>Ga0209450_10000129_pt1 | contig 43124 bp, 23 predicted proteins | sample FrelakmetLWP11LW_FD_187149 | JGI IMG/M metagenome (GOLD analysis project Ga0209450, IMG submission 187149) | Freshwater lake sediment microbial communities from the University of Notre Dame, USA, for methane emissions studies - LWP11 LW (SPAdes)... | ecosystem: Environmental > Aquatic >...
TTTCTTTGTGCTGTAGTATTCTGCCAATAAGATTATTTGTGACTCCGGTATAAAGAGGCCGTTTTGCGCGATTTGTGGTTATGTAGATGTAATAATTATATTCTCTCATATGCTAAGTTGGTTGTTCTTGCAGATCCCTCGACATAGCTCGGGATGACAGCAAGAACGGAGTGGTTTTGCTGGTTCAGCTTGGGATGACAGCAAGAATAAGTTAATGTTTCCGTTTTATGCTAACCAATCTGAAATTATAAGTCTTCCGGTTTTAAATCGATTGAATCAAACAATTCTTTCTCGAGCGCGAAGGTGCGTTTTTCGACCTCGTCAAACATCTCACGTGTACGCGTGTCATCATATTTTCCATATCTTTCCCAGCCATCGCGGAAGCGTTCTTTAAGTGGGACTACTTCTTCATGCTTCACGCGTTTATCGGAGTAGTACATTATCTTTTTTTCGATTGTGTTTATGCGTTCAGGTTCTTCAGCTAATACGCGTGACTTGTGTACATAGATGACTTCCGCGGTTTTGTTGTAGCCAAGATCCTTGAAATACCTTTCCGCGATGTCAGCGTGGTGTAAACCTTTGTGCTCTTCACGCAGTGCTTCCCACCTATTCCATTTTTCATCCGTTATTCTTTCGATGAACTGAGTACGATCGAGTTTCCTAAAATCACATACGCGGGCGATGTCGTGCATGGCGGCGGCGGAATAGAGTAGATTCACATCGATTATTTCGCCATTCCGTATATAAGCTTCCGCTATTTTCATCGCGACATCCGCCACCTTTTTTATATGCGCGCGGACGTGCAAAGGCGTTATCCATTCGCTGTAAAACTCCTCGATTTTATCAACCGGAGCGGTTTCCCTGTCGATGAATTCGATTGTAATAACGTGACTATCTTCCTTCGTTTCAAGTTCGACCATCACATATTTTTTCGGCAGATCGGCAATCCTATCCGCCCATTCAACGACGTTTATGGCATGCTCATCTTCTATTGATTCTTCAAAACCGATAGACGAGAGATCGTCGCCGAGATGCAGGCGGTAGAGATCATAGTGGAACAAATATTTCAGATTTCTGATTTCGGATTTCAGATTCGATTTGAGATTTGAGATTTGAGATTTGTGATTTATTTGGAATTTGTTTACATACGCGAATGTCGGGCTTTTTATGGTTTCTTTTATTCCCAGACCTTTCGCGATGCCTTTCGCGAAATGGGTTTTTCCGCTGCCGAGGTCGCCAAAAAGTAACACAATATCACCGCCTGTAAGCCTATAGCCAAGGCGCTCGCCCAATGCGATAGTTTCTTCCGGAGATTTGGTGATGTATATGGATTTCATTCTTTTAGGAAGATTGTAGATTTTAGATTGTAGATTGTAGTTCTGATTTTATATATCATTAAGGGTTTTGGGAAATGAAGCTTAATTGACAAACTGGGTTTTTTAGTGTAAAATTCTACACCTGTTCATTAAAACCAGAGAACTTGGTTGTGACTCATTGTGTCATTAGTCCGAATTAATTCGTGACTAGTGGCCATCGATCCAGTACCACATGGGTACGGATCTTCGGTGTGGTCACAATCAAACCTCACGCTCCACGGAGGGCGTGAAAAAACAATGAAAGAGAGGCCCAAGATGAAAAACGTAATGACAATCGTGTTCGCCGTGATCGTGATGATGTTCATCGGTTCCTGCAGCGTGAAGATCCAGATCAAGAAACCGATCGATGTCTTCCCCTCGCCGGTCATCCTGACGATGTGGATGGACTCGCAAGAGTCCAGCGACATCGACTGCGCGCAGCTGCGCAAGCAGTTCTACCCGCGCGTGCGCGGGAACGACGAGCTCTCCAGCGTCATCTCGGAAGCTGGCAGGGCAAGCTACTTTGCGGGCAAGCTCGTGCCGGTGTACGAGTACATCGAGCTCGACAAGATGCCGAAGCAATACGTGATGATCTTCTACTTCTGTGACGATGTCGCGAAGGGGAAGCTGACCTTCGTTCCGAACTCGACCAACCCCAAAGACGGGGTGGTTGTGACGATGAGCGAGGGCGACAATCCCTGGACGTTCTATTACCAGGGGTTCGAAGAGCTGAAACAGAAGTCCATACAGATGCTGCCTCCGGCCCCGGCTACGACCCCCGAACCTGCGCCGACTGCGCCTGATCCGACTACGGCTCCGCTGCCTGCGAAACCGAAGCCTCCCACTGCGGAGGAAATCGAACAGGCGAGAGTCGCTTGCGTAGCCAAGATCAACGAGTTCCGCAAGACTCTCAAGCTCGCGGATCTCGAACGTGACAAGGTGGGCGAGAAATGCGCCGATGACCAGGTTAAAAAGGACCAGAAGTCTAACAAGGCGCATGAGAACGCGGAAATGTGTGTAAGCACATCCACAAAGTACGCCCAAAACACCTGCCCCGGTTACAACGGGCTCGCCGATGCAAACGGCGTCTGCATCCAGATGATGTTCGATGAGGGACCGCCTCCCACCAAGAGGTGTACCGGCGAGTGCGAAAAAAAGCACGGGCACTACATCAACATGACCAGCAAGGACTACAAAAAAGTAGCTTGCGGTTTCTCCGTCAACGAGAATGGGGAAGTGTGGGCCAACCACAACTTTTCCAACTGACCACACCCACCCCGAAACCATCCCGCCTATCAGCATCCTCTGCTGTAGGGGTGGTTTCAACATGCCTGTAAACTAAAAAAATATCGTCTATCGTCGTTCGTCTAACGTCACATTTAAAGACGATGGACGGTAGACGATTGACGATGATACTTAATTCAATTAACTATCCTGCCTTTGGTGCAACGCGAAGAAACCGAATGCCAGGGCCACGAGCACAAACCCGACGAAGCTGTCGAAGAGGAAGTGGTCGAATGGGGCGACAAGGGCGAGAGCTATAAGAGGCAGTACACAGCCTTTTTGCCAGTACATGTAGAAGATGAGATACATCGCGAGAAGAAGGATGGCAAGGCCCTGAATACCAGTTTCATTCAGCACAAGAAAATAGACGTTGTGAACCGGCTGGAACTCCCACGGCAAAAATTTAACGTCGCCGAATTGTTCCATTTCCAAAGTATAGTTTCCTATGCCGATGCCAAGCGGATTCGCGTAAAACATGTCACGGCTGATCTGATTTTGGTTCAGTCTTTCCTGCCAAGAGTTATCGCCAAATTTAACTGACGAGCTGTTTACAAAGAACCAGGCGCTGCCCAAGAAAAGTATGACAAGGACGATTCCCGCAGCGAACCTTTTATACTGCATATCCTTCAGGTAGGAGAACGCGGCCATAAGCGCGAAACACATCAGCACTGCTACGGCGGCGGCTGTACTGTGGGTAAAATAAATCCCGCCGGTGAGGATTACAAGCCACATCAGATATTTGTATTTCTTCAGATACGCGAGGCTTATAAACATTATGACCATAAGATATGTGGCCAGTATGTTCGGATGAAGGAAACTTCCGTATGGGCGTATTTGTTTTCCTCCGTCCGACAGATCTATTTTTGCGACACCAGAAACATCCGGACCAAGTGTTGATTCGCCTATCAGATTTAAACCGAGGGAGTGGTTTAGGCGCCATTGAGCCCAGCTCCATACCATCTGAAAAACAGCACCGCCGAGAAGTATCGAGACTACGGTTTTCTCGGGTAGTAACTGGTTTATTATAAGCGCGGAGATGATAACAGCTTCTACCGCGCGCAGTAAAAAGAAGCCGTATAGTGCAGGGTCGCCTTTTAAAAATGTTACGATTCCCGCATTGACCAAAAACAGCAGTAGTAAAAATAACAGAATACTTTTTCTTTTTATTTCATGAGGCGTAAGCTCGGATATCTTTGACCTTACCGAGGATGATTCCGTTATAAGCCACAAAATAAAAACAATTCCGAGCAGTATTTCCGGCAGATAAAAAAAGCCTGTTACCCATGGATTGAAATTTCCGAAGCGGTAACCGGCGTTTTCGTATACTACAAAACGTATGGATAAGGGGAAAGTGAAGAGGAATATGGCCCAGAGGATTTGATTTATTCTTTTCAACATCAGTTATCAGCTTATCAGCTATCAGTTTATCAGCAAAGCGAATAAGCCCGTTTAACCAAGCTTATCAGCCGCGAAGCGGCCCCTTTGGGGCTGATTGCTGATAGCTGATAGCTATATGTTACAATCCGTTTCCGAATCCAAAATACCTTTATGCTTTTTTATCACACATGTTATTTTTTCCTGTGCTTCGGTCAAAGCGTCTTCCGGTGAAGACAGATTTGTGGCCACAGCCTGTATTGCATCGGTAAAGACTTTAGCGTATGCGTCGTAATCAAGTATCTTGTAGCTTTTGGCGAACGGCGCCTGATAGGCGAATACTCCGAACAGCGCTTCCGTGGACTGGTCATTGACCATATCCATCCTGCTTGTCGGGCGGTTGGTCACTTTGTGATAAGTCTGCAAAGTATCCGCGCTTGTAAGGAATTGTATGAATGACCATGCCTCCTGCGGAACATCGGATGTGCGGGCAACAACAAGCGGGAAGTAGCTGGCGTAAGTGTCGCGCTTGGTAGCTTCATCCGGGCTTATTAACTGTGGGAAAGCGGCTATGCCGATATCATCTATACTGATGTGCTGATTACCAAGCTTTTGCTGGTTCTCGATACTTTGTTTCAGCGTATCGTATAAATACGGGTAACCGATTATCATAGCGACTTTACCGCGGATGAAAGGGTTCACCTCTTTTTCATCCGGAGCAAAGCCTGTTATATATTCGTTCCAGCTGTAATTCTTATAGCTTGGCAAAGCGAAGCTTGTGAATAATTTAAAGGCTTCCAGACCGGGTTTATCTATACCGCTTGTGCCGGCGCCCTGATTATCCGCGAATATGGCTTTTTCCATTTTTTCATCATAGAACTGTGTGCCGTACTGGATCATCATCGCCATTAAAATATCCACCGCGCTTGAAATATTATCGGCACGGCCAAGTGCTATGCCCGCGAGCGCGAAGCGTTCCGGGCTGTTGTTCTTTTTGGTGAGCTCAAAGACCTGTTCCTTTATATTTTCCCAAAGTTCACCGGGTTTATCGGTAGTAGCCAGCAAATCCTTGAAGTAGGCCTTGTTGTAAAAAATCGCAAGGTTATCGATAGAAAGAGGCATGCCATATATCTGTTCATCTACTATCAGATCATCCGCCGCGGCCTGAAAAAACGTTTGCCTGAATAATTCCGCGTTCATGACTATAGGCTGATCCAGCGGAATGGGAAGAAGTTTTTTGTAGTGCTTGGCTATCCATGAATTATGGATCATGAACACATCCGGCCCCTCGCCCTGAGCGATTTCATTAATGACAAGATCCTCGTATTCCTGAAGGTCGGAGAATTTTTTCGTGCGGACTATAACGCCCGGGTTTTTACTCTGGAATGCCTGTATCTGCTCTTTAAACGCGTCGGTGTTATCGTAAACAAAATAGAAATCCAGCTGTTTCTGGCCGCTTGTAGTTCCGGCTTCTTCAAACGGGCAATCCGTGCGGAAGGTGCTTGTGCCCGGTATGTTTTTTTTCGGGTCAGGGCACTTTTTTGTGCACGATGCCAAAACTACCGGCGCCAATAACACCAGTACTATTATAAGTATTTTTGTGAGTTTTGTTTTCATAGTTTTTTCTTTCAAACTAGATTTAAGTTTACGGAAAAAAGCGATTAAATGCAAATAATACGATTAAAGATTAATGATTAAAGATTTTATGATTGTTTTATCTTTAATCATCAAATCCTCAAATCTTTAATCGTTTATTAAAATTTATTCCGCTTCCGCGGCGCCTTTAAAAAACTCCCGCCATGACTTTAGTTTGTAATACATCTCCTTCGAAAAGAGTTTTATGACAGGAAGTGTAACCGGGTTGCTGGCGACCTTTAGAATAAGGGCTTTATAGCCTTTCGGTACTATATCGATATTCGACTGGAGTTTCTGAAAATACGCGCCGGATTTGCCGACATTCTGCATTTTAAGGGGGAGTCCGGACTCGTCTATAAAATGATGATGGAAGGCAATCGCGTGAGGTTCATAGAATATCTTCATGCCGTGTTTTTTGCAGAGACGGTAGGCGAGCTCGATATCTTCCCATCCGTAACACGTAAAGTTCTCGTCGAACTTTTCCTTTTCGAGCATGGATTTTTTAACGGAGATGTTGGATGTGTAGAAGAATTTGTAAGGGTCTTCGCGGGTTATGAGTCCGGACTCCAAAAAACCGTAGCCGAACTGCCAGCCGGATGACTCCAGAAACTTCATGTAATCGGTTATTTTAAGCATTGGATCCCATGTGGTAAAACCTAGTACCGCGACATTTTCATCGGGGTTGTGGACGTGGGCATTAAGGTGCTTCACGAGGAAATCCAGTTCAACAAAAATATCGTCACCGATGAAGACGATTATATCCCCGCTTGCGAATTTCACTCCCCTGTTGCGCGCCACAGCCTGATGCGAAGCCGGTTGTTTTATGTAGTGGACCTGGACTTCAGCGGACTGCTGCTGAATGCCTTTCACAACTTTTTCGGTGTCATCCATGGAACCGTCATCCACGACGATTATCTCAAAATCCACACCCTCCTGAGCTATAAGCTTCTCGAGGCATGTTTTTAATATCGGGGCGCGATTGTGTGTTGGGACGATTACGGAAAGTTTCATTTCATATTATCAAAAATCTCAGGCTAGGTTATTATACTACATGATTTTCTTTCTTTTATTCATTTTCTTTCTTCCCCTATTATTTTGACCCCCCTATTGAATAGGGGCCCCATGCACGCGAGAAGAAAAATCGACAAATTATGAAGCTTTATAACACCCTAACTCGCAGGAAAGAAGAATTCGAACCGGCAGACGCGCCGAATGTTTCGCTGTATTGCTGTGGGCCGACGGTTTACAACTATGCCCATATCGGGAATCTGCGCACTTATGTGTTTGAGGATATTCTGAGACGGGCACTTGAGTTTAATGGGTACGTTGTAAATCACGTTATGAATATAACGGACGTAGGGCATCTTGTTTCGGACGCGGATGAGGGTGAGGACAAAATGCTGAAAGGCGCGAAGCGTGAAAAGATGACCGTCTGGGATATCGCCGAAAAATACACTCAGGCGTTTTTGGAAGATATGGACAGGCTGAACTTTTTGAAGCCGACCATGAAACCAAAAGCTACGGACCATGTGAAAGAGATGATCGCGCAGATAAAAAAACTCGAGAAGAACGGTTACACATATATAGGAAGTAATGGAAATGTTTATTACGACACTTCCAAATTCAAACATTACGGCGAGCTTGTGCAACTGGATAAACAGGAATTACAGGCGGGCGCGAGGATAGAGGTGGATACCAACAAAAAAAATCCGCACGACTTTGTACTTTGGTTTGTGGAAAGCAAACACGGCAATCAGGAGATGCAGTGGGAAAGCCCGTGGGGAAAGGGTTTCCCCGGCTGGCACATCGAGTGTTCGGCGATGTCCATCAAGTATCTTGGCGAACAGATAGATATACACTGCGGTGGAATCGACCATATTCCGGTACATCATACGAACGAAATCGCGCAGGCGGAAGGCGCCACAGGGAAACATCCGTGGGTGAAGACGTGGATGCATGGGAATTTTTTGGTGCTAAAAGACAGGGCTAAAATGGCGAAATCGGGAGAGAATTTTCTGACGTTAATCAGCCTGATACAAAAAGGTTATGACGCTTTGGACTACAGATATTTCTGCCTGCAATCCAATTACCGCAAAGAGCTGGCATTTGATTGGGACGGTTTGGATTCTGCGAGAGTAGGACTGAGGAGGTTGAAGGAAAAGGTATTTGCATTAGGTACATCCGAAGGCGATGTTCATGAACCTCGTCTGCAGGATTTTAATGACGCGATAAGTGATGACCTTAACATGGCACAGGCGCTTGCAATAGCGTGGGAGTTGGTAGACGATAGTTCAATAAAACCGGAGGACAGGCTTGCCACAATCAAAAAAATGGACGAGGTGCTTGGCTTGAAACTGGATGAGGAAATAAAGTTTGAACTTCCTCCGCAGATAACGCAGTGGATTTTGGAGCGCAACGAAGCCAGAAAGAAAAAGGACTGGAAAAAGTCGGATGAATTACGTGATCTAATACAAGCCTCCGGTAAATGGATGGTGAAGGACGGAGCTGGTGGAACGGAAGTTAGTCCTAAATAATTCTTAGACATTTTGACCGTAGTAGAGCGACACTTTTTTGTCATTCCGACCGTAGTAGGGGGGTGACACTCTTTTGTCACCCCGACCGCAGTGGAGGGGTCCCTCGCTTAATACTAGCCGACTATTACAAATTAAGTCGCTGGAGAGGGATTCCTCGACAGGCTCGGAATGACAAAAAGGAATGCAGTTGGATTGTGACTGAAGGCATTTCTATTTACAAAAGGTCTTAAAGTGGTAAGATAACCCCCTTACCATTAATTTTCGCATATGAGCAACAAACAATTTCCTGATTTTAATGCTAAACCATTTGGTGAAGCTATAGATGAGATAGCGCCAAAGTTAAATAAAATGATGCTTACAAAACATGACCATGATCATGCTGAATTACTGGATCTGAATCCTTTGGATGGGCGTGATGAATTGATTGCAACCCTTAAAGGAATGGTCAATCCGGATGTATGCCTTAATAAAACACAGCAAGACAGATTATTTGCCAATATGCTGGAATACCTTAAAAGCCCTGACCAGATGAAGCTTCTTGCTATGGTGACAGTTATCAATTCATACAGGACTGAATGCTCAAGATGTCTTACTAAAAATTGCAAGCTACGTGACCCACATGATGTTTAATAAATAATTTTATTATTCAATTTTCGCATATGAGCCGTAAAGAATGCCCTCTGGTAAATGCTAAACCTTTTGGTGAAGCTTTGGATGAAATAGCTTTCAAACTCCCGTCGTTGAGGGCATTTAGAGATTTGATTCGAGTTCTCCGGGAAATGGTCAATCCTGATGTCTGTTTAACCGAATCACAGCAAGAAAATTTATTTATCGATATACAGAATATGCCGATTGACGGAAAAAGACTTGAACAGACAAAAGTTTTTGCCTTGGTAGCAGTTATAAATTCTTACAGAACCGAGTGTATAAAGTGTTTAGCGGAGAATTGTGACCGACGTGACCCACATGATGTTTAATAAATAATTTTTTAATAAATAATTCCCCCCTCCATGAACACATCTGAACGAGCATCCATCAATGCGAAGTCGTTAGGCGCTGATGGTTTCGATGCCATTCTTTCAAAGCTTTTGGCAAATTATACTCCCGATGATCAAGTGGTAGGCGAACGAGTTGATACACAAATTCCGCCTAATGCGATGAAAATATTCAGTTATATTAAAGCCCGCACGGATAAAAAAGTCTGCCTGGCAGAAGACCAGCAACAGGGCCTTGCAGATGAAATAAAAGATCTTGCTGATCAAGGTGGCGAAAATAATTTCAGGATTTTGCAGACTCTGTTAACACTTATAAACACATCCCGTGTTGATTGCGTGAATTGCATTAATACCACGTGCACTAAAAGGCGATCCTGAGAAGATTAAAATAAGCTTTTAAAAAACATAAAAACGTAATAGAATTCATGAGCCCGTTTTTATCTTGTTTTTTTAATGCGTAAGCTTTTTATTAAGATCATAGGTCAGGTTTTTTCCATCGGGATATTCGTGGGCTTATTCATGTTTTCCCTTTTTATAACATACGGTTATAGATACGACTTTGAGGAAAACCAGCTTGTGCAAACGGGTGTTATAGATGTGTGCGTTATACCTAACGATGTGGCATTGTATCTGGATGGAAAGTTTTACAGCAATAAGGGCTGTGAAAAAATGTTCGGCATAAATGTGGGCGCTCATGAGGTGGAGGCGAGAAAGGACGGCTATTACACATGGGCAAAGAGGCTATATTCCGACAACGAAAAAGCTGCCATGTACGCGCAGGTGTTTTTAATACCACTGCCGGACTTTTACTCATCCATTACGCTGAATGAAAAAGTAAATAAGGTATGGATATCACCGGACCAGTCAAAATACGCCGTTTATGACAACATTCTGAATGTCATCAGGGTATTTTCCGCGTCGCGCATAAACCCTTATATTTTGGAGGCGCCTATAAAAATAGATGACCTTCTATGGGCTGATAATAATACGATTATCGCCGATTCAAGCGAAGGCCGTTATGAAGCGGATATATATAAAGGAGAATGGAAACTTGTTGAGCAAATCATCCTTCTGCCTGAAAAAATGCAAAACGGCATTATTGTAGATGGTGGTGAATTATGGAGAGAAGATAATGGAATAAAGAAATTCATCACGAGGTATTCCGAGCCAATGGAAAGCGCGCAGTATTTTTATAACCAATCAAATCTGCTTATCACGATGAAAAACGAGATAAAGATATGCGATTTTGAGGGCGATAACTGCCATGTGATAGCGAATAAGGATCCGGGCACTCCTGTAGCGCATCCTGCGCGTTCCAAAAAGGTAGTGTTTATAAAGGATGGCGATTTAGTACAGCTGACCATCAATGGGCCGAAAAAGGACGCGGAGGTGTTAATAAACTTATAGGTACAAAACCTTCTGACCTCTCCTGCCCCTTCGACTTCGCTCAGGGCATCCTCTCCTTAAAAAGGAGAGGAGGTTTTGTACCTCATATCAAATAAGATGGCTAATCACAAAAAAACAATCGGCGTGTTCGCTTTGCAGGGGGCTTTTTTGGAACACGGAAAAATGCTGGAAAGTCTGGGGTGTGATGTTGTGTATATCCGCGCTCCTGCAGACGCGACCGACATACAGGCCTGCGTGATACCCGGTGGTGAAAGTACGACGATGGGTGACCTTATGAAACAGGCCGGACTTGATAAGTGGCTGGTTAGTAAAGGCAAGTCCGGACTCCCTATTTTTGGCACATGCGCGGGTGTGATCATCTTAAAGAATCTGGGGCTGTTAAACATCGATGTTGAGCGAAATGCGTATGGGAGGCAGTTGGATAGTTTTGAGTCAGCTGTCAGCTGTCAGCTGTCAGCAGTAAGCCCTGATATATTAAATGCCATATTCATACGGGCGCCGAGGATAGTTTCCGTTGGAAGCGGTGTGGAGGTTTTGGCAAAATACAAAAATGACCCTGTTTTAATCAGGCAGAACAATATACTGGGAGCGACTTTTCACCCGGAGCTGACGGATGATACGAGGATACACGAATTGTTTTTGAAAATGTGAAAATATGAAAACATCCCAATTTCGAAGGCTCGATGCCGGCATCGAGCCTTCGAAGGCGAGATTCGCGAATCTCGCCTTCGGGAATGGGGTGTATTTTTCATATTTTCAAGTTTCCAGAAAAACTGTTACTATATTCAGCGAGTATAAAAACAATGATTATGGAACAGAAAAAATTTACTGTTTTCTCCGGGTCATCACATCCGGAACTGGCGAATGAGGTAGCCAAAGCCCTTAAAAGACCACTGGGCAAAATAAAGCTATCGACTTTTTCCTGCGGGGAAAAATATGTGGCGCTGGAGGAAACCGTACGCGGTGAAGAGGTTTTTATAATACAAACGTGCACGGACCAGAATGTGGACAAGGATTTTATGGAGCTTTTTCTGATGTGCGATGCGGCGAGGCTCGCTTTCGCGAGCAAAATACATGTGATAATCCCATATTTCGGTTATGCCAGGCAGGATAAAGTCCATAAACCGCGCGAGCCTATTTCCGCGAAACTTATGGCCGACCTGCTTGTAAAAAGCGGCGCGGACCATGTTGTGACTCTGCAATTGCATACGGACCAGACGCAGGGTTTCTTCGATGTTCCGGTTGATAACCTGTACGTCCACAGGATGTTCGCGCAATACTTCAAAAAGAAGAATTTAAAGGATGTGGTAGTGGTTTCGCCGGATGCCGGTGGCGCGAAAAACGCTAAAAAATTCGCGGATGAGCTGGGCGCACCTATCGCGATTTTGCATAAAACAAGGCCGGAGCATAATGTTTCCGCCGTCACGCACGTGGTAGGCGATGTCGAAAATAAGACCTGCATAATATACGACGACATGATAGATACCGGCGGAAGCATGGTTAACGCCAAAGCCGCGCTTATCAAACATAAGGCCAAAAAGGATGTCTATCTTTGCGCCACACACGCGGTTTTCTCCGGCGAGGCCTGTAAAAAACTCGGCGATGCGGGTTTTAAGGAAGTCGCGATGACAAATTCTTTGCCTATTACAAAGAACAAACAATTTAAGGGGCTTAAACAAATATCCATAGCTCCGCTACTCGCAAATGTAATCGAGAGTGTTATAGGGCATAAGTCGGTGAGTTCGTTGTTTTACTAATTGTCTGAACTGTGATTTATTTGATTTAAATGATGGGCAGGATTTTTTAAATGTATGTTTAAAATCATAATAATCAATCAAATCATAAATAATCACAGTTCAGACAATTGAGTTTTCAGTTTTTTTGCTGTATCTTTATATCGTAAAATTAACACATAATTTTTTAAAATATGAAAGTTGCAATAAATGGCTTTGGCCGAATCGGCCGACAGATTTTACATATAATGCTTAAGAACAAAAGCAAGCTGGAGGTCGTCGCGATAAATGACCTGACGGACAACAAAACGCTTGCACATTTGTTTATGTTCGATTCCACTTATGGCAGATACCCGGGAACTGTGGAGGCAACGGGAACCGACAGCATTACAATCGATGGTAAAACTATAAAAATATATGCCGAGGCCGATCCTGAAAAACTTCCTTGGGGTAAATTGGGCGTGGATTTGGTTCTTGAGTGCACGGGCAAATTCTGCAAATACGAGGATGCCGAGAAGCATATTAAAGCAGGAGCCAAGCGCATTCTTCTATCCGCGCCGGGTAAGGGCGATAAAAAACCTGACGCGACCATAGTGATGGGTGTTAATGAGGAAATATTCGATGCCAAAAAACATGTTGTGCTTTCAAACGCCAGCTGTACTACAAACTGCCTGGCACCTGTCGCGAAAGTGCTGAATGATGAATTCGGCATCGTGCGTGGCATTATGACGACTGTTCACGCTGCCACAAACGACCAGAAGATTTTGGACTTACCGCATAAAGACCTCAGAAGAGCAAGGAGCACATTACAAAGCATGATCCCTACTTCCACAGGCGCGGCCAAAGCTGTAGGGCTTGTAATACCGGATCTTAAGGGCAAGCTGACAGGTATTTCCGTACGCGTGCCACTTCCAACTGTTTCTTTGGTGGATCTTACTGTTGAGCTTAAAAAAGCCGCTACCCCTGAGGAAATCAATGCAGCGTTTACAAAAAGAGCAAAAAAGATCCCGACTATACTTGAGGTTGAAACACGTGAACTTGTTTCCAAGGACTTCCAGATGGATTCACATTCGTCTATTGTGGACGCGCCAAGCACCATGGTACTTGAGGGTACAATGGCCAAAGTGCTTGCCTGGTATGACAACGAATGGGGTTATTCCTGCAGAATGGTGGACCTATGTGAATACATAGCGAAACATTCCTAATCATTAAATATGATTTATAAAATACTGACGCCGATAATATTTGTTATAGCCCAGTTTCTGGTAGCTTTTTGGGGCAATTATTCCGGCAAGATCTCATCCAAGGACGCTTTTTTCAACATACATTTTGATAACCCATATCTTGCAACGCTTCTTGTGCAGTTCAAATATGTCTGGCTTTTTATAATCATCAACTATTTGTTCAGCATGGGGTTCAACCTTGGATATACTGGCTACAAAGGGTTTTTGACGCTTATGCTTCTATGGCTTGCAGCCGGGCCTATCGCGGCTTTTATTTTCAACTATTTCTTTACCAAAGAACCTGTTAATTTATCAATAATCATAGGCGCGCTTCTTATTTTTGCCGGCGGTTTTCTTGTCGCCGCGAACAAAGAGGTGACAGCCATGTTCCAATAATACAAACAAACACATGAAATTAACCAGTTATGGCGCGGCACTTGAGGTGACGGGCTCACAGCATCTGCTGGAGATTAATGGCAAAAAAATACTGCTCGACTGCGGGCTTTTCCAGGGCAGGCGTGAAGAGGCTTTTGAAAAAAGCCGGACCTTTAAATATAATCCGGCGGAGGTAGATTGTCTTATCCTCTCCCACGCGCACATAGACCACTGCGGTAATATCCCGCATCTTGTAAAAGAGGGTTTTAAGGGCGTGATCTATTCCACAAGGGCGACTAAAGAGCTGAGCAGTATCATGCTTATGGACAGCGCCAACATACAGGCAAGTGATGCTGAGTATTTTACTAAAAGACATTCCGATAGTCTGGTTAAGATGGAACCGCTTTATACAACCGGCGACGCGGAATACTCGATGAAGTTCTTCAAGACATTGCATCTGGAAGAAACGTTTAAGCTTTATGACGGTATAGAACTGACTTTTTATGAAGCAGGCCATGTGCTTGGTTCCGCGATGGTGGCTTTGGATATCAAAGACGAAGATGACGGCAAAAAGAAAAGATTTCTGTTCACGGGTGATATTGGAAGGTGCAATATGCCGATACTTAATGACCCGTATCAGGTAAAAAAGGCGGATTATCTTCTGACAGAAAGCACTTACGGAAACCGAACACACTTGCCGATTGAAGAAGGTATGCCGGAACTCGCGAGAATAATAAATCGGACAATAAGGCGCGGGGGTAAGATCTTTATACCATCGTTCGCGTTTGAGCGTACTCAGGAACTTATTTACGGCCTAAGTGTGCTTATAGATAAAAAGGAGATACCGTCAAACCTGCCGATTTTTTTGGACAGCCCTCTTGCCACAGAAATAACCGCCATATTCCAGACGCATAATGAGCTTTATGACGAACAGATAAGAAATTATTTCAAACTGAACCATAATCCGTTTAAACCAAAGCAGTTAAAGCATATTAAGACTGTTGAGGAATCAAAAGATCTGAATAATTTCTTAGGCCCGTGCATAGTGATAGCCGCCAGCGGTATGTGTGAAGCCGGCAGAATAAGGCATCATCTGAAAAATAATATAGAGGACCCGAAAAACACTATCGCCATAGTAGGCTATATGGCCGAACACACCCTTGGCCGAAAACTTGTGGATGGCGAACCTGCCGTAAAGATATTCAGTGAGATCTATAAAGTAAACGCGGAAGTAGTAGTACTTGAATCATTCAGCGCGCACGCGGATATGAACGATCTGGATACTTACGTAAAAAATATAAAAGGCCTTAAACAGGTAATGCTTGTACACGGCGAACAGGCTCAATCCGAACCAATGGCCGAGAGGCTGAAGAAAAAGTTCAAGGTTAAGACTGTCATCTTAAAACCGGAAGAAACGATAGAATTCTGATTTCAGATTTCTGATTTCTGATTTTATTTGTGATTTTCGAATTGAGATTTTACTCACCCCGTTGGTTTAAACAAATAATTAAACATCGTAGAGACAGGATTAATCCTGTCTCTACATTATTTTGTTTATGGATTATTTGCCAATTCATGGACCAGCCACTTTCCGTCTGTTTTTTCCAGAGTTACCCATCTGTAGTTTTCGCCGTTGGACCATCCGTACATCTCTTCTTTGACCTGAGCGTCGAGAACGATTTTGTAAGTGACTCGTGAATCCGTCCATTCTTCCTGATAAGTAGGTTCTATGGATTTTATTTTCAGCGACTTGATGAGGTTGAAATTAACGCCCCATGCCTGCTTGGTATCCTGATCCGCGTCCATCATCGCGAGCGCTTCCTGTATTTTGTTTTCGCCGATGAGATTGAAAAAGTTGCGGACTATATCTTCATTGCTTGGGAGCGGGACCACGGTTTCTTCGGATGGTTCGGCATCGGCCACAGGATTTTTTTGTATATCCATTTTACGACCTTGTATGCGGTCCGCCATCTTCGCGGCGAACTGGATAAGCTCTTCATCCGTCAGCGCATTATGCAAATAGTTCGTCCACACAAACCTGTTTGGGTTTATGACTAAAGATACCTGCAAAATAGAACCATTTTTGTTGTAAACTATGTAGTGATCCATATCAATGCGCGGATCTTCGCCCAATTTGGCATCCAGAGAAACTACTCCTTTTTTCTGAGTTTCCACATTCAAATTATCCAACACTATGCTTATAAAAGGACCACCCGGCATAGCCTTTTCGCTTGGATCTTTCTTGTAAAAATCATCTTTGTAATCTGTGTAATAATGGCAGGCAAACACCCCAGCCACCGGAGAAGACTCGACCTTTACAATGGGTTTGCCCGTAGCGGAATAAACAAAATCGGCGTCGAACTGTTTGCAGATATCGTTATCCACATCGCCTTTTACTTCCATCTTCGCGGCCTCCTCGCCCGTTATATACCCCTTGTTACCACCGCAGGAAGTTAAGAGCATTAAAGCAATAAGAAGCAGGAAGTATTTTTTCATGGTTTTGGAGTTAGTGTTTCGGGAATATTATACACTGAATTCGTTTTTAGACCCCCTTCGTCCTCTTATTAGTAGGATTTATTAAATCTTTTTGTCATTCCGATTGAGGCTTAGGGCTTACCTCTTTTTGTCATTCCGAGCCTGTCGAGGAATCCCTCTCCAGAGACTTAATTTATAATAGTCGGCTAGTATTAAGCGAGAGACCCCTCGACTGCGCTCGGGGTGACAAAGTGGGCGATCGGGGTGACAAAGTGGGCGATCGGGGTGACAAAGTGGGCGTTCGGGGTGACAAAAAAAAGGCGGATGACAAAAAGGAGCAACCTTTTCCTAACACTTTGCCTGCTGCCAACCATACTGGTTAAAAAAATTATTAAAAACGGTAGAGACAGGATTAATCCTGTCTCTACAATGTGTGGTTATTTGTTGCTGGCGGAGAGTGAGGGATTTGAACCCTCGCGGGAGCTTTCGCCCCCCTAACGATTTAGCAAACCGTCCCCTTCAGCCACTTGGGTAACTCTCCGCGTTAGGCTTTTAGCGTAGTAACTTTAACGAAATTTTAAAATGGTGTCCAATTGTTTTTGGGGCGGAGAATTGGACAGATATATAAATAAACCTAGACAGGCTGTCCATCTTATTGGGATTAAAAATTGCTATTTTTGGCTTATTTATAACAAAAAACTAATAAAAGGCATATTGCTGGTTTTTTGAATTACGGTCTTGAAAATTTGTCCATAATATGCTAGAATAATGAGATAAATAAAAAACCCAGACAAAATTGCCTTTTAATTACACGATAAAACATCTTTTCCTACACCTCTCGATAATCGTACTGCTAAGCAACGTCGTTTCGTTCTACAGATCTGACGATGGTTTGGGCATGGGCGTAGCAGTCTCGGTTATTTTGGCTGCACCGGAAAATGCCGTGGCAATAAATACGATAGGAGTACCTGGATCGGTTGATATATCGTGGGACAAAAGCCCTTCGGCTGATTATGGGCAGGTAGCTTCTTATGAAGTTTATATGAAGCTAAAAACTGCTCCGGCTTATCCGTTAGTACCTGCTCTTACCAAAGCCCATACAGGAGCCGGCTCATATTCAGACACCATTACAGGAGTGAGCACAACGTCCGGTTCGGATTTTATCGTATATGCGGTTTCTTCTACAGGAGTTAAGAGTTCATTCGATTGCGCAAGCTGTAAAGCCACAAATCAGACATGCCCGAACGCGTTAAAAGAACCCGGTGAAGCTTGTGATGGCATAGATCTTGGCGGACAGCTTTGTACTGATTTTGGCTATGTCGGCGGAACGCTTTCATGCAGTTTGACATGCACACTTGTTTATACAGCTTGCACTTCTGGAGGGGGTAGCGGAGGAGGCGGAACACCTGTGGACACCACACCGCCTACATCCGGTACGGCTACGGTACCGCAATACGCTAACAGCAAGCCTGTGACTATCACATATACCGGAGCTACGGATACGGGAGGAAGCGGGCTTAGTCATGTGGAGCTTTGGTACAAAAAAGGCACATCCGGATGGATAGCTTCCGGACTTACTTCAGGCGGGACAAGCGGATCTTTTTCATTCAGCGGATTCACAACGGATGACACTTATTACTTCGATCTTGTAGCGCACGACAATCAGGGAAATCAGTCTTCTCCGGCTTCCGGAGATGGTGACGGGAGTACAAAATATGACACGACATTGCCTATAGCCGGTACCGCGACAGCACCAGCTACAGCCGGCACCAGTCCAATAACCGTAAGCTATAGTGGGGCTTCGGATAGCGGAGTGAGCGGGTTTAAACAAGTTGAACTTTGGTACAAAAAAGGTTCGACGGGGGCATGGACAAGTACCGGATTTACAAAAACGACATCATCCGGAAGTTTTGATTTCACGACTATAACCGGTGATGATACATATTACTTCGACCTTGTTGCGGAGGATAATGCCGGCAACAGATCGGCAGACGCATCCGGGAGTGGTGACGCGAACACTGTTTACAGCGTGCCAAGACCGACAGTTATTTTAAGCGGACTTCCGGCTAACCCGACATATTTAAGCACAACAAATATCACAGTCGGGGGAACCGGTGTCACCGCGTATAAATACAAATTAGACGGTGGTTCTTACGGCGCGGAGACGCTTGTGGCAACGAAAATCGCGCTAAGCGGACTTACAGCCGGAACACATACTCTTTATGTTATAGGCAAGAATTCCGCCGGAAACTGGCAGCTGGAAACAAACGCGACACAGTTTACATGGACTGTGGATTTCACAGTTCCGACTATTACTATCAGCAATCCTTCTGTGAGCCTTTCAACCGGAGGAAATGTGACTTACACGGTAACATATACCAACGCGAGCACTATCACACTTAGCACAAGCGATGTAACACTTAATAAAACCGGTTCAGCCAATGGCACATTGGCTGTAACTACGGCAGGAGAATCCGCCAGATCTATTACAATCAGCAATATCACGGGTTCCGGAACGATGAGCATATCCATCACGGCAAACACGGCCCAAAGGACAAATGGCACATCCGCGGCAGCGGCCGGACCAAGCAATCCTTTTAACGTAAATGTTTACGCTCCGGCATGCGGAAATGACATATTGGATACGGGTGAAGCCTGTGACGATGGCAACCTGTTTAACGGCGATGGGTGCAGTTCCACATGTACAATAGAGAATCTCTGCGGTAATGGGACTATTAACGGAAGTGAAGCCTGTGACGACGGCAATACCGTAAGCAATGACGGATGCAGTTCCACATGTACAATCGAGAATCTTTGCGGAAACGGCACATTGAATGCGGGTGAAGCCTGTGACGACGGCAATGCGGTAAACGGCGACGGATGCAGTTCCATCTGCGCTATTGAAAATCTTTGCGGTAACAATGTTTTAAATGCGGGCGAGGAATGCGATGACGGGAATCTGATAAACGGTGATGGGTGCAGTTCCATCTGCGCGGCAGAAGTAGACCATTGCGCCAATGGAATAAAGGACGCGGATGAAATGGATATAGACTGTGGCGGAGCAGACTGCGCGCTTTGCCATCTTGTCGCTCCGGAACATTGTACGGACGAGATAAAAAATGAAGATGAAGTCGGTATCGACTGCGGAGGGCTGGAATGCAATCAGTGCATCACTGTGGACTTTATGGCTTATGCGAAACCTCAATGGAGAACCACATCTGCAGGATTCGGAGTTACTACCAATATTGAATTAAACAGGAGAAGCATAAGCAAAATCACAAATGTGAAACCTGTATTATTCAATTCCGTTGGTATAGCGGATTTTGAAATAACCGACATTTTGCCGAGCAATTATGACGCCGGTATTAAGGGTATGGGTTACCTAAGAACCGTGCTCTACAATATACCGCTTATGGATGACGCGACAGTAAGGACGCTGGACTTTACATTTGACGATACATACGAGCTTATAGGAGGCGACGTGTGGTCTGACAATATCATCAACGCGGGTGACGTGGCGCAGATAATCAAAACGTACTCGACCGCTAATGTTTCAGTGGATATGAACCGTGACGGCGTTGTTAACGCGGCGGATATGGCGATTGTGCTTATGAACTATTTCAAAGTAGGTGATAACTATTTTTAAAGGCGAAGGCGAAGGCAAAGACTACCAACTATAATCTAAAATCTTTAATTCAATACCATGTTTAAGAAAGTATCATATTTAATTCTCGCCGTTGTCATTACGGCACAAACTAATCTGTTCGCTATAAACGCGTTCGCCGCGCCAAGCGCAATACTAAGCGTGTCGGCTCCGGCAAATGTGACTTTAGTGAAGGGGTGCCCGAGCACTATCAACGTATTGCTGAATACCGGTGGTGAAAGCGTTTTGGCGGGTGACACAAAATTCACGCTGACAGGTGACGCGACCATAAACAGTGTTTCCATCGGTTCGATACTTCCGATGCAGACATATAATCAGGTGACAGGAAAAGATATGAAACTCAGCGGAGCGAGATTCCCTAACAGTGGAGGCTTTAATGGAAATGGCACTCTTGGGACTATCAATATCACTCCGAATTCCAGCACCGGAAACATTAGTATAGCGTTTTCGGCGGACATGGTAATCGATAACAATATAGTAAACGAAAGTATTGAGAATGTTTTAAGCGCTGTAAATGGCGGGACTTACCCGGTAAGAGACAAATATAACAGCAATATAAGCGGAGGATTCTGCACACCGGACACCACCGCACCTGTTTTCAATTTGTCTGACCCTGTCGCAAATTCAAAAAATAATCCGGATGATACGAATGTAGTTTTCACACTTACAGATGACCGCTCCGGAGTCAATATCGCGACACTGCAATACACGGTTAACGGCGGTACGCCGGCCAATCCTGTTATCACAGAATCAAACGGCACATATCAGGTCACGGTGGACCCTGATTCCGACTTCGCACTAGGCAGTCAGGTGGATGTTAATCTTGTAAAAATATGCGATAACGATGGAAACTGCCTGAACAATCAGGTGCAGTCATTCCGCATAGTTCCACCGGCAAGCTGTGGAGACAGTTCCATAGACCCTGGTGAAGAGTGCGATAATGGCGGAGACAACGGCAATATGAACGAATGCACATCATCCTGCACAATAGCAAAATGCGGTGACGGATATATATGGTGGGGCAAGGAAGATTGCGATGACGGCAATCTGGAAGCGGGTGACGGTTGCACAGCATTGTGCAAGCTTGAGGCCGGCTATACAAGGACAGTGACTACAAACGAATGCCCGACGACGACAACTACGACAACAACCGAACAGCAGACGGAAGAACAGCAGGCTGAACAGCCCGGCGAATGCCCGGAGTGTCCGGTATGCGAGGAAAAAGTACTCATAGAATATATACAGGCGGAGGAAGTAAGCCAGGAAGAGCAGGATACAGCCGTAGAAACGGCAACCGTAGTTCTGCATGAAACCGAGACCGTTGTTAAAACAGAATATGTTGTAAACACGGAAAACAAGTGTGACGCGTACGTTTTCGGAACAGACAGCGATAATGACGGCCTTGCCGACAAGATGGAATGCTACCTTGGAACCGATATAAACAACCCTGATACCGACGGCGATTCCTGTAATGACGACGCAGAAGTAAACCAGTTTATGACCAATCCGCTTACGGTGGACTGTAAAGAGGAAGAGAAATTAACAGGTGAAGTGATAATCACAGATCCGCAACCGGGATGGATAGTCTCCACCCTTAAGATCAGCGGTACAACGCCAAAAGAAACAACCGCGGTCGACGTCATCGCATTCCCGGCGGAGGATAGGATACTCAAAAACCTTCTGAATGAACTGACCACCGTGATAACGACTAATTCCAATAAATTAGACACACTTACGGCAAGCCTTGAAGAAGCAAAAAACTTCGTTAAGAGCTATAAAGACGCCTATGACTATGACGATTTAAACACGGCCATTACAAAACTGGATAATGTTTTAGGCTCCATTAATAGCAAAATTGAAATGGGGCAAAAAGTAGAAATGAGGAATCTGGCCGGCAATCTTACCGAACTTCAGGGTCTTTCCAAGGTGAGCATATATCTTGGAAAATCGCTTCCTACAGCGGAAAATGACACAATGGACCTTGGAACATTAAGGTTTAAACTTGAGCCTGTGGACGTAAAACTGGCCAGCGAAAAACTATATGACCTCGTCGCCACATCGCTTTTAACAGATGGCCAAAAAATATCATCCGTGCCGATAAGGATAAACGTAAACAGGGATGTTTTAGTAAGAAAACCTATTCCGAGATATATCGGCAGTACAAAGATCCCGGGCGAAGTATTATCCTCCGGGCTAACTTTAGATAACACCACTACCGCCAGCGGTGTCACGGAAATAGAAATCACCGATGAAATGCCTGTCATCTCCGGCGATTGTGAATTCGGTTCTCAGGTATTCGCGGTATGGGAAAGCATCGTGCTTTCATCTTCCGTTATATCCGACAGTGAGGAAGGCGCCTTCTCCATACAGCCTCCAAAGAGCCTTGAGCCTAATAAAAGGCATAAAGTAACCCTTTACGCGCTTAAAAACATAGACGGCAACAAGGTGCGTTCGGAAAACACGGAGATATATTTCCGCGTTACCGAAAAAGCCGGACCTTCCTATATGGGCTTTATACTGATAGGTTCCTCCTTATTGCTCGGACTTATCGTTGTAATAGTGCTTAGACGCAAACTGAAGGCAATAAAGATGGAGAAGCTGGTGAAGGAGATGATGAAGAAACAGAAGAATGTCTGAACTGTGATTTAAAAGCTTAAGAGCTTAGCCGCTACGCTAGCTTAGGAGCTTAAAAGAAATACCTCCATAAGCTCTGTAAGCTAAAACAAATATGATTATGAAACAAAAGAATAGAGTTGCGAAGATGAATATAATGTGATATAATATGATAATACGAAAATAACTTTACCAAATAACTGCTCATTAAAAACAAAGAGCTTAGACCAAGATTTTAATGGCCCATTGCGCCATTATAATCAGTCCACTGACCGCAATGTCGCTAAACTACGTTACGTGCCTGCCCTAAATAAGCAGACGCGCGGATCGATTTAATGGCTATCTTGCGCTATTAAGATCCTCCCATGACCGCAATGTCGCTAAACTACGAAGACCGCAATGTCTTAAAACGACGAAAATTTATTTATTTTATTTAATTTAATTTTTTATACAAATATGAAAAATCAAAAATTTTTAAGCTTAGCTTTCGTTATAGCTTTGCTTTGCACATTTGTACCACAGACCCTAGCCGGTACAACTGACGTTGTTAACGTTCAGGCTACAGTAGGTGAAGCTCTTAACATTGATGTTGATGATGCTACAATTTCTCCTTCTGTCGTTCCTGGCGCTACAACATCTCCTGATGACTCATCTACCGTTACAATCGATAGCAATGATCCTCAGGGTGTTGATATAACAATAGCTGCTGCGGATGTTGGCAGTGCTGCCGATGTTCTATGTATAGAATCTGGCACTCCTGGAACTTGTACAGCAGATCCTAAATTCGCAACTGACGGTGTTGATGATGGTACTGCCACTTATTTAAAGGTAACTACTACTGCTGGTACTACATCCAACAAGACCGAAGTATCAGGCGTTAAAATAGATGGTTCCACAAATATCTATCAGAGTACTGATGCCCTTATCGAAGATGATACTTTCACTATTCAGTACAACTTCTTTGCCGATTACGGTCTAAAGGCTGGTTTGTATGAAGGTAACCTTACTTTCACAATTGCCGGTAAAGCCTAAGCCAATGTTGGATGATAGAAATATCATCTGATAGCGCAGTTATTTGAACAACAATTAAACCCCTTCTCGAGAAATTGAGAGGGGGTTTTTGTGTGGGCGGGTACAGGACCACCCCCGGCCCCTCCTTACTAAGGAGGGGACTGTTTTTTGTTGAATAATATTTCAACAATCCCCTCCTGGATTCAGGAGGGGGACACAGGGGGTGGTCCTGCAACATTTGCCTATTGTTTTTTCAACCAATTTATGTTATAATATAAAGAATAGTAAAAAACCCTAAATACCAACACTTAATGCGCTTTCCTAAAATACTTCATTACATCTTGGCTCTGGCTCTGATATTCACGTTCAATATACCGCAGACAAATGCGGGGGTTGTTACAATGAAGGTTACAGCAAGTGATGGTGCGGCGAATGATAAGTTTGGCGACGGACAATCTATTGCTATAGATGGCAATTACTCTGTAATAGGTGCTGAAGCCGATGATGATAACGGTGATAGTTCCGGTTCTGCCTATATCTTTTATAAAGATGGACTTTCATGGTCACAACAGAAAAAATTATTGCCTAGTGATGGCGCGGCAACTGATTTATTTGGCTCAGCTGTTGCTATTTCCGGCAATTACGCGGTAGTGGGCGCCTATCAGGATGATGACGGAGGCGGTAATTCCGGTTCGGCTTATATATTTTACAAAGATGAAGGAGGAGCGAATAACTGGGGGCAGATAAAAAAGCTAGCCGCAAGTGACGCGGAATCCGGAGATTTTTTCGGTGCTTCTGTTTCAATTTCTGGTGATTACATAATAGTGGGGGCTTTCAGTGAAAGTAGTGTGGCATCAGGTTCTGGTTCGGCTTATATTTACTACAAAGATCAAGGCGGTTCGGGCAACTGGGGACAGGTGCAGAAAATAAAGGCGAGTGACCCGGCTGAATATGATTATTTTGGCATGTCGGTGTCGATTTCCGGTACTTACGCGATTTCCGGAGCTTATGGTGACGATGACAACGGAGACACTTCCGGTTCGGCTTATATATTTTACAAAGATCAGGGTGGTTCTAATAACTGGGGGCAAGTGAAGAAGCTGTTGCCTGGCGATGGCGCGGCATTTGATTATTATGGCGATAATGTATCCATTTCCGGAGATTATGTGGCAGTTGGAGCTTATTATGATGATGATAATGGCGGTAATTCCGGTTCGGTTTATTTATATTACAAAGACCAGGGCGGAGCAGGAAATTGGGGACAGATAAAAAAGCTAGCCGCAAGTGACGCGACATCAAATGATTATTTTGGTTTTTCCGTATCTATTAGCGGTGATTATTTAGGAGTAGGCGCGTATGGCGATGACGATAAGGGGTCAAGTGCCGGTTCGGGATATGTATTCTACAAAGATGAAGGTGGCGTAGGTAATTGGGGAGAATTAGATAAATATGTTGCCAGCGATGGGGCTTTGAATGATTATTTTGGTTATTCAGTAGCTATTACAGGCAATTATTTTCTTTCTGGCGCGTATGGCGATGACGATAAGGGGTCGATGTCCGGTTCGGCGTATTTTATCAACTACAGTGGAAGTGATAGCTGTGTTCCCGGAGGCCCATGTGAAGCGTGCCTTTGGGTGCTTTTGACGGTAGGTGAAGCTATAAACATAGATGTTGATGATACAGTAATATCCCCCACTATCGTTCCAGGCGCTACAACAAACCCGGATGCGGTTGGAGGTGATAATAAAACTATAGTAACTATCGACAGCAATGACCCGCAGGGTGTTACAATAACAGTTGATGCCAAAGACCTTAGTAATACCGCTAATCAGTTCTGTCTTGAGGATTCCGGCAATCCTGGATTCTGTAAAATAAAACCTGTTGAAGCTTTAACAACCAACGGCGCGGATGGCGGAGATGCAGCCTGGTTAAAGCTGACTACAGCAAATGGCACTACAAGCAATAAAACTTATCAGACGGATGCTAAAGTAAATGGTACATTAACAATATTTGAAAGCACGGACGCGCTTATCGAAGACGATACTTTCGATGTCACATACGATTTTTATGCCAATTATGGCGTAACGCCTCAGTTGTATGAAGGTAATTTGACTTATACGATAACGGGGAAGGTGTAAACCAATTTCCAGTGTCCAATTTCCAGTGTCCAATGACACAATTCCCAATGACCGATTATCAATTGAGGAGTGGCTTTTAGTAGAATCCGGTCGCTTGAAGCAACTGGATTCTACTGGTATATTTCCCTATTGTTTTTTAAACCAAAATATGTTATAATGTTATGAATAATAAAAAAATACCCTAAATACCAACACTTAATGCGCTTTCCTAAAATACTACATCTTACACTGGCTCTGGCTTTAATATGCACTCTGTATGTGCCGATGACTTTTGCGGCAGAGACAAAATTGACTGCAAGCGATGCAGAGGAGTCTGATGCGTTTGGCTGGCGGGTTTCCATAGACGGTGATTACGCTGTAATTGGCGCCTATTATGAAAATAACTTTACGGGTGCCGCTTATGTTTTTTATAACAATGCCGGAACATGGGAAGAGGATGCGAAGCTTACTGCAAGCGATGGGGCGGAGGTGGATTATTTTGGTGGTTCTGTTTCGATTTCCGGAAATTACATTATCGTTGGTGCTTATGGAGATAATTCAGCTTATGTTTTTTATAACAATGCCGGAACATGGGAAGAACAGGACAAACTTACCCCAAGTACCGGAGGTGATTTTGGTTTTTCAGTTTCCATAGATGGCAATTACGCTTTAATTGGTGACTGGTTTGCTGAAAGTAAGGGTGCCGCTTATGTTTTTTATAACAATGCCGGAACATGGGAAGAGGATGCGAAGCTTACTGCAAGCGATAGGGCGGATGGAGATGAATTCGGTCGGTCGGTTTCAATAGATGGTGATTACGCTTTAGTTGGCTCTAATAATGATGATACCAGTAAAGGTTCCGCTTATGTCTTTGTAAAACCCGGTGGGGGTTGGAGCAATATGACGCAGACGGCCAAACTTACTGCAAGCGATGGGGCTAGTTTTGATTATTTTGGCTATTCTGTTTCAATTTCCGGAGATTATGCAATTATAGGCGCGAATGGCGATGATGATAATGGGGATGGTTCCGGTTCCGCTTATGTCTTTGCAAAGCCCGGTGGGGGTTGGAGCAACATGACGCAGACGGCCAAGCTTACTGCAAGCGATGGTGCGGAGGGGGATGATTTCGGCATATCTGTTTCAATTGCAGGCAATTACGCTTTAATCGGCGCTGATGCGGATAACAATGGTACTGGTGCCGCTTATGTTTTTTATAACAATGCCGGAACATGGGGAGAACAGGACAAGCTTACTGCAAGTGATGGCGCGGAGGGGGATGGTTTTGGCACTTCCGTTTCCATTTCCGGCACTACAGCTATTATCGGCTCTCCTTATACGGCTTCAATGAGGGGTGCAGCTTATATTAACACCAATGTAGACGGTGGTGGAGGTTGTGGTGGAAGTGGCGGGCTTTCGGACTTCTTGTGTGTAAACTTGACGGTAGAAGAAGCCATTAATATCAGTGTTGATGACACAGTGATATCACCGACTATAGTGCCTGGCGCCACAACAAGCCCGGATGCGGTTGGAGGTGATAATAAAACTATAGTAACTATCGACAGTAATGACCCGCAGGGTGTTACAATAACCATTTCATCAAAGGACATTGATAATACTGCAGACAGGTTCTGTTTTGAGGACTCTGGCAACGTGGGACACTGCACGGATCCTGTTGAGGTGATGACTACCAATGGTGCAGACGGAGGTACTGCGGCATGGCTTAAGGTTACAACTGCAAATGGCACAACGACGGATAAAACACATCAGACTGATGCTAAAGTAAATGGTACAGTAACAATATTTGAAAGCACGGACGCGCTTATCGAAGACGATACTTTCGATGTGACATATGACTTCTATGCCAATTATGGCCTAAAGGCACAGTTATATGAGGGATCTATCACCTATACGATAACGGGGAAGGTGTAAAAAACCAATTTCCAATTTCCAGTTTCCAATGTCCAATTTTGGCGGGTGGTTTTTAGTAGAGTCCGGACTCCATTGGTAATAATCAAAAAGGGCGGATATTCCCGCCCCTTTTAGCTATTTGAAACTTTTAAAACCCAATATTATTTTTTATGTTCATGCTCTTCGGTTTTATGCGGAATATGTTTTTTTTCATCCTTGTTTTCTTTTTTCTTCTTTCTAAGAAGTAAGAACAAGAGAAGCAAGATAATCAATAACATCGACCCGATAACGGCATACATGGTATAGCTCATTTTGCCGAAAGTAACGCTGGCTTTAAGATCGGTATCCGTAAGACCAAGTTTGCCGTGTAAAGTGGCTTTATAAAGCCCTTTTGGCATTTCGGTATCAAGCCATTCTAGTGTGAAAGTCTTTGTTTCACCCGGTTTTATGTATTCAATATCCGCGGGGAGATTAATTTTCGCGACTTCGTATTTAAAAACATTGGTAATACTTACAAAACCAGCCAGTTTTTCTATGACATTGCCAGTATTTGTAATAACAAGTGTAAAATTGGAGCTGGCTGGGAGGATATTAATATCGAATTTATCGACATTTAAGCTCTCATTTATCTCAAAATCCAAATCTTTGGTTATTTCCGGCTGACCTTCCGCGTAAGTTAACTTTAATTTTGCTAAAAACTTTCCTGATTTGATGTTATCCGTCCATTCGTTTGTGAAAAAACGAATGCTGTCCGGTAGAATATTGCCACCCTCTCTGTTTACAGGGATAACATCAGAAGTGATCTCTCTGTTTAGCGCTGTATCCATGTAAACTGAAGTGCCTTTAAGACTCTCTCCTGTCGCAGAATCGACTATTTCGATTGAACCTTGTGCCTTAAAATGGGTATTTCCCGTATTATTTAAAGTAACATTAAAATTAAAAGGTTGGTCGCTGTATATTTCCTTTGGCGACGAGAAATCATCGAGCTCACAGGCAAGTTTCACATCACCTTTAACGTTAATCAAAAGCAGATGTGCCACGCGCGGAATAATCCTGACTTGGCCTTCTCCGGTTTCAGGCATCGGCTCAAAAATAACCGTAGCGTATTTTCCGCCAGGCTCAGCGGCTAAAGGCACGTTTATGGTAACAGGTACTTCTACCTGATTGTTTGCAGGAATAATGATGGGTTCTTTTGGTACATCTATCCAGTTACGGATATTATGAACATCACTTTCTTCTAATTCTTTTATAAAAACAGGGGAACCGTCGGGGTTATTTTTTAAAAAGAATTCGATGATGGCTTTTGCTTTTACATCCTTATCGGTAGGATTAAATACTATAACTGAAATTTCTTTGGATTCCCCCGGATTCAGATCAAGCTCTGTGCGAGCGGGACTAATGCCAATCGCAAAACTGCTTTGTACAAGCGCAAAAAAGGCAAATACGGATATGCCCAATTTGAAGAGATTTTTGAGTTTCATAGTTATTTTTTTTAGTTTTTACCAGTTCATTTTTGCATAATGTGGGAGTTTAGAAAAGGGAATGTTTTACTCACCCCCTGCCCCCTCTCTAGCAGCCGAATGCTAAAGAGGGGGAATAACCAGTTAACAAATAAACAATCACACATTGTAGAGACAGGATTAATCCTGTCTCTACGGTTTTTAATAATTTGTTTAAACCAAATAGTGTGAGTAAAATGCATTTTTTCACCAAAAAACCACCCGATTTTGGACAAAAAAACCCTTCAAATATTAAATAAAAATTATCGAAAATCGGGGGTATTTTATGTTTGAACGTTATTTTGGCTTATATAAGCCATTTTTTAGCAATTTTAACACCAACATATTTTACTACCCGCGCAAGCCTACATAATGGCTTATCAGAGCCAAATATGATATAATAATAAGATTTAAATCAAAACAAAAATTTCACCAATTGGAAAAAGGATCCTTATCACATAACAGCACACACGATTTCCGCAGGAGCATTGCTTCGAAGTTTATGCTTTTTGTAATGCTTTTCAACCTGTTGCAGAGCCCTGCAATAGCCGCGGATTCCGCTCTTCCGGAAACACCATCCTTTCAGGATGAATTTTCCGCACTAGCCCAGACCTACCCGGCAATAGCCGAGGAGGAAGCAGTTGTGGCCAGCCTTTTGAACACGGAGGACAAGACCAGCAAGGAAATCGATTCCATTCTTCAGGACAATGGCGATGGTAGCTTAAAGACTACCGACACGCCTTTTGAGCTTAGCCTTTCCAAGCTTGCAAGCGGGTTTGTGGCTTTGGCGGAGAAGTCTGTCACATTCGACCAGATCATCGAGAAGGGCGACGAGCGCTTTGTAATATCTGCCGATGCCACGCCGGACAAACAGGAATCCGTTCAGCTTACTCCTTTCGGCGCCAACGAGAGCGAGGCGGTTTACGAAGGCAATAAGGCGATATACAAAAACGCCTGGGATAACGCAACGGCTTTGGTAAGCGCAGATGAGACCGGTGTTAGACACGATATCTTCGTCCAAAACGGGGATAAAAACAGCTTCCAGTACCTTGTGGAAGTCAAAAACCTGACATTGAAGTCGCAAGATGATGGACAAGTTGTCTTTGTGGACAGCGAAGGGAATGAGAAGTTCCAGATGACGAAGGCGGTGAATCCGATGGCTGATCCAATTGCTGAACCAATAGCTGATCCAGTTGCTGAACCAGTAGCTGATCCGATTGCGATTTTGATGGGGTGGAACCAGACACCGATTGCTGAGCCAATTGCTGAACCAGTAGCTGATCCGATTGCGATTTTGATGGGGTGGAACCAGACACCGATTGCTGAGCCAATTGCTGAACCAGTAGCTGAGCCGATTGCTAATCCAGTTGCTGATCCAATCGCTGATCCAATTGAGGGACCGGTTGTTGAATCTCCTAACGAAGCTAATGAAGCTAATGAAGCTAGAAATGATGATGATTTGCCGAGCTTGCCAGCTGTTGAACCTGTAACTGAACCGATTGCTGATCCGATTGCTGAACCGATTGCTAATCCAGTTGCTGACCCAATAGCTAATGACCAATTGCCGGTAGCTGAGGAACCTATTGCTGAGCCAGTTATCGAACAGCCTGTCACTGAACCGATTGCTGAACCAGTCGCTGAACCGATTGCTGAACCAGTAGCTAATCCAATCGCTGATCCAGTCGCTGAACCAGTAGCTAATCCAATCGCTGATCCAGTCGCTGAACCAATAGCTGATCCGATTGCTGATATGTCGGATGCTGAGGTTTACGAAGCTTTTGAAGCGATTTTGAGCGGTGAAGTTCCTTTGATTGAAGAGCCTGCTCCAAGTGAACCGGAGGTTCCTGCTTCTGAACCATTCGCTTTCTTGAACTGGTTCGCGCCAAAAGCGGAAGCTCAGGAAACTTCTGACGCAATTTCCAATTTCCAATTTCCAGTGTCCAATGAGCAATCGCCAGCTGATGATAATAAGCCTAGAATTCTGACAGCTGAGGAAATTGCTGATGTTCAATTGCCAGTTGTTGAAACAGCTGATGATGATTTGCCTAGCATCCCGACGCTTGATGAAATAAATTTTGAATTGGAGCCGATTGCTGGACCGATTGCTGATCCGATTGTTGAACCAATAGCTGATCCAATTGCTGATCCGATTGTTGAATCTGAAACCCCTAACGAAGCTAATGAAGCTAATCCAGATCCTTACAGCACTGCTTCGCTTTTGGATGCGGTTGGGGAATTTCTTGAAGAACCAGTGGTGGCGCCTGTTGTGGAGCCAGTTGTGGCGCCTGTTGTGGAGCTAGAATTGCCGAGTATCCCAGTTGCACAAACAGAAACAGAAACTGAGTTCGGGACCACGGCAGAGCCAGTGCTCCCTCAACAGGATGACCAATTGCCAGTCTCTGAAACAACCGACAAACAGCTGACGAAAGAGGAGTTTATGAACTCTGAATTGACCGAGTATTCGGTGACGGACGAGGAAGGAAATACTATCAACTGGTACAAAATCAGCATCACTTTCCAGCCTGATGAAACTACTGTTTATCCGCTTGTAATCGAGAACAGGCTTGAACTTGTAACAAGGCCTTTGCACAATTACGCGGGTGAAAATTTCGCGTTCGCGGAGGATGTAACGCTGATGAAAGATACGGGCGCTAAGGTTGAATTCACGCTTGCCGAAAGCGTTTGGAAAGAGAATGAACACATCCAGAAAGGCTGTCATGTAATCGGCGGAGGTGGTGAAGCTTCTATCATCGAAACAACTTTGCAAAGCCCTGTTATCCGTGCGCAGGTGCTTGATGATTTCAGCGCGGAAGCTATAAAATCCGGCAACTGGGAATTGCAGTGTGTGGAAAGGGAATTGGGTTATTACCAGCTCTCTTCCGACCCGGCGATACGCGGTAAATTAGAGCCTGTTTATCCGCTTGGAGAAATATACACACTTGTCGGCGCGGAGCAGTTAGATGCTGAACAGAACTGGAAATTCCTCGACAAAATAACCGTGAAGGAAGAGGCAAATGAGCAGGAAGTTTATTACGCGATCTCGTTCGATGAAGGCAAGACTTTCGTGGTATGGGATGACGTTGTAAATGGGTGGAAAACTATCGTCAAAAATAGTGAGAAGGGATTTGAATATAATGCGCCAATTGCTAATCCAATCGCTGAACCAATAGCTGATCCGATTGTTGAATCTGAAACCCCTAACGAAGCTAATGAAGCTAACGAAGCTAGCAAATGGGAGAGTTGTGATAACATCAACCGATGCCTCGCGCTGGCGTTTGAGGATGAAGCAAACAGGATGATGAAAGCCGACGTGGATGCGCTTACTTCTGCTGAACTTAACGCGGAACATGGTTACACAGCGGGTGGTGAATCGGTCACGCTTGGAGTAGGCCTGCGGACAAACGATATCAACGTGACTCCAAGATTCCAGAAGGCGGAATTCAAGTATTTGGAGGATGCTGTGGCGCCTGTTATCGGCGTGGCTACGGATGAGGGAGATGAGGTGGAAAATACTGAACTTACATTTACAGTTTCCGCTGATGACGAGACCGCGATAAAGACATGTTACGCGGATGTACAGAAAGGTAAAAATGACCCTCGCACGGATGTTTTAACTGAACAGGAATTCCAGCCTGACACATTCAGCTTCACAGGTGAAACAGGCAACACTTACTACTTCCGCTACATGTGTGAAGACATCTACGGAAACAAGAGTGAGTGGTCCGAGTGGACGGATGGGATTTCGATTTTGGATCCTGTTGGGGAACTGATTGAAGATCCAATTGCTGATCCAATTGCTGAACCTGTTGATGATGGTTTGCCGAGCATTCCGGTTGAAGCGGATCTAACTGATGAAACAGCTGGAGGCGGCACACCGGCCGATGAACCTGTTGATGATGATCTGCCTAGTATTCCACCGCCTGTTGATGATGGTTTGCCGAGCATGCCGACCGATGAGGAAATAACAGAAGAATTGATAGAACAGGCATGGGAGGATGCACCTATTGAAGGGCCAATCGAGGGGCCAATCGAGGGGCCGATTGTGGATGAAATGTTGGATGAACTTTCGCAGATAGACTTTGAAACTCTTGCAAGAATGCCGGAATTCCAGGATAGGATAAAGAAGATGCTTGGTCTGAAAGATGTTTCGAATGAAGAGGTTTACGAAGTGATGGTGCGTGAACATAACCGCATAATACTTGAATCCCCTGAGGTGGATTTCGCGAAGACCAGAGAAGGTGTGAGCGGTTTCTTCCAGGGTATAGCTTTGTGGTTCACAAGATCCAACGAGCTTCCGGAGGAAGGGAAACTGGAGCCGGATTTGGCTACATTGCTTGTGGATATCGCGAATGACAGACAGGCAAAAGCTGACTTCTCAACCGACTTTAAGGACGGCTTCCTGTTCACAGCGGACAACAAACAGATAAAGTTCACGCCACTGTTTATCGAGAACAGCGGGATAACAGGCAACACGGATAACGGCTATCTGAAGTATGAATCTGACAACATATCCGTAAACTATAAATTCGATTCTTCGCTGAAACAATTGAAGGAAGCGATTACTGTAACTAAACCGTATGCGCCTGCGGCTGTGGATGATGCCCTGACGGGCGTGGATAATCCTTCGGATGTGGATGCGCCTTCGGCTGTGGATAATCTGCCTACGGCAGATGTGGATAGTCCTTCGGATGTGGAACCTGAAATGCCTAATCAAGCTAACGAAGCTAATGAAGCTAATGAAGCTAGTGGAGGTAATCCTTTCGAAGAACTGATCAATAACATAGTTCCGGAAACGAGCGCGGACGACTCAATTTCCAGTGTCCAATTTCCATTGTCCAATGACGCTGGAGTTGACACACCTAGAATTCCATCGGCAGAGGAAATTGCCGAGCAGATGCCAGCCAATAATGATGTGGCAGATACAGAGGTTGTTGATACAGTTGACACAGAAGAGGACACAATTGTGGATGCGCCTACGGCTGTGGATGAATCCGCTGACGCGGATGTGGATGCGCCTACGGCTGTGGAACTAATCGAGGACCAGAATGCGCCGGCTTATGTTCAGGTTAATGGTGACGGCACGGTTGATTACATATTCAAATGGCAGGTGGGCGATAGCGAGAATCCTGTGACGCTTGAAACTGTTGAAGGCGGAGCTGTTGCAATAAAATCCGGTGAAGATATTATCGCGACTATTCCGGCTCCGTATTACGTGGACAATGAAAATGTGACTCATATCGACAATATCGCATGGAGTATTGAGGATGGCGGAGTGCTTGCGCTTACAATCAAAAAACCTGATCCGCTGAAGTTCCCGATAGTGATAGATCCTACAGTGGATGCTTCTGGTGACGGACTTAGTGAACAGCAAAGCACAGAAATAGAAAGCGTTTTGGCAAATAACGGACATTTGCTTGTACAGACTTTGGGTAAAAACGGCGCTCTTCCGGAAGACGCTTTATTGGCGTTTGGAGAAGGTACTGTTTTGACCAAACAAATAACCAGAGACGGAAATCTGGATACATTTACTTCGACTTTAGATACGGACACTGCAAAAGCAGACAGTGTGTTTGAAGCTGAAGCAAATGCGGATAAAGTCACAACGAACTTTATCAACGACAGCACTTCGGTGCAGGCGGAATTCAGCGTGGAAAAAGGTGAAATAAATGAACAATTCACGGTAAATATGCTTGGTGATACGGAGTACACCCAAAGCGTTTACAGGCATGAAAACGGCGACACAAAAGTATACTTCAACGACAATGATATCCTTACGTATTCGCAGACGGATAACACGGGAGTACAGCTGAAAGAATGGATATATGCCAGAAAGCCGAATACGGAGCCGATTGCTGATCCTATGGCTATTACTAATACTATCGCTGAGCCGATTGCTTACAGTATTTATGCATGGCAGTTTACCCCGAAAGACACGGCAAAACAGATAATCCTTGAGCAAAATGAGGACGGCAGTGTGAACATTTATTCCTCTGTAATAAGCAATGAGGTGAACTGGGGCGATATAAATATAGATGAGATGGGGTTGACCGAGGAAGAGAAAGCTAAGACCATAGCGGACTTTAATGCCGCCTTAAACAAAGATGCTGAAAAAACATTAATCGGCAAGCTGGAAATGCCATGGTATATAACTGCGGGCAATGAAAAGAAAGCTGCCAGTTACGAGATATCGGGCAATATCGTTAAACTAAAAATAGCTGAAGCCCTAGAAAATTACCCACTTGTAATAGATCCGACATATTCATTCCTGCCTAGTTATAAGAAGGAAGTATTCGGGTTTGTTGCAGGGGCTAATCATACTCTCGTTGTAAAAGACGATGGAACCTTATGGGCTTGGGGTAATGATGATTATGGGCAGCTTGGTGATGGCACATCCGGTTCAGACAGTACTGTCGCGGGGCAGGTTATAGGCACAGGGGGAACGGGGACAACGCTGGAAGGGATTGTTAAAGTTGCCGGCGGGTACCTTCATTCACTGGCGCTTAAAAATGATGGAACTGTATATGCATGGGGCGGAAATGAGTATGGCCAGCTTGGTCAAAATACTACCGATACATCAGCACATGCAACACCATTACAGGTAAAAGGCGAAGACGGGAATGGTTATCTGGAGGGAATTATTGATATTTCTGCAGGCAATTACCAATCAATCGCCCTAAAGGCTGATGGGGCCGTGTACGCGTGGGGTTATAATGGTTTTGGACAACTTGGAGATGGTTCGACAGGCACAAGAAGTGTGCCTGTGCAGGTCCGTGGAGTAGGCGGAACCGGAGTATTGGATAACATAATTTCCGTCGTAATTGGTGGTTCTTATGTTAGTACATACGCACTTGGAAGTAATGGCAAGGTATATGCATGGGGACATAATGCCTACGGCCAGCTTGGAAATAACAACAAAGGGACTAATAGTTCAACTCCTGTACAGGTGTGCGCCACATCCAGCACTCCAGGAACTTGTGCCACAGATCTGACAGGTATAGTACAACTCGCCGCTGGCGCTTATCACGCCGTAGCACTAAAGAGCGACGGAACGGTATATGCCTGGGGAAGGAATAACGAAGGCCAGATCGGGGATAATACAGAAGATACGGATAGGGTTTTGCCTACACAGGTGCAAGACGGCGAACAGGCTACAAGCAGCAGTTATCTGGAAGGTATTATTGATATTAGCGGGGGTTATATGAGTTCAGGCGCTGTAGCAAGCAATGGATATGTTTTCACATGGGGCGATAATTCTTCCGGACGCCTTGGAGACAATTCGTCAACACAAAGAAATACTCCTGTTTATGTAAGCGGTGTTGGAAATAATTCCAATCTCACCAATATAGATCACATAAGCATGGGCTTATATCACAATATTGCCATAAATAAAACAGGTAAAATATTCACATGGGGAGGAAATTTACAAGGGCAACTTGGAAATAGTTCGACAAGTTCTTCTTCTGTTCCGGTTATGCCGATACCGCTGAATAAGCCCGAGTTGGCGGGAGGCTTGTGGCATTCCGTTGCTTTAAGGGATAATGGAACAGTATGGGCATGGGGGGAAAGCGGTGATGGCCAGCTTGGAGATAATCAAATTGCCACGAACAGGCTTGCCCCAGTACAGGTCTTGGGGGTTGGAGGAAGCGGATATCTGACAGGGATTGTGGCGGTTAGCACAGGAATGGTACATAGTTTAGCCCTAAAAAATGACGGTACTGTATACGCGTGGGGGGATGCCTCTTATGGCCAGCTTGGAGATAATCAAACCGCCTCAGACAGATCTACTCCTGTGCAGGTTTGTGCAACGGGCGGCCCCGGAACATGTACCACAGATTTAACAGGAATTGTGGCGATTGCCGCGGGATCATATCATTCCATGGCTTTAAAATTCGATGGTACTGTTTATGCCTGGGGAAGAAATACTAGCGGACAGCTTGGAAAATTTTCCACAACAAATTATTCTCTCCCAACCCAGGTATGCGCCACAGCAACTGTGGCAAACACATGTACCACTACCCTTACGGGTGTCTCGGAAATAGGATCCGGGGCTGCCTCCAACCATTCTCTGGCTATCAAAAGTGATGGCAGTCTATATGCCTGGGGAAATAATACCTATGGGGCAATCGGAGATAATACATTCGGAACAAACAGGACTCTTCCGGTACAAGTTTTAGGCGTGGGAGGAAGCGGGTATTTGACTGAGGTTGTGGCAGCCGCGGCGGGGTCTTATCACACCATAGCCTTAACAAGCAGTAATACAGTATACGCGTGGGGCTCTGGAAGCAGGGGGCAATTAGGCACTAATGTTCAAACAACAACAAATGGTTCTGCAGATGATTGTGATGCAACTGCCGGGATTTGGTACTGTAAGAAGGCTCCTATACAGGTATTAAGTTACTCAGGAGCTGGAAATCTAGTTAGTATTAAAGAGGTCGCGGCAGGATCTGAAAATTCCATGGCTTTAGAATATGATGGGATGTTGTATGTATGGGGGAATAATGATAGTGGACAGGTTGGAGATAATACAGTCGGAACAGACCGGCTTGTCCCCACACAAGTTTTAGGCGTGGGAGGAAGCGGGTATTTGTTTGGACTTGTGACAGTTGCAATGGGAGGTGGTCATTCGCTAGCTATGCAAAATGGTGAGGTATTGTATGCATGGGGGCCTAACAGCTATGGGGCCTTAGGAGATGGTACAAGTGCAAATAAGTCGGTACCAGTTATGACTATTGGTTTTGGCAATGGAGAAATCTCCACCACAATGGGTGCCACAAACAGGGATATTATATCCACTTCCTGCGCGTCATTTAGCTGTTACGCTGTTAAAAGCGATGGCACGGTATATAGCTGGGGAAATAACACAACTTATGGCGCGCTTGGTGACGGCACAACAACGGATAGAACAACTCCTGTTCAGGTTGTAGGGCCCGATGGCAGTGGATATTTGAGAGATATAGTACAGGTGGCCGGCGAAAGAGACAGCGCTATCGCGCTGACAAGAGGTGGCAATGTGTATGCCTGGGGCGCGAATGGCAATGGACAGCTTGGTATAGGTACAACCAGTACAGCCGAGTTGACCCCTCAGCAGGTGCAAGATGGCGAACAGGCGACATCAAGCGGATATCTGGAAAACATAGTGAAAATCTCCGGCGGCAGATACTTTAATTATGCATTGGCAAGTGATGGCACTGTTTATGCTTGGGGGCTCAATGACAATGGAACGCTTGGAAATAATTCAACGACACAAAGTACCACACCTGTAAAAGTGGATGTATCCGGTGGTACACCACTAACCGATATAGTCGATATAGATGGAGGATATTATCACGCATTGGCAGTAAAAAAAGATGGTACGGTATGGGCATGGGGGGATAATACCAATGGACAGATCGGAGATGCCACAACAGGAACAGACAGACTTTACGCGGTACAGGTACAGGATGGCGCGCAGGCAACAACAAGCGGATGGCTGGAAAGAATAGTAAAAGTTTCCGCGGGTCAATTCCATTCGATGGCATTAGGAAGCGATGGTATTGTGTACGCGTGGGGTCATGACCGATATGGTCAGGTTGGCGATGCTGCGGCAAATGGCACTTCTCCATACGCGGAAACAACGCCAAAAATCGTTGTTAAGACATTAGGGGGATCCACTCTTACGGGCATTGTGGATATCGCGGCAGGATATTGGGCAAGTTATGCGGTAGATATTAATGGAGCGGCTTGGGCGTGGGGGGATAGCTCCAACGGAGCGCTTGGAGATAATCAAACTGCCACAGATTACGCGTACGCCAGACAGGTGATGGGGGTTGGAGCTGCCGATTATTTGGATAAAATCATCACACAGATCAGTGCAAATTATTACACAGCAATGGCCTTAGGCAGTGATGGACGCTTGTTTGCGTGGGGATATAACACTGATGGAGAATTTGGAAACGGCACAACAACAGCCGCAAGTGTTCCTGTAATGCCTATACCTTTATCTAATTCAAAGCCTGTAGTAAAGGCGGGCGCTGGCATGACCGCGCTATTAAAGAGTGATGGAACAGTGTGGACATGGGGTGATAACAGCAACGGCCAATTGGGGAATAATTCCACAACGGATACTGACACACCTATACAAGTATGTGCCACTTCCACGACTGCAGGAGTTTGTGACACTAATCTGGAAAACATAGTGGCTATAGCTGTTGGTAAAAATGGTTTGGGCGGAACGCCAGGCAATAACTATTACTCACATACTCTTGCGCTGGAAAATGATGGTACCATATGGGCATGGGGATATAACAGTGATGGACAGCTTGGTGATGCTTCCACAGTAAACAGAGACCTTCCAGTGCAAGTGCAAGCTGTAGGCGGCGGCGGAGCTTTGAGCAATATAGTAGCTGTAGCGGCAGGGGGTTATCATTCCCTGGCACTGGCAACAGATGGAACTGTGTACGCATGGGGAAATAACGCTTACGGTGAACTTGGCAATAATAATAACGTAGATAGTTCAACTCCCGTACAAGTATGTGCAACATCCGCTTCACCCGGTGTATGTACTACAAACTTAACAGGTATAATAAGCATATCGGCAGGCCGCCTGCATTCATTGGCACTGGAAAGTGACAGAACAGTATCCGCATGGGGCTATAACGGCAACGGACAGCTTGGTAACGCGAGCACAACAAATAGTGGGCTACCTGTAAATGTTCAGGCTGTAGGCGGAGGCGGAAGCTTAAGCGATGTGGATGTTATCCTTGGTTTGGAATATTCATCTATGGCAATAATAAGCGGCTGGGTAGGAGGCTGGGGTTACAACGGTTACGGCCAGCTTGGTGACGGCAGTACAACACAAAGGACAACTCCGGTTAATAGCCTTTCCGGAGAAACAGGCACCACTACATATATGCAGAATATGGTGGCAATTGAAGGTATGGGTTATCATGTTGTGGCAATAAGAAGCGACGGCAGAGCTTATGCATGGGGCTATAACACACCTTATGGCAATGTGGGTGATGGTGCCGCGGACGCAAACAGGACATCCGCCAAAGCCGTACATGATTCGGGGGGGCTTGATGACCTTACCGATGTTGTATCCGTAGCCGCAGGCACTTTCCATTCCGCCGCGGTAAAGGCCGATGGAACAGTGCTTGCATGGGGTCGAAACAACTGGGGGCAATTCGGTAATGACGGTACCGGACTTGTTACATGTAACAGCGTAGTAGAATGTTCATTCAATGCAATTGTTACCATAATAAACAATCCTCTGCCTTTACTGGATGACCTTAACCCGCCGACAGTAACAAGTACAACGGAGAATGACGCGGATAATTATGTGACTAATGCTACATCTGTGACAATTACATCTGATGGGGCAGACGCGGAAGGAGCTTTGGCATCCTGTTACGCTTATTGGGATAGTGACACGGATTGGGATAGCATGTACAACGAAACAAGTTTGGGTGATCTGGGCACAGACTGTGACGGCGCCGTGACTACACCGGATTCCACAGACAGTAATACATGGTACTACTGCGTAAGGCCGATGGATGGAATGGGGTACACCAATTATGATTGTACAACCGCTGTGACTTATGATGAAACGGCTCCTTCAATAACAGGCATAACATCAGTCGCGGGAGACAGTTCGGCTCCGTATTACGACACGACAAATGATTCAAGCACAGCGATCATATTCACATCGAGCGACGGAACAGGTTCCGGAGTGAGCGCATGTAAGTGGAATACTACGGATGTGGCTTATGCATCGATGACGAACACCTGCGCCTCGACGACTTCATGTACCACGAACCTGAGCGGTGAGGGGGCGAAGACTGTATATATAAGGTGTATAGATGCTGTGGGTGTGCCTATGGCATCCAGCCAGACTGTGAACTACACGGTGGACGCTACGCCTCCTTCCGTTACCGGCATAACCTCAGTCGCGGGTGACGCAAGCGCACCATATTGGGATACAACTGATAATTCATCCACAGCTGTCGTGTATACAGCTTCCGCGGATGCGGTGACGTGCAAATGGAATACTACAGATGTGGCTTATGATTCGATGACAAACACATGTTTAAGCACTACTAACTGCACGATGACACAGAGTGGAAATGGGAGTAAGACATCGTATATGAGATGTATGGACTCTGCGGGGAATAAGTCCACAAGTTCATATACATTGAGTTACGGCATAGACAGTGTTGCCCCGACACTGACATCAATAGCAGAAGACGATACGGATGACAAAGTGACGAACGGCACAGTTATAACACTCACTCCTACAGGGCTTACCGAAGCGACTTCGGGCATATCTACATGTATAGCTTATTGGGACAGCAACACAAGTTATGGCGGGGCTGAGACCAGTTTGGGAGACCTTGGAACAGATTGCGGATCACCTCCTACTGTAACAACACCGAATTCCACAGATGGCACATGGTATTACTGTGTAAGACCATTGGATGCTGCGGGATTAAGCGGATACACATGCACGAACGCGGTGACTTATGATGAGAGTGCTCCAAGTTGCTCGGTTTCCAGCATAACGGAAGACTCTTCAACAGCCTGCCAGTTTGCAGATAATGGATTGATGATACTTTACTATAACAATCAAGCATCATGCAGTTCCGGTACAGGTACGTTCACAGTTACAACTACCGCGAGTGATGCGGGGAGCGGAATACAAAAAGTGAACTTTCCGACAACGGTATCCGCAGGGGGCGATGACACGAGTTCCGCATACACATGGCAATATACTTATGATACCGGTGATACTTTCAGCAGTTCGGTAAACGCGGTTTGTTACAATAATGTTGGCCTAACGGCAAACGGCGCTTTCCAGGTAATAAGGGATATAACCAATCCTACTATATCAAATGTAACGGAAGATGATACGGATAACAGGGTTACAAACGGAACTACAATGACCATTACAGCTACGGAAGGTGATACAGGTTCCGGAGTGGAATTTTGCAATGCATATTGGGATAACAATACAACTTATGAAGGTACAGAAACATTGATTGTGGATCTGGGTGGCAATTGTGATGATATGGTAGGGGTCCCGGATTCCACAGACGGCACATGGTATGTATGTGTAAGACCTGAAGATTTTGTTTCCAACAGTAACTACGCATGTACAAACGCGCTTACTTATGATGAGACACCACCTGCGGTGACCGGCATAACTTCCGTTGCAAGTGACGCGAGCGCACCGTATTGGGATACTACTGATGATTCATCCACGGCTGTCGTATATACAGCTTCCGCGGATGCGGTGACATGCAAATGGAATACTACGGATGTGGCATATGACAGCATGAGCAACACATGCGCATCCACTTCTTCATGCACATTGAACCTGAGTGGCAATGGCTCTAAGACAGTGTACATGAGGTGTATGGATAGTATCGGACTCAAATCAACAACATCTTGGCAGTTGGATTATGGAATAGACAGTGGTACACCTAATATAGTGGCAGTTGATGCAGGTGCTAGTTCGGTAGACAGGACATCGCTGACTTCAGGCACATGGTTCAAATATTCCGACACAGGTTCGGATGATGCCGTTTCATTCTCATGGACGGATCCTGCCTCTACTTCGGATGACACGTTCTACTACGAGATGTCCGCAGGCACGGCTGATGTAATAACAGGAGTTGAGAGCAGTGTGACTACAGCTTATGTGGATAGCATCACAGTCACAGAAGGCACGAACTACTTCCATGTAAGGCCAAGGAATGGAGCAGGCACATGGGGAACTGAGAGGTACTTTGAGGTGAAGTATGATAAGACAGGTCCTACAGGTTCCATATCCAACGGCAGCGGTAATCCGACAAACGATGATACGCCTACCTTAAATCTCACGATCGCCGATGCCTATGTCGGTATAAGTGGCGCCCAGATGCAGTTCAGCTGTGACAACAGCACAT
>Ga0209450_10000130_pt1 | contig 43041 bp, 53 predicted proteins | sample FrelakmetLWP11LW_FD_187149 | JGI IMG/M metagenome (GOLD analysis project Ga0209450, IMG submission 187149) | Freshwater lake sediment microbial communities from the University of Notre Dame, USA, for methane emissions studies - LWP11 LW (SPAdes)... | ecosystem: Environmental > Aquatic >...
AAACTGGGGAAACTGGGGAAACTGGGGAAACTGGGGAAACTGGGGAAACTGGGGAAACTGGGGAAACTGGGGAAACTGGGGAAACTGGGGAAACTGGGGAAACTGGGGAAACTGGGGAGAAAAGCCAAAACTTTGTCAAACTTTGAGTAAACGGTGTTCCTTTGTTACGGTAGGTGTCTCACAATAGGAGAATGAAAATTGAATATGATATACCTTATTAACCTTGACGATGTATATTCATCTCAGCTAAACAAAACAACCCAATGGCAACTCAACAGCCAACGTCTGTGTGCAAGACTGTGTGCACCTATCCTGGGTGCAAGACGGATTCGTCAGGATACCCTTACTGCAGGCCTCACAACGCCTGGATCAGGGCTAACAACCTGTGTGGCAGGTGCCTGAACCCGAAGGAGACCCCGGAGTACAAGTGCTGCTCCACTTGCCACCTAGCGGAGCGTCAGAGGATGAGGGAGGAGGCGATCGCGGAGGGTCGGTGCACCAACTACTGGAAGTGCAAGGCTCCTGCCTCCCGCCGTGGAGGGATGTGTGATGCCTGCTTCCACGAGTACAGGAAGAGGGATGGGGAGTGGGTACCTGTTCCTGCTGCAGTCAAGACCGAGCCAGTCAAGGCTGTCGTGGCGGATACACCTCATCCAGGGGTGGATGCTTTCCCCCAGACCCTCGGGAAGGCACAGGGCCAAGGCCAGGCCTTGGCCAGTTGCTGGGCAACTGTGTCCGGTGTGGTGAAGGCGGCACCAGAGGCCAAGTCGCCGGGACAGGAGCAGTCGCCCGTCAAGGCCAAGTCGCCTGCCAAGGCCAAGACGCCGGTGTCCTCTCCGGTCAAGGTCAAGACACCGACGCCGACTTCTTCGCCCAAGAAGTCGCCAATCCAGGCGACGAAGCCCCTGGATCTCGAGGAGGTGTGTGAGGTGGCACACCTCCTCGCCGTCAAGACCCCATTGTGAGGAAGGGTGACGGGTGGAAAGAGAAAGAGAAAGAGAAAGAGAAAGAGAAAGAGAAAGAGAAAGAGAAAGAGAAAGAGAAAGAGAAAGAGAAAGAGAAAGAGAAAGAGAAAGAGAAAAGAGAAAGAGAAAGAGAAAGAGAAAGAGAAAGAGAAAGAGAAAGAGAAAGAGAAAGAGAAAGAGAAAGAGAAAGAGAAAGAGAAAGAGAAAGAGAAAGAGAAAGAGAAAGAGAAAGAGAAAAAATTTTACCTTTGTAAATCGCTAATACAAATTCAGTGATCAGAAAATTTGATTATGACTTATTACTCACGATATCTACTTATACATAGAATCATAAGTTATGAGTTTCAATCCAGAGGCGCCAAGTTTCTTCCCTAAAAAGAAGCATATTGGATATGCAATCTCACCTGGCATCTGTCTGGGTTGTTTCATCTACAGATGCGCTTATACGGCTGACCTAAGAGGGTTCCGAACGACTTGTCCGGAATGTCAAGACCTTGCAGAGATTGAGACAATGGGCCGTTGTCTCGTGACAGGTTGTCCTAACCAGAGAGGTGTGGACAGAGTTATCTGTCTTCGATGCGAAACAGAAGGGATACTTCTCCGAGAAGAGGCTTTAGAATATGGCGGGCCTGTGTCGCATCCTCATCCGGGGGGCCGTGTTTGGCAGTGATAATTAATTTGGAAACCTAAACCTAAACCTAAACTAAAACAAACGGAGCTTCTAAGCTCCAATCTTTGTGGTAATTTGTAAAATTGATTCCGTGAGTGATTCTACTTTATTTAGGTAAGTAACCAAATGCAGAGTAACACAGCTTTTCGACGTTTGTGAGGCGTACATTTACGGCCTCCGATTCATCATCAGGCCCATTTGTTCATCATTCTGTTCCCAAATGGGATGGAAGAAACTTTCATTTATTTCGATGACGGCACAGAGGAGCTGAACCCTGATCAGTTTGTCGACTTGGTGACAAACAATGGTGTAAATTTCACCATTTACGGCACTAGGGCTGGACAGGGTAATCTCTTGACCTCGAAGCTCGTATCCAGCTGAGCCGGAACGGGTGGTGAAGCACGTTGTATTGTGAAGCAATTCGACCTCTTCACAGCTCAAGAAAACGAGAACGTGAATCCAACATACGATGCGCGTCTTTAGAGACAGCAAGAGCAAGAGAAAAATCCTTTGGATAAACAGCAACTTTGTGACGACAGGGCGAGAAAATTGATTTAGTGTTTGTATGTCCGCCCGAGGCGGACATAAGGTGAATCGATGAGTAAAAAGGTCTCGAAACAAGTGGAGCTTTCGCCAAATGAAGGTTTCGATGAAATTGTCCGAGGAAGAAACCTCTTTCACCGAAGAAAAGGTTTTGGAGAATGGATCTGATACTCTAACGAAGTCAGACATTACACCCAAGAAAACTTCTAAGAAGTCGAATCCGTTGCAAAGAAGTTGGTTTTAAAGAAAACACCTGCCTGAGACTGACTCAGATAATGGATGTTCCTCCGTTATCTTAACCGATGAGCAACAAGCATCGTTGCAAGGGTGTAACAACATTAACTCAGACATTCACTCGAATAATTCCGCGGGGGAGATTTAGCCGAGTTGAAATATCGGCTAGGTTGGGGGCCAATGGTATTGGTGATCGGTGGGCACAAAACGTATAATTACACGGTTATCTATTTTCGTGGTAAAACTAAAACGTACAGTGAGAACGACGGTGGCACAGTCAATAAAAACTGCTAAAATCTTTTCTGACAACATATCAAAAGGAAATCCTGTCCGGATCGTGTGTCAATTGTGGTACCGGTTCAGACATTATATGTGATCACAAATGATCTGTATAGTGATCCTGTGGTGTTAAGCACAAAAACTCAGACACTTGACGATTTTCAACCACTGTGTAACCATTGTAACTTGCAAAAAGGCAGATTGCTAAGGATGAGAGGGAACAAGAGATACCATATTCTGCCAAACAAATGGAGCGGTTCCGTATCTATCCATTTGTTTTCCCTTGGGAAAATATGTCTACAACGCCAAGGATACTGATTGGAAGAAGGATTCATATTTGTATGATCCAATCGAATTTCAGCGAAAAGTTTAATATATTTTGTATATTCGGCCTCTTCTAACAGAAATCAGAAGAAAATAACGTCTTATGTGGTGCTTGTTAACTTACTTTGTTGGGAGAATGCCAGAAAATTTGATTCTACTAAAAGATTCCGTCACTGAATACCATTTTATCTAACTATCCCTTCTATACAATGACAGCATTCGAAATCACCAAGCTTCCTCTGAGCGAGGCTCGTAAGTTTTTGACTGGGTATTCGGCCGAACTTCGTGAGACCAAGTACCCGAACACTTATATTGTCAAATTCAACCCGAGCACCCAATCGAGTCATCCCTCGGTCAACCAGCTGAGGGGTCTGATCTACAATGGGGAAACAGGTGCCATCTACTCGATGGGTTATCCTGTGCCCCTTGAGTACAAGGATCAGGCAGCTGACGTCCAAGAGTCGATTCTCGGGCAACTGGAAACCGCTGGTTACACGGTCCAAGAGGCACTGGACGGGACACTGTTGCGTCTCTGGTTTCACCCAGAGGTGCAACAGTGGATACTGTCAACCAACGGCGTTGAGGATGCCAACGATGCCTATTGGATGAACGGAGTGTCGTTCGGAGCTCTCTTCTCTGCGACCTTGAACGGCATCTTCGCACACCTCAACGAAGACCAGATTTACCTGTTCGCCCTCTGCCACCCACTCAACGTGATCGTCGTCAACCACACCACGGCGAGCATCTACCACGTGGCTACGTACGATCGTGTGACTCTCAAGGAGATCGCAGTCGATCTGGGCATGCAGCATCCACCAGTGCTGCAGATGACCGTTGCAGAGGCACTCAAAAGTGTCACCGAGAGCCTGGCCAAGCCGGTGAGTTCTGCAGGATACCTCGTCTGTCAGCAGCCAGACGCAGATGGTGTGGTTCATCGGTTCAGGTTCGAGAACGCGAATTACACCAAGGCCCGTGTGCTTCGTGGCAACTCCAACGAGATCAACCTGACCCTCCTGACTCTTATGTTCGCTAAGGATCAGTCCAACTTGAAGGAGTTCCTCTTGTACTACCCGATCTACCAACAGGCACACGATACACTCTGTGTCGATCTCGACAGGCTGGCATACTCACTCTACGGTGAGTATGGGTTTAGGTACAAGATGCGCCGTGACATCTTCGTCCACCCATTGCACCACAAGTGCCTCTTCGAGATCCATCAGGTCTATATGGACCAACTGAGGCCGGCAGGGAAGACCGTGCAGTTGGCGGACGTCAAAGTCATCTTGCTATCCCAGCCAGCCTCCAAGGTGGCTGCGCTCGTGAACACCCTCTACTGTTAAATAGAAAAGCAAAAAGCAAAAAGCAAAAACAAAAACAAAAACAAAAACAAAAACAAAAAGCAAAAACAAAAAGCAAAAACTTTGATAATTGATTCTATTTATATCATTGGCTTTTGTTAAGAAACAAGCCACAATGTTGACTAACATCAACACTCTCACAAACGCAGAGGTTATTGCTGCATTTGTTGTCTATAGTTGCAGAGGCTTCCCTCAGCCCAGACTTTCGCTGAAAGTAACCAGCTGTTTGCAATGAAATGGTTGGTAGAAAATGTGCCTCACATGTATCACTCCGTTGACCAAGTTGCCCCTTGGCAGACAAATTCTGCCCGTGGTGGTGAAGACGTTTACGAAGAGTCAGAATCTGAATCTGATTCCGAAGATGATTTCATCGACCCTGATGATGATTTCGTTGTGGATGACGACATAGAGGAATCTGCTGAATCGGATGAAGATTCAGAGGACGACGCAGAATTCACTGACTCAGATTCTTCGGACGAATCTGACAATTAATTTTCCTTCCTTGTCAACACTGACATACTAGTGAAAAGTCAAAAAGCAAAAACAAAAACAAAAACAAAAACTTTGTCTACTTCAAAATTTGAATTGATTCAAATCAATTCTAAGTTAGTTTAGATTAACTTAAATGGCGACTCAGTTCAATCCTGACATACCAGTTTTTCCCGAGAATGTGGCCACATACACCACCTCGCCCGTAAGGACAATGGTGTGTCCATCTGCTCATCGAAAGCACCGATCCACTGAGTCACACGTGTGTGACTGTTGTGGATTAATTTTCGAGGTTATGGTGACAAGTGTACCAGTTGTGGGGACAACATCTCTGTGTTGGAGACAGTAACACCGGAAACCCCAGAAGAACCGGAGAAATGATTTGTTATATGACACACTGTTTTATGTGAATACATAAAACAGTTATAGGCCAAGATACTTACGGGAATATTGGTGTGCCAGTAACACTGGCGTTGAGATATCAAAATATTAAACTTATTAAGTGTCTACTTGAGGTAACAACCGAACACAGAGTCAGTTGTTATACACATACAGATCATTGTGAATATGGTGATGAAGTTGAAGATCTTGACAACACCGAAGATGTTGATCTGAATCTACTGATGGCTGCCGTGACACCAGTAGAGTTCGCAGAGAGACTGGGCGAATTTGGGGAACACCTAATCCATTTTGTTATCAAAACTTGCGGTGTCTACGCGCGTAACATCAGTAGAAGGAAACATCCCCATATTTTGCGGAGGACAAACAATCAGTCGACGATGTGATCACACAGTTTGAGAAAGCTAAGATGTTATTTTACAACTTGGAGTTCCAGAGGATTTGATTAAAATGGGCTATACTCTGTTGGATAGCCAATAATTGTTTCAAACGTTGTACTTTGCGTCAAGCGTGGGGTGAGGATGTGAAAAATTGAATTTGGTGGAAGCTTATTGTCTAAAAAGTAAGGGTACTCATCTCAGCCATTCAAACAGACAACCGAAATGTCATCTTGCTACTACCCAGATTGCTCGACGGAGACTGATGGTCACCGTTTTTGCCAGTGCCACAACACCTGGATCCGGAAGAGTGGCCTGTGCTACAACTGTCTCGCAAAGAAGGAGAACTTCAGGCACAAGCTCTGCTCAGCCTGTCACCAGGCTGAGCAGGTGGCTGCAAACACGTGCCACTATCCTGGTTGCCATGCGGCGACGACGGATGGGCATCCGTACTGCCAGTGCCACGCCCTCTGGATCAGGAGGAACGGGCAGTGCTACATGTGTCTCGCCAAGAAGGAGACCCCAGAGTTCAAGCTGTGCTCCTCCTGTCATCAGGAGGAGATGAGGAGTGTTGCTCAGGTTAATCGTCGGTTGGCGATTAAGCAGGGTCTGTGCACTAACTACTGGAAGTGTCACAACCCGGCTTCTGCACAAGGAAGGATGTGTGACTCTTGTCACGAGGAGTACCTTCAGAAGCACCCTGGTTCCACCACCGGACAGAAGGGATCTCTGAATGTCCAGAGACCCCTACCTGTCGAGAAGGCAGCTGACGAGCCTGGTGAGCCTGTCGAGGCTACTGACCCGTCTCAGTAAACCACACCACACCACACCACACCAGAAACTCACAAAAAGTAAAAACACACAAAAAGCAAAAAAAAAACGCTTTGTTACTTTGATCTATGTAACTTAGCTCTATAAATGAAGCCACACACTGTGGTACCATAAATTTTGATTTTGATAAATTGGAGATCGTCCCTGGGTGACGAAATATATCACTTAATACAAGTGAATGCCAATCAAGAAGCTGCAATTCAATGGACAACTTTTTCCTTTTCAAGAGAATGTTCTTGACTGGTCTCGAAGCGTTGACAGAGGCATTCTGGGTCTCGAGATGGGTTTGGGGAAAACCGTGATCACGCTGGCAATGATTTGCAAAAAGAACTACAGGAGAACGGTGATCGTTCTTCCACTGCAGATTATTGAGCAGTGGAAAAATTCGCTGCTCAAGTTCACCAATCTGAAAAAAAGAGATATTGTCGTCTATCAGGGGCCGAAGCGGCAGTCATTGGATTTGATGCGTTACCGGATCGTGATCACAACTTACGACGTGATTCGTAGGGATATGCCGAACGAAGAATCAGTCCTCTATGATGCACAGGACGTGTTTGACTGCATAATCCTAGACGAGGCACACAAGCTTCGGAACAAGAAGACGCAAACCTATCATACTTGTGCGGATTTAGCTTCCAATATTGAGGCCAAATGGTTGCTGACCGGAACGACGATTCACAATAAGTTCAAGGATTATTTGACCTTGTGTGAATTTCTGAAAGTTCCAGGAACCTCAATGTCGACCTTTACAGACACCGCCAAGGCGGCCGCGTGGAAAGACCATTATTATTATCGTTTGACGAAGACACAGAGTGGTCTCGATTTGCCTGAGAAGACGGTGACTGAACACTTTCTCAAGTTTGACGAGACACATGCTGAGGATTATCAGACCTTGTTGGAGGAAACGAAGGAGTTATATGACGACTATATGGCCCACCCATTACAGATACAATTCAATATTTTGATCGTCAAGATCCTCCGCCTGAGACAGTGTTGCAACCATATGGATGCACATCTTGATGATGCACATTATCGGCTGGCAAAAAATCGTCACGATGAAGAATCATCAGCCAAATTTAACAAGATTCTCGAGATCATCAAGAACTCACCTAAATATGACAAAATATTAATCTTCAGTCAGTGGTCACACAGTTTGAGTCTGTTGGCCAAGCAACTGGAACAGAACTGGATTGATTATCTGATGTATGATGGATCTATGGAAATAGGGGAAAAAAACCAAGTTTTGGAGGATTTTCGGGAAGGTGATCAGAAGGTCCTGATGTTGACCCTAACGTCAGGAGGAGTTGGTTTGGATATGAGTTGTGCCAACCACGTCATTCTGTTAGACAGTTGGTGGAATCCAGCCTTGGAAGAGCAAGCAATTGATCGTGTCTATCGTATTGGACAGGAGAAAAAGGTTGCTGTGCATAGGTTGTATATGACTGATACAATTGAGCAATGGATGATCGAGATGAAAAAGGAGAAACAAAAGGTTGATCATCAGTTTCACACTGATAACTTGGTGTATGTGATCGACCAAATGTTCCTGAAGAAGATGTTACACAAGTACGTATAAATAATATTGCTATGATTTCACAATATAAATATCTTTGATCAAAAATTTGAATTTATGTATAAAGTAGATTTCTTGATATAAAGTATCAAAACAAATGTGCTCACACATTCTCAACTCTGAGGTAAGTGATGAACTGATGACTCTGCTGCCAGATGGAGCCAAATTACTGGGCCGGACAGAGGCCCGTCCGGATTTGATCCAGGCTTGTCTGGATGCATTGACTATGTTGTCACAACAGATCAAAACACTCCATGATCGGCTTGACATCGCTGCCCGAAAACACTTTTCTGAAAGGAACTCCTATGAACGGTTGGAGTTTATGAGAGGCACAATTACCCTTTTACAAGGGTATGTGGTCGAACAGATGGGGCGCGGGACGTGGACCACGATGCGGGATTGTTGGTGCTATTTGCCACTAATTTTGAACATTACCAATCAGGTGAGTGAGACGTTGCAGATGCTTGACGAGTTGCTCGCAGGAAGGTTCACGATTACGGTCAATTTTGATATATTTGAGCTAGCAATGCGTAAATATTATGAAGAGATAACAGTGATGTTCCCATCCGTCTGTGAGTCTCCAGCAGAGGCAGATCTTGATGTAATCATTCACGACAAGGATGCTCTTGAGTGTTGGCAGACTCATTTCGGTGAGGGTCTGCGTATTGTGTCCTATGATATGTTCGTTGACCGTGTTGTCCGGCAACACTGGCCCCAGGAGCTTATCAACGAGCGTTTTATGGGACACCTTGCTCACTTTTTCAACTTCCCGAGAGACAATTTCTTCACTGCTTACCGGTTTAATCTGCTCGTATCACTGTTTGGACCATTTGAATCGGTAGCGACTAATTTTACCAAGTATGTCCTCTGTCCTGGATTTCTTGGTTTGATTAATATGCTCAAGGCTGAGGAGATACTGACCCAATTGTTGCCACAACTTCGAAGGAGCACAGTACTGATGCGATTTAGTCGCAGAAAACCAGACTTGTTCGCATTTTCTTCGATCGACGTGCGGACTGGCAAGGTCGAACATCGGAGAAACGTGAATAAAATTGGTCAATCAGTTCCCATCGGCCAATATTTGGCCAGAGCGTTTCCTGGATACGATCTGGTTCTGATGGGTGTGGATGATATAGCCACTAAATGTGCTAATACATTCATCTTCGCGCACGGTGGGACACCATACATATACTCGTTCTATTCCTGAGAGGTCATCAGGTCGCGGTAATGCTGATGACGAATCAAGTACATTTTAAGAGTGTCAGTGCTATTTCTTTTCTAACAAACATAAAAATTTGCAAAACTGAAATTTTACAAAAAATTACACTTACTTTGTGGCGGTGCAAATTGATTATGAAAATCGAATCAAATACCACAGATAAGACAAGAAATGTCCAGGAGATTAATTCGAAAGACACCATCTGGAGATGTATCCTCTCTGATCGTCCGGCCAAGGAGGCATCCCCGGTTTTTTGTATAACGGACATTATTATCTCGTCTACAACCATTTTGATTCTTATCCGGATGGATTGGGGAGAGATTTGGTGAACGAGATTCAACAGATGTTGAAAGAAGGACAGATGGGTGAATGGCTTGAACTCTTCAAGAAACTCAAAGTTGTTATGGAACAGGACAACTCTGTTCCAACCCAGGACGATATTGAAAGATTGAGACCATTCGCTGATATTAAAGTCAGCCGAGAATCGCCGACTGACTGGTATTGTTTGGTGCGTGACTGTCAAGGATCTTTCAATAGAATTCTTCAATCAGGATATTTACTCTGTCATTTAACTGAATCAGAGACGAAAACTGGAAGCAGTGATACATATGTTTTGGATTTCGACCACAACACACTGATTTTCAGTGATAATTCTGGAGATGACAATTCTTTTCATTGAATCAGTTACCCGATTGGTAACCAATCAGAATAAATTTGATCAACGATATAAATATCATACTTTGGATTCCTATAATCTATTATGGGGTTTAACGGTTTCGTTTGTGATGAATGTGGTGAATTGGTTGATTTTGCTGGAGACGGTGAGGCGATTCAGTGCTCATTATGTGACCAATTTGATCTTGGTGATGGCCGTTGCTACTGCCTCTCTTGTGGTCAGAAAAAAGAATGGTTAACGTGTGAAGGATGTGGTTACTATTTGTGTTTATATGTTACCAAGAGAGCCATTATTGTCCTGACTGCCAAAAAGCAAACAGTACTCACTAATGAGATTGGAAGATTACTTTGTTAATCAATTAGACAATGTAAATTGTGATAGAATTATATCGATTCGAGTCGAAACCATCTTTCCTTCTCCGGTCTAGGAAGTATTTTCCATTGTGCCAATCGTTTGGGATCATTGGGGGAAATTTTTAAATAGAGTTGACACCCAGTTTGTTGGTATTTTGGTAACAATGTTTTCTGGGGGGACGGACATTCCCACTCATACTTTTCAGCAGGTGTCAACTCGTTCCATTTTTTCCCGATCAATCTCATCATTGTGTACCACTCGTATTGGTTATTAACAGTATAAGAGTGAACATCAACAAATCTTGTCCATCCTGTTGTCAACACCTTTTTCTGATGATCACCCATCAAGAATGTATAGAATATCCTTGATGTGTTAGACACAGAATCAATTTTACAAAATTGATTCTTATTGTGACGGTTTATTTTGATTACCTAATCAAGTAAATGGAGCAAACATCCATTATGTCCTTTATCTCGAATGAGGGATTAACTATTGATATACCCAATGAACACGTCCTTTTCAGGGTTATTTGATATGTTATCTCGCCATGCAACAGGTTGTATGCCCATCAAAACTGATGTGTCATCGCGTGACCTGATGATCGCATCAGCAATCATCACGATCGGTCTATCACCATGTCCATACCAAACACTTATACGACCTGAAGATTTTGAGCCCTTTCAAGATTTCTGTGATTATTTTAGTATTGACATTGATGTCGATTATGACAATATTACATTAACGACTTTCTGTCTCTTCTTGGTATGGACGAAGACGGAGATGATGAAGAGATTGACATCTACGAGGGATGGATTCCTGAAATGATTTCCGAACAACAAGAAGAAGACCGAGAGGAAGAAGCGAGACTTACGCGTATTATGAATGAAGAAGATGACAGTGACGATCCATGGGACGACTTAGATTTCTGGTAAATCCTCAAATAAGATACAAAAATGATCAATTCATTGGAAAGATATTTAACAAGATTATCACTGATCATGGGAAAGACGATCGTGAGTGTCGGCTACCATTTCACTCTAACTCGGGAACAAATGGGCTACATCACCGGTGTAGCCCAGCGTGCGATTGATAAGGAAGATGACTATGATGCTCCACTGACAGACACCTATGCTTGTGTCTGGTACTCATCAACGTGTTATCATGGACCGCGTGATTGTTGCAAGACACAGTCTGACCTTCGTGCATGGTTTGTGAAGACGCCGACGGTCAATGCCTATCTACACGACCCATCAAAGTCAAGTTTGTCCCGGTTATCTGCATATATCAACGGAACACAAGATAACTTTCTGGACCAACCAGCAGAAATTATCATTTGTCAGGCTTGTGGGAACCGCTGTTACTACATCAGGTCCTTGGACGTGACACCAGTTTGTTCCGTCTGTCACAAAGATGCTACTATTTTGCAGGATATCTCTGTATGGGCTATTCCTGTCTACATTGATATTGATGGTTTTTATTGGGAAGAACCAGATATGCCCGATCCGGACACTTATGCTGATGCTTGCGCAATGTACGGATGGTGAGGAGACTAAGTTCTTTTTGGTTAGAAATTTGCTGAAAACATCAGTCCAGAAGAAACAGTAAACAATATTTGTAAAAATTTGACAAATTTACTTTGTTCCAGAAAAAGTCCTTTTGACAAAGATTGGTAAAAATTCTGAATATCATAAGCTGGGTTGCATTTACTCACAGATGATCGGTCTCTTAATGCGCATACATCGTTGTCCACGATTTTGCAGTCGCCAGAGCATCTGCCTTGTTATCGGTCCAGTGTTTGGCAACTGTGTTGTTCAATGGATCGGCAAGATTTGGCTCTGCCATTAGTGACTGGATCGACAGTAAGACCTTGACAATCTGTAGTGCGGGTGACCAAGACCCCTTGAGAATATCCAAACAAATTCGACCAATAAAATCAATGTTGGGATGATAGATCTTAGTCGTGAACCGAACACTCGGAGGCTCCATTGGATACCCTTCTGAGAGAAACATTTCCAGGCCAAACACACCACCTTGGTATGGTGTGCCATCTGGACCCGCAATGGTTACCTTTAAATAACGAACATCACCTTTAATTGTTTCAATCGTGATACCAATGCAAGGATCCTTGGCAAAATTTGCCAACTCACGATTTATCCTGACAGACATGATTTACTATATTAGTGAACAATAAAATTCTGCAAACCACATTCAATTTTTTTGTGGGTCGCCCTATGTCATCTGAAAAATTGATATTTGTCTACTATCATCTGGTCTAAGACACAATCACCAAGATGGAGAGTGAAATCATTCACATCAAGCGGTATCGGTATGCCACTTTCGGTGTCGCTGGCTGGATCTTGCTAGCAGTTGAGTATTGTAACCAAACTTATCGTGGTGTTGGCCCTTTTTACAACGCTCAACCTGAGGACCATATGACCAGTGAAGTAGAAGATACTTTATACATTAATGGGATCGTTCGTCACACATTGAGAGAATGGAATGGACTTGCTATTATCAAGAATGGTGTGATTACTGTCCCATTGTTTTATGATGTACCTGGATATGACAAGAACCCCCATTATCAGAGTAGCAAAGGAAACAGTTTTGCCACATTTATTCATCTTCAGCCAAATGCCGTCGCACTGAAAAACATCCTTTGGCAAAAAGGAGAAGAAATTCTTCTTTCCTAAAAAGTTTCAATTCATCTTAGAAATTTTTATATATAAGAACACATGATCTTTATTGATCTTAATCAAAATTTATTTGGTCTCACTATATAATATAATACACAATGGATTCATCTCAGAAATGTCAGTACAATCTTGCGCGAGATAAACCAGATTCAAGAGATATAACTGTTTCTTTTCTTGAAACGCAGGCAGTGTTGTCGAAAAAACGATCATACGCTCAGTTACCTGCTCCGAAACAAATGACTTTTCAGACTCGGACATATAGTCTGGGTGTTGATGTGAAGTATAATGTGAAAAATTTCGGTATTAAGACATAAATTCATAATACATTATATAGATTAAATCTATATAATTATATAGATGACTAGACCAATTTATACTCTACGTCGGGATGATCCCGACCCTAATGATATATGTATTACCATTAATCTTAAACTTGACGAGATATCAGATGATATACACTTTGTTGATCATCGCGACACCTGTCTACCGGTATATAGACAACTCGGTCTCGGTAGTTGTACAGCCAATGCATTGTCTTGTATTTATTATCATAATTTACTTAAATTTGGATATCATGAAATTTTCCAGCCGTCCCGTCTATTTTTGTACTTCAATACGAGATTGATGAAAAATACAGTTGAAGTTGATGATGGAGGGTCATTACGGGAAGCCTTAAAAGCAATGAATGCCTATGGTATATGTTCTGAAGAATTATGGCCATACAAAATTAACCTATTTAAAACCAGACCAACGGGTCAAGCATATAAATTCGGTAGAAAACATAAATCCGTCACATATTTCCGTGTGCCTCAACTTTTGCCACAATTGAGACAATGTTTAATTGATGGGTATTTATTCGCCTTCGGGATGACGGTGTATGACAAATTTGAGACGGAAACACGCGACAATGGAGGAATTGTTACCTTACCTCAAAAGGATGATGTTTTGAGGGGTGGTCACGCTGTGTGTGCCGTCGGATTTGATGATGATAAACAAGTTTTCATTGTAAGAAATAGTTGGGGTGATGTGTGGGGAGACAAAGGTTACTTCTATTTGCCATATGATTATATGATAAATGAAGATCTAGTTTATGATCTATGGACCTTCCGAAACGGTCCAGAAGAAGTACCATTGGGTGAGTTGTCAGATGTTGACCTGAGTGATCGGTTGATATCAGATAGTCCAGTCAATGAACGCAAATGTTTTTGTAATATGATATAAATTGTATTCACATTGTCATGATTGTATCTGATCAATGAAATCAGATACCAAAGAAATTTTTATACAGATATATAAAAACTCACTATTTAATTAGTCTTTTCTCAACCGGACTACCCCCTTCAACCAGGGTTGAATCATTGTTCTCCTCCAGGGGAGCCGGTTCTGTTTCTACCGCATCGTGAATCTCTTCCTCCGTATCCTCCCCCTTCGGAGGGGGAGTGGGAACATTCTTTACAGGGGTCTTCCTCTTGGGTTTCCCAAGAGGCTGGGCTCCCTTCTTCTTGGGTGTCTCAACCGCTTCATCATCAGGTGACACCTTCTTTTTGGTCGCAGTCTTCTTTTTGGTCGCAGGCTTCTTTGGTGCCTTCGTTTCCTCATCCTCATCCTCATCCTCATCGGGCGAGGGCTTCTTTTGGATCAGAACCTTCTTCTTGGGTGCCACAGCCTCTTCGTCATCGGGTGACGGCTTTTTTGCCAGAAGCTTCTTCTTGGGTACTTCATCCTCCACATCTTCCTCATCTGAGGCTTGATTCTTACCCTGTGACTTCTTGGCGGGGGACTTCTTGCCGGGCGACTTCTTGCCGGGCGACTTTGGTGCAGGATAGCCGTTCTCGTCACACCAGCCCGCCTTCCCCTCCTCACCCAACTCGTTCCACATATCCGCAATGACCCTAAGGCGGTCGCAAGGCTCAATCGACTCATCCTTCTTGACTTCCTGCATCTTCTCTGCCATAAAGCCGTTCCACCCAGAGAACGTCTTGCCTTTAGACTTGCCTCCTCTGGATTTCTTGGCTGTCAGCAGCTCGCCATAGACCTCCTGGAAACAACTCCAGAAAATCTTCTTGGTTGAAGGCTTGAGTCCTTCCAACTGCTCAGTTACCAGATCCCAAAACTCTCCAAAACGCTCGTCAGGCTTGATACTTGCCATTTTGATTATCTATACTTGTCTGAGATACTTACTCAAGTCATAAACTACAATAAGTTGTCGATGAATTCAAATTTTTGGATAGCCCATCCATAGTATTTCCATCTCACGGGAACACAAAGATAATTTAGGACCTATTTTATAGATGTTTTTATAAGCACAATCAAGGTCTTCAATTGTTATCGGACAACGCGTCCCAGATCTTGCCGATCTGGCGGAACCGCTGGTCGGCAACCGAGACCAGGGTGCGGATACGCGCTGTGGTTTCTTGTGCTTGGGTGTGGTCTGTGCCGCCTTGACCTCCGTCACCTTGGTCTGTGTGGCCGGCTTCTCAGATGTGAGAGAGGTCTTCTTGGGTGACTTATGGTCCGTCACTTTCCTCACTCTGTCGAGAGACTTGAAACACTCAGTGCACAAACCGCCGTGCACTGCCACTGGGTTGGTACAGCGCCAGTAGTTGGTGCACTTGCCAGCGTCAACCGCGGTTTGTCTCAACCGCTCACGGTTCTGCTCCTTCTGAAGCAGATAGCACTTCTGACAGTACCTTGTGCCTTCCACAGCCAAGACAGGTGTGTTGTTTCGTTAACCAAACGAAATGTGGCTGACAGTATTTGTTAGCACCTGAGACCACTGCAGTACAGTCGGTATACTCACACTTTTCTCGTGTCATTGTGTTGCTGAGATGATATTAGTCTCTACTGTGTTTGATGTGATCAAAATTTTTCATCAAACCCAATCAAAGTATTTATTTCAATTTCCTATCAATCGGCGGATATTTATACAATTTCCCTATCATTAGGCTCCAGATAGAGCAATCCCAATAAATCGAAGATCTTTTTCTGAATTGACCACGACTTTCTCCCCACCGTGATACAAACCATACTCATTGAGTGTGTAGTGCCTCTTAAGTGCGTAGGTTCGCATCAAGCGATTGAGTGGACTGAAGCCCGTAAAATAGAGAATTGCTGGGTAATAACTATCATAAGTCATAAAACGAATATCAATTCTCCGACCAATATTGACGCCAGGGTGAACACACACCCATATATTTCGTGTCACCTTGAGATGTTAAATCATCGATCAGAAAACCGGTACGTTTCAAGGACTGCACAATATCTCTGAGATATTGTGTACGGGAACTAATCAAATCCTCTACATTCATGATTGAATGACACGTCATCAGTACATCAAGATCACCAGAAGTCGGTCTCTGACGGCGATAAGAACCATAAACTTCAACAAGTACATCGGGATGAATCTCCCGAACACAGGACCGAATATACTCTTCCATCTCAGTGATCTCTTGATGGTGTATTCTCTGTTGGAATTCCTGGTAATATTTGAGTCCAATCTGCATAGGATGTGTCAACATAATCCTTCTCTCTGCATATTTCTTCCGCAAATCGTCAAGACTAGTGACACCCATCTCAATGATCTTTTGGCATTAGCTTCACCAATGCCTGTGACAGTAGTCAGTTCATTGACGATTCGTGTCGTTTCATTAATGACTGATGCTTCGGCCAATTCAGACAGTGTACCTGTTTCCAAGATCTCATCTATCCTGTCACCGATTCCCTTACCAATGCCAGGCAATTCACGGGCTTGACCGCCTGACCTAATACTACGATATGCTCTGACAGAAGAAATTGCTTTTTTGAACTGTGTTGATCGAAACTGGTGGTTCCTTTTTTCTTCTCCGATTGAAGCACCAATCAGTTTCTCTGTGTGGTCAACTAACTGACCCAAGACATCAATAATCAACTGTTGACCAGCTGACTCTTGACCAGTTGGCTGTTGACAGCGACCATATTGTCTAAGGTCGATCAGTGTGCGTTCCTTAGTAACTTGAGACACCTCAGAAGTGTGACCTTTTTTTCCAGGAGCGATCTCATCTACAATTGCTGAACATTTCCGATACAACCGCTTCCTTGGAAAATTTCACCGTCCATTGGGCAGATAGTATGATTGCACCTATATTTACTGACCGGATCAATTTTCAGGGCCGATCCTCTGCACAAAGTATAAAAAGTAATATTTATCTCCGAGATTTATTAGTACTCATCACCCTGGTTGAACAGGTAGAGTTTGTAGTGAAACTCGCACATCCTTCGTGGTTGTTGAACCACGAGAGTTCGAGTGCACTGATGAATATCTTCATAACAGACGCCACAACCGGAGTCATCTTCATCCCAATAACAGTCACAACTATCGTGGTGTTTGGCACAGTATTTCCTCCTTCAATCACCTTATGTCTGCAATGTAGATCACCCCTGAAAGTATTGGATCCGTGTGCACACCGATGCACCTTGCAGTATTTATCGAAGGTCAGATTCAAGCACCGTCCACATTTGGAGACATACATACACTGCTCACTACCATCATCGATCGTCTCCTCTTTAGGAGGGACGTCTGGGTGTGTTGTTCACAGTAGCCGGAGCATACGGTTATTGCACCACAGATTTGACAAGAATGCCGCAGACACGTAACTCCCTCATACACACTTCGAGGGCAATGAACGCCAAATTGATTGATAAACACACACGTCTCCATGTTTGGATGAACACATCTCCAAGTATCTATTTTAAACAAATCAAAATTTTGGGTGACTCGTTATGAAGAATACAGACCACGAAGTCTCATATTCCCGCGTCTTTTTGATAACTGTTTGATTATACTGACACTGTGTTGAGTCTTTCAAACAAACACCAAATAAATTCGATGCGTCAATAGCACATATGAGCTGCCGGAATGGATTCCAACGCCACGTACAACAATGGTGACACTGGCAATATTTAGCATATTCCTTGAGTTCTTTGACTGTTAATTTCTCTTCGGTAACGAGATAGATGCGGTTGTTACACGTGCCATGATACAGACGTATCCACAAAATATTGGTAACGGTGCAAACCATTACCAAAATCATGGTCAAATACACCCAATGGATACTCTTTTGATTCATCATACAGTTCAAAATGGTCAAATTGACTGAACTGTTTCACTTCATTGAAGATTTGACTGTCCTCATAACTCATGAGACTGCTCTTAAATTTCATATGAGACATTTTATGTATGTGGGCGAAAGTTAATTTTCCGACAAAGTCATATGATCATCGGGTCGGTTTAGCATAAAATTGGCACCGAAAAACTGTAGGTCTCATTGTCTGGATCAGCGTCAAAATCAGGTGTGTTATTAATCTTGAACGGTATGGATCCACGGAAACCACACCGGTGCACAATCAGGACAAATTGCTCAAATACAACTGGCAGACGAAGGTTTCGAGTTTCACGAGGGACTGTGGTATCAACAATGATAAAATATTGTTGGTCAGTGAAGTCATATGTGTCCTTATCGACAATGATCTCTTTGATCATACCATCAGAGATGATGGCATGGAGATATGGATCTTTCCAGATGGAACAGAAGATCTGTTTTTTCCGAATTTGAATGAGTTTGGGTACCAGTTCCCGCAAAACTTCATTAAATAACATCTTGTAGATATTTTGGAGCAAATTCTCATCCAACAGGTTGAGATAGTTATCCTTAGTGGCCATATCTTGTGTTAGAAACATCTAATGGATATTTTAGAATATAATTCAAATTTTAGGGTACTGTTGCAGAAACATCCAGATTACTCACCAAAGTGCTTTTTGTGCTTTTTGTGCTTTTTGTGCTTTTTGTGCTTTTTGTGCTTTTTGTGCTTTTTGTGCTTTTTGTGCTTTTTGTGCTTTTTGTGCTTTTTGTGCTTTTTGTGCTTTTTGTGTAGTGTTTTAAACTTAACCAAATTGAGTAACCATGCCGCAAGTGCAACAGATGTACGTGTCATTCCCGAAAACTTCCCACCCATCGGGGGCGTGGAAAGCCGCGTAACTATCAATGGTGTCATGACGGCACATGCAGTCGATGAATTGTGACACATAATCTTCGTGAGACACGAAACCTGTCCCTTTACATAAGAAACACGATGTTTCTGTCACCTGTGCTGGATCTGCAGAACCGTAAGTTGAGAAGGACACTGTTATTTTCCCATTGTTACACGTGCAAGGATAGCGATCCTTTTTTTGGCACCCAAGTTGTGCCATAGCAAGTTCTTGTGCTTGAAGCAAGCATTTGTGTGCTGCCATTTGTTGTTCTTGTGGAATATGCTGATATATTATCATTCCACTCCACGTTAGAAGAATTCAATTTTATGAACAAAGTATTAAATTCGCCTTTTGGCTTATTTACTTTTGAATGGGACCAACAATTTATGAGGTGCCGAATGAACAAATTGAATATGAATCCCGAGGTGATTTAAGCCACTGTCGGATGGGATTCAAGTTTTCGAGCACCAGATCACTCTCTGGCCGAGAAAACGTGCTTTTATGGGAAGATTGTGTCAGATGAGCCCGAGTCTCTGGTCTGCTGGAGGGATTCAAGTTTTATAGTACTCAGACCATACTCCTGCCGAGGAAATGTGCTTTAATGGGAGGACTGTGTCGGAAGAGACCCAAGCCTCTGATCTGTCGGACAGGATTCAAGTTTTCTAGTACTCAGACTATACTCCGGCCGAGAAACATGCTTTATGGGAGGACTGTGGATGAGACCCAAGCATCCGATCTGCTGGATTGAATTCAAGTTTTCTAGCACTCTGGCCGAGAAACATGCTTTATGGGAGGACTGTGTCGGATGAGACCCAAGCATCCGATCTGCTGGATTGAATTCAAGTTTTCTAGCACTCTCTGGCCGAGAAAACGTGCTTTTGGCTTATTTATTTTTGAATGGGCCCAACAATTTATGAGGTGCCGAATGAACAAAATGGAATATGAATCCCGAGGTGATTTAAGCCACTGTCGGATGGGATTCAAGTTTTCGAGCACCAGATCACTCTCTGGCCGAGAAAACGTGCTTTTATGGGAAGATTGTGTCAGATGAGCCCAAGTCTCTGATCTGTCGGACAGGATTCAAGTTTTCTAGTACTCAGACCATACTCCGGCCAAGAAACCTGTTTTATGGGAGGACTGTGGATGAGACCCAAGCATCCGATCTGCTGGATTGAATTCAAGTTTTCTAGCACTCTCTGGCCGAGAAACATCCTTTATGGGAGGACTGTGTCGGATGAGACCCAAGCATCCAATCTGCTGGATTGAATTCAAGTTTTCTAGCACTCTCTGGCCGAGAAAGCGTGCTTTTGGGAGGACACTGGACACGCCGTGTCGAATGTAATCTGCCCGATGCCCTATTCAGCGATTAAATTTGATTGGATAGAACTGATCATATAATACAGATATCCATCATAGACGATGTCGAACGGTGACGAAGTCCCGTCTTGTGTCTTGGACATTATTATGTGTCCATCTATGGAAGTAATTTGGCCGGTCAGATTATCTATGACGTCGACGAAGATCGTGTCGTGTTTACGGAGGGAACACTGACACCAGCATTCAAATCCTTCAAGAAAAAGGTTATCTCGTTGTTTCAATATCTCTTGTCCTCCGTTTCAGCGGAAGTGTTGCACGATTACGCGGGACTAACATACTTGTTGTCCCAGGTTAATGGGTTAACCAACCCATTTAGCCATCCCGTCAACAATGGTGACAGTGTTCGATTTGGCTTGTTCCGGGGAACACTCTGTTACGATGACATTAGCGGCGAGGAACCGGAATTGATCAAACGGATCAATCGGACAGAACGTGAATACCTTTTCTGTGACAACGCGGAGACATTCATTATAGCTAAGTCTGATTGGCCCCACATCGACGAGTTGACAGAACTCGTCGATACATACCCTGAGGATGCCGTCGACAATTAGAGAAACTTAACTTCATATTTCGGAATAGATGGACTTATAAACTATGGAAAATTGAAATAGATATAGAATTATTTCTTACAGATGTATATAGTTTTAAGCGATGAATTATTTCTATAACAGAATGTTCATTCAGGTCCATGTTGACCGGAAACAGAGACATCTCAGTCAATATCACCAATTGTACTCGTTTTCACCACCTCAGGTGAAGCACAAAAATTCGGTTGCTCTAGAATTGACGCAGAGAATTAAAAAAGTTCATTTTGATGACAACATGATTGTCCACGAATATGAACAACATTTGCCGTGTATGCAAGAATGTGTTGAGCAATGGCACATTTGCAAATTAATACACCTCCAAAATTCATATTATATGAAACAAGGTACACTTGAAGGCTTCGATTTTGAAAGAGAAAAACATCTGAGTGACATGGCAGATGAAACTCTTGATAAGTCTCTGAAGAAAGAGGAAGAGGAAGAGGAAGAGGAAGAGGAAGAGGAAGAGGAAATCATTCATTGATCATTGTTTTCTCATACTAAAGGAATATATCATTGAATCTCTTGTTAAGGTAAAAATTTGATTTGGTATTAGATAAACTTAATCTTTGTGTTTAGACAAATTAATGGAGCACACTCAAACTCCAAAGAAGATTATCGTTGGTCGCAAACCGGCAGGTCCTTCAGTAACTGATCGGACATTGATTTTACCTGACGTTTACGTTGACAGTACAGAAACTGTCAACGTTAGTGGTGTACCCGTCACTGTCATGTTTGCTGATATTTTCACCCTCTACGGTGTAGTCGTGATTCCCTATTTCTGGGATGGGCTTCTCTTTAAGATGATGAGGGAGAAAAACCTTCCTCCTGAAGGTGTGGAGGATGTGTTGTTTCAACAGAACACTGAGCAAATCATTGAAACACCATCATACATTGCCGGAATAGAGAAGTTCATTCTTTATCATTATGATAAGGACTCCCATCGTCTTGAGGATGATTTTGAGACGATGGCACGTCTATGCTCACCGGGCAGTAAGTTGATTTTTCCAACATTCGGAGTCCGTAATGGTGTCACTTTCTTCAATGTGGCATCGAGGATCTTTTACAGTATGATCTCGTGTCTGACTTCAGAAACATCTGAATTGAAAAAGTTGGGTGGTATTACTATTGCTACTCCATTTGATCAATCACAAGATAGCAGTAGCACCAGAGTGATCAAACACTTGTTCAATTTGATCACTATCTATGAGAAAACAGTCAACGAGCCACAATGTATTATTTGTCGTGATATGAGAAGAAATGTTATTCTTAACTGTGGACACCGTATTGCCTGTGCTCGGTGCATTTTGGACATCGGACAAAGTCACAGCAGATGTCCACTATGTAACGTACCCATTACTTCGATTTACCCGTGCTACACTGTGACAGATATGATCTCTTGTCCTTGTGGGGAAGGGCATACCAAGGCAGGGAAGATATTTGTTCCTTGTGGACACTATAACGTATACTGTTCAGAATGTGAAGATCACCATCTGGATGAGAAAACTTGTCCTATTTGTCAAGAAGAGATCATGGCATCTGTAAAATTGTTCCAATAAAGTGTCAGACAGTGGAGTTTATACTTGAACATCCTTCAAAATTGAATTCCTTTCACGTGGAACACGTCCTTCAAAAATTGAATTTCTGTATGACAATCTTTGTCGTAGATGGTCCCCACCACCAATAGCGTCGCGAAGGGCTTGAAAATTTGAACTATCCTGTGCCCATTGAGTTCAAGGATCAGTCAGCCGTGAAACAGGCCGAAATCCTCCGGACACTGGACGCGACCAGCTATGTCGTACAAGAAGCACTCGATGGGACACTGCTCCGCCTGTGGTTCCATCCGGAAATCAAACAGTGGGTGGTTTCAACAAACGGCGTGGAGGATGCCAACGACGCTTATTGGATGAACGGCATCTCGTTCGGATCGATGTTTATCACAACCCTGAACGGGATCTTCGCTCATCTCAATGAGAATCACGTCTATCTCTTCGCTCTGTGTCACCCACTCAACGTGATTGTCGTCAACCATATGGCGGCACGCATCTATCACGTCGCGACCTATGAGCGTCTGACTCTGAAGGAGATCGACTGTGACCTGGGAATGGAGCGGCCACTGATGCTGCAAATGTCCGCGGATGACGTGGGCAGGTGTGCGTGAAAGCCTGGTCAAGTCTGTGCTGTCTGCAGGCTATATGGTGGTCCAACAGCCAGATGCCAATGGTATTGTGTATCGCTACAGGTTTGAGAATGCGAACTACACCAAGGCGCGTGTGATGAGGGAAACTCCAACGATATCAACCTGGTTCTGCTGGAACAGATACTCAACAAGGATCAAACAGTGATCCAGGAGTTCCTGCTTTACTACCCAATCTATCAGCAGACCTGCGTCCATCTGCTCGGATGCATCGACACACTGGCTGCCATACTGTTCAACGAGTACGGATTGCGGTTCAAGAGGCACCTGGATATCTTCATTCATCCCTGCACCACCGCATCCTCCCGGAGATCCATCAGATCTATATGGATCAGTTGCGTCCCGCTGGCAAGACTGTGCAGCTCGCTGATAGCAAGAACTTCTTGCTGTCTGTGACAGCAACTCGGTGAACCAGTTGGTGTACACACTCTCTCGTTAATTGTATGAAAAGCATCAAACAGTAACAGACTTTTCGAAAACAAAAACAAAACTTTGTAATGACAAATCACCTTTGAAAATTGAATTCTAATCACTCAGAGATATAATGACAGATTAGCAAATAATTTCAAATGGACGGCAGGAAGCTCTCTGTCAAATCCGCTAGGGAAGAACCATCTGAGTTTGTGTTCGAGTCTGTCGAATGCTGTGTTCGGGTATTCGAGAAAACGTATCCGAACGGGATCCGTTTTGAGGAAAAATATCGCCTTCCGGGGTCACCTTTCTATAATGTCACCCTGATTCACCTAATGGAGGAGGGCATCTTTTGCAAGAAAACTGGCGAACGTTACAAGGATTCAAGCATCGCTGCGCAGGCGTCATACGCGAGCTTCAAGCCACATCCAGAACTGTCCAATGTTTTCTTGATCAAAGACAACATTGTGACGGTGCATTATGATGCTGAGAAATACAGGGCTGCATTTGGCAGTGGTCCAGGCAGAAAACACAACAATGTCAAATTGGGCATCAAGTTGTGCCTCTTGTACTTGTTTTATTCGCTTGACCAATCGTGGGCAGAGGCAGTCATGTGGCCAATTTTAAAATTTAACGTCACTGTGACCGCCGTACCGGCGGCACAACGGCCGAAATTGGTGAAAAAGAAAGCTGTCGTGACCGCTGTACCCGCTGTGGTGAAAAAGAAAGCTGTCGTGACCGCTGTACCCGCTGTGGTGAAAAAGAAAGCTGTCGTGCCAGCTAATGCTGGTGGTGATGGTGGTCATTTCTACACATGTGCGACAGAACAACTGATTTCACTGGATTTCAGCACGAATGAAGTCACCAAACCAGTCAATTCGCCATATATGGATGCACTACTGGCAATGGGAATGCCTCCGTGTGTTCAGCAGAAAGAGGTAGCACCTGCACGCGTCCAGCAGAAAGAGGTAGCACCTGCACGCGTCCAGCAGAAAGAGGTAGCACCTGCACGCGTCCAGCAGAAAGAGGTAGCACCTGCACGCGTCCAGCAGAAGGTGATATCACATCCGATTGTAAAGGATAATGAGACCGATATTATGAGTCTTTTTGTGGACTTGATTCAACAATTTGAAGACCTAAAACGCACTATCACAGAGAATAAAACACAATTTCACGAAATTTCCGACAGACTGAGTGCATTGGAGGGCAAACAATAAACATTTTGTCAATCCATATGAAATAAATATGGAATATACGTTGTGGATGTAAAATTTGATAAACTTGTTCATCATTAAATTAACGGTAATCACAAAAACACACAATGGGTTACTACATGACATACAGCTTGAAGCTCCGTATCCCTGCCAAAGATGTTAAGAGAGCATTAGACATCTTCAATCATCTACACACGGACGAGATGCTTAAGCAATACGCCCGTGGCGGCAGCTATCCACCAACGGATATTATCCAGGATTGTCTTGGTATAGTTGGGTACCTAACCCGGAACAGCCATATGCAACGCTGACTGAAGCCTTCAACAATTGGCGCATCGTTGAGAACAATGTTGAGTATACCACTGATACTGATACTGATACTGATACTGAGACGCAAGATTTCATTGTCAGTGGGGACTACGATAACAAATGGGGACAACAAAATTTTCTGATCCAACAACTCGCACCAGTTCTGGATGATACAGTGATTCACGTAATGGGGGAAGATCATACCCAATACCATTGGGCTGTTGAGAATCACACCTATCGAACTTGGAGTGAACAGGCTGATGAGGATGAGGACGAGGGTGGGATGATGATGAGGAGAAGGAGGAGGATGAGTAAGACAAAATTAATCGAATTTATAATGAAACAAATATACTTTGAACGTATAACTAAATCATCGCGTACGTGTGAAAATTGATTGTGTCTGTTTGAATTAATATGATCATTAATCATCATCAAATGAGTGATCCACGTGAACAATTTTTCGAGGAGTTCAGAAAGTTTTTGTGTGAACATTACACGTGGGGAAGCTCGTGCGGAATTCGCACGAGTAAGATCAGGAATGAATACGTGATCTACTTACGAGAAGTCCTCTCAGCTGAGGAGAACAGCAAACTACTGACACGAAACATTCCCAAAACGCATGGCAAATATGCCAAGGCCTGGCATCAGTTTTTGGAATTTTTGGAAGAAAATCCTCGTAGATACAAGAGGATTGCCAACAGTTTGCAGCACATTGAGCGGCAACTTGATGAAGTTGCTGCAACACAACGAGAAGCGGCGCGGATTCAGATGGAGACGTGTGAAGAAGTTGCAGCAACCCGCTCCGAAATCCGAGAGAGTGCGACACATCATGGCGAAGTGATAGGCATGCTGCGATCTATCTCCAGTGTTGTTGTTGGTTTGAAGGAAGATATGCGGCAAATGAAAAAGGAGGTTAGCGGTTTAGATGCTAGGTTGACATCTCTCGAGGGACGGTAATATGGGAGTAGTAATATTAATTTTATTCACTTTGTATTTAATCTTTTCATATTATATAATGATCAATTCGAAATATTTGAAATATACTGAATATTTATCCCGAAAATACACTCCACACAGAAAATTAGTCGTGGGTACTGATTGTAGCGGCACTGATGCACCAATTCAGGCATTGAATCTACTTGGAGTTAAGTTTGATCATTTGTTTTCATCGGATATTGATAGTAATATCCGGGCAGTGATCAAGCATAATTTTAATCCAAAAGTTATTTATGACGACATTACCACGAGAAACCACAAATTATTGCCAAAATTAGATCTTTATGTCTGTGGTTTTCCCTGTCAATCATTTTCAATGTTAGGTAAACGCCGAGGGTTTGACGATGAAATCAGGGGAAGTATATTTTTCGAATGTTTTTCAACAATTAAATACACACAACCAACCGTTTTTATTCTTGAGAATGTAAAGGGACTAACTCATCACGATAAGGGAAGAACATTTGAGACGATTTTGAGATGTTTGCATTCATTGACAAATTATGATATCTATTACCAGATCTTAAACACCATGGATTATGGTATCCCTCAAAATCGGGAACGGATTTACATTGTGGGCATTAATAATGGTGGCAGAAGACCCAGCCATTTCGAGTTTCCAAAACCAATTCCATTGCAAATTGGGGTTATTGACGTGTTAGATACCACAGTTGACCCTCGTTATGCTGATTATGTCTATCGGCCACTAACTATCCACAAAATAGATATGTTACACGAAATGATTGAAATAGGCAAAATTGACAGTTTACGAAAACCGTGGGTCGTCAATTTAAATGTCTCGAGCAGTAAGAGGTCAACACCTATGCTCAATATGTCCCCGACATTGTTGGCGGGTCACGGTAATGACTGTGTTTTTTATTTGACCAGTCATCAACGACATTTAACGCCCACCGAATATTTGAGACTACAAGGTTTTCACCCTCATTTTAACCCACCGGCCGACCGCAAAGATATCTATAAACAGGCCGGCAATGCGATGTCAGTTAATGTGCTTTGTTTTCTATTAATGAGTATTTTCGAATCAGTTGATTTTGATAAGCGGGCTAATTACTAGTTGTAATTGGGTGGTTTTCTTAGTCCCCGCATCTGGGCGATGTTCTTTCAATTGACGCTCCTTCATTCGCCCATATGCAACATTGTAGTGGCAATTAAGTACGACGATCGCATCTATTGGAGCGATTGACTGCTCAAACGAAAATAGATCAGATGGTTTAAGTCCATCAATCAGGTAATATTTTCCTGGCACAACACATTTTCCTAGTTGTGCAATAATGAACTTAGAGGGTGTCCAGAAATACGATCTTCGTTAAAAAGATTAAAATAATTTGTATTTTATATTCTTGCTTAAAATCAGATTCAATGTTTGATTTTAAGAGATTATTCGATAGGTTCTCAAAATTATCCTCAACCAAATTCTATAAGGATACGTTTGATCACTGAAAATCTATCTTCATTCAGCGGATTTTAGATGTGATTGAACAGCACAAAAAGCAACATGTGGTAGGAAAAGAACCATTGATTTGAAGCAAGTCCTCAATTGTATGTTTTTTATTGCTGATAATGGGATGAAGATGTCCTACATTAAAGACCAGTTCGGGATTGCAAAAAGCACATATTACTATTATTTTAATTTGATTGCTAAATACCAAATACTAGAACAACTGTATAGAGAATTGATTGTTGAAAATACTACCTTAGGTAAGAATGATTTCGTAATTACTGATACATTCACTGTGAAATCCATGGACGGATCACAAGGATTAGGAAGAAACCCAACTGATCGAGGAAGAAAAGGACTCAAAGTGTCTTTGATCTGTGACCACAATTTAGTCACACATGCCGTACATGTGGGTGATGCTAACATTCATGATGCTCAAATCTTACCAGAGACCATTGATGTATCCATGACAGATCTGACTGGTTTGAATTGTTTGGCTGATTCAGGATCTGCAGGCCGCAGATCTATTGACCAGATAGAGCACAAACATAAGATACATCTCATCTCAAAACCAAAAAGAACACGATCTCCCTCATAGATGAGTCATCACCGACCAACCGAAGAAATGACTATGCTCAATCAATATCGTAATCGAATTGAGCGATTGAATGGTAATATTAGAGGGTTTAGAGGACTGATGATCAAATACACATAGACCGTTGATTCATATCGGACATATTTGTATTTAGCATTACTATGTATCACATGTTATCAATTGTTCGTCCATAAGTAACCATCCACAGATTATCTCATGTGGTGTCACTCGGTGTGTTTTAAGTTTATAGAAAATATAAAAATACCAATGGATCATAATAAAATATTTATTTTTCAAATAATCAGATACTACATTGATAGATATGACTCAAAATGATTTACTGGAAAGAATAGTAAGTCACTTTTGAATTTTTTTACCAATGTTGTATTTCTGGACACCCTCTTATTTAATGCTTCCATAAATTTGTTCGGACCGTTCTTTTTCCCTCCTCTAAAATAAAATACTCTTGTGTCCGGTTTGCCTGTGCTCTCCGATAAAATCTCCGGCTGATAGATGGATATATTTTGGATAATGTTTCACAAATCGTTCCTTTACCTGACCCAGGTGATCCCATGACAACAATGATTCGAAAGTTCTCCCATCCTTTAGAGAAAGCAAGAAGATGGAGACGAAGAAGGTTGTCTTAGTGGGCGATGCGAAAGTAGGCAAAACGGTTCTTGTTCGTTTTGCGCTCACGAACGAAATTGAGAATCGTTACATCCCCACATTGGGCGTCGAAGTCCACCCCATCGTGTGGGGCTCCTCACAAGGGGTATCGTCGTTTCAATGTGTGGGATTGTGCGGGAAACCCACGTTTCGGTGGGTTGAGGGATGGGTACTACGTCCAAGCTCAAATTGGCATCGTATTGTACGACAACTCTCACTTCACTTCCCGCGAGAATTGGGTCGCCCTCGTGAGGAACGTGTGTCCTACGATACCCATCGTATTGTGTGTAAACCACTTCCACGAAACACTTCCTTCTACCGTGGAGAATGGGATCTTTCACGTCAAGTTGTCCAATGGAGAGGGAGTAGAGCGTCTCTTCGAGTACCTAATGACGCTCTAAAAAGAGCAAAAGAACAAAAGCATAGATAAGAAAAGGAGCTTTTAAGCTCCAAATTTGACCACCCAAATCTCACTGTGAGTCGTGTGTCCAATATATAGCCATAATAAAATTTGAATCTTCTGGCACCTTATTCAGGAGGATACCTATCCTCAGAAAATCAGTTTACTCAATCGAGGAAATGACAACCAAGAGTGTTAAGACTGATGCACGTTTTGAGGAGTTTTGGGAGAGGCTCACCGAGGAGTTGAATGGACTCAAGGGTGCAGCCAAGTCAATCATCAAGGAATGTCTCTACGAGATTTACCCCGAGTTGCTCAACAAGACTCGGGGCAAGGCGGGAGGTGCTGGAGGCAAGAAGCCACCCAATGGCTGGAATGGGTTTATGGCTGAGAAGATGCAGGAGGTCAAGCTCGACAAGTCCATTGAACCCAGTGATCGTCTCAGGGTCATCGCTCATATGTGGAATGAGCTTGGCACCGAGGGAAAGGCTGAGTGGTGTGAGGAGCACAGCTTCCCTGCCCCGAAGTCTCCTAGCAAGAAGAAGTCCCCAGTCAAGAAGTCCACTGACGACTCGGATGACGAGGTTGAGGAGCCCAAGAAGAAGCTTCCGGTGAGGAAGTCTCTGACCAAGAAGCCGGAGGCCTCTGACGACGAGGCTCCGGAGGAGAAGGCTCTCCGGAAGTCTTCGTTGACCAAGAAACCGGAGGCCTCTGATGACGAGGAGGGTCCTGCCGAGAAGCCTCTTCAGAGGAAGTCTCCGGCCAAGAAGAAGACCCCAGCCAAGAAGTCCCCAGCCAAGAAGTCCCCAGCCAAGAAGTCCACTGACGACTCGGATGACGAGGTTGAGGAGCCCAAGAAGAAGCTTCCGGTCAGGAAGTCTCTGACCAAGAAGCCGGAGGTCTCTGACGACGAGGCTCCGGAGGAGAAGACTCTCCGGAAGAGGTCGCTGACCAAGAATCCGGAGGCCTCTGATGACGAGGAGGCTCCTTCCGCGAAGCCGGAGGTCTCTGACGACGTGTGGATTCCTGCAGAGAATCCTCTTCAGAGGAAGTCTCCGGCCAAGAAGTCCACTGACGACTCGGATGACGAGGAGGCTCCTTCCGCGAAGCCGGAGGTCTCTGACGACGTGTGGATTCCTGCAGAGAATCCTCTTCAGAGGAAGTCTCCGGCCAAGAAGAAGACCCCAGCCAAGAAGAAGACCCCAGCCAAGAAGTCCACTGACGACTCGGATGACGAGGAGGCTCCAGTGGAGAAGAAGCCTCACCAGAAGAGGGCCCTGATCAAGAAGCCTAAGACTCCAGAGAACCCCAAGTCTCCAGTGAAGATGTTCACGAATCCCGAAGATGACGATGAGGATGAGCCGGTGAAGGCGGGTGCAGAGAGCACTGATCTGCTATACCCTCATCTGAATCTGGATATGTCACCTGTACAGTGTCCTCTTCTGACGGCTCCAATGGAGCCAGCCACGGATACCAAGGAGGACGAGGAGGACGAGGAGGAAGAGGCGTGAGCAAGGGAAAGTCCAAAAGTCCAAAAGTCCAAAAAGTCCAAAAAGTACAAAAAGTACAAAAAGTACAAAAAGTCCAAAAAGTCCAAAAAGTCCAAAAAGTACAAAAAGTCCAAAAATACTTTGTACCAAAGTACTTGGCAAATGTAATACCTACTATGTTGTTCCAGTGTCAGTTGATGCTTCATAGGTTATGAAAATTGAATACGATATTCCCTTATGTCCAAGGAGATGTAAGATCATCTCAGCTAACAAAACAACCCAATGGTAACTCAACCAATGTCTGTGTGCAAGACGGTGTGTACCTACCTTGGAAAGGCTCAGTCCACTGAGCCCTGAGCAGTTGCTCAGCAACTGTGTCCGGTGAGGTGAAGTCGCCTGTCAAGGAGAAGGTGGCGACACCAGTTTCGTCTCCCAAAAAGTCGCCAATTAAGGCGACAAGCCACTGGATCTCGAGGAGGCGGGTGATGTGGCGCTGCACCCTATCATCAAGACTTTTTGTGAGCAGAGTGTGGGAAAGAAAAAGCTTTGTACCAATTACTATGTAATTGGTTAAATTTGATTTTGTTAGGCGATATCATATAATTAGCATAGCATCTACTGCAAATGACGTGGATCATAGAATTGGTACAATACACCATTACGGACGGGAAGTGCTACCTCATCTGTGAGGATGGATCTTATGTCCATGAAACTGATGTCTACTGCCACAACGCTGCGGCGTGGCAGTGGACCGGCAACTGGCGTGAAGCTTTCCGCTATTTTGATCCACATCAAATGGTCCACGGCAAGGATCGTGATGGCGGGTTGCTCGCCATCGACGCAGCCATTTCGCACATGATGACGGATGGTTATCGAGAGTTAACTGTGAATGATGCTATTATCCAGGAGTGTCGGGCTGAGGAATTCACTCAATGGCGGGTTGCGAAGGACAACGAAATAAGTTCCCTTATGGAGAGTGGTTGTAGTCAAGACACAGTTTGACTTGTGTCATGTCAACTGTCACCAGAGGACTCCAGAAGAGAACATGCGCGGTTTCTTAACACTCCTCATTTTGACGCGTGCCGTCTGGGCACGCGTGCCACGATGCAGTATCTTCTTCTGTGATAGTTACCTTTCCTGGTCGCATACGGACCAATCAGTTGATCCGTCAACACTGACCGTCCAGGGTCAGCAGTACCCGTGTCTACAGACCAAGCGTTTTCATTTGCATATCACATCATAAGTCATACACTCCACAGATAAAAGAAAATGTACATACGTTGGATTTGGTTATCACCAAAAAGTGATCTTCTTATCACACATCATGTCAGTACAAACAAGCAACCAAAATGCGTCCACATATGAACGGATGGAACATCTTCGTCTCGAAAAGGGGCAAGTACTCGAGGCATTGATTCCCAACTGGCAAAAGCGTCTGGCTGTACTCTCGGCTGAGTGGCAGGGCTCTCTGAGACAGAGAAACAGCACTGGAATGATCGAGCCAAGGTTTCCGGATGGAACCTCTTCGCCAAGACAAATTATCCATCTCTGAAGGATAACCCACGTTTTCCCACAAGTGGTGACAGGTTCCACGAGTTGGGAAGGATGTGGAGGGCTCTTTCGCCAGCGGAACAGGACGAGTGGTGACAGGAACACCCAGAAATGTAAACTTTAGAAAAAGAACCATAAATGTAAAAAAAACAAACTACTTTGTTAGTAGTTGTACCGGAAGTCCTTCAAGTGGCCACACTTGTTATAGTTAATGCCCAAAGTATATTCTACTCAGACTCTTTATTCATCCAAACTGAAATCAGCATAAACAGTGCCATATTCATTGATGGCCTCCCGATAATAGTCACATTCTACCGTTTCCGGGTCCTCATTTGCCTCGCCATTATCATACAACCTAACCAGAACCCTGGTAGTTTGCTCTTGGATATAGCCATCTATGTCCTCAGGGCGTGCAGCACCAGATTCATCGAATTACTCGTCAAGATATGAGACAATCTCCTCACGAATACTGTTCCGGTGTCCTTCTTCGACACTTTGTGTCGAAGGCACAGGTATCGGTTGTTGTGGCAGGGCCACTTGCCCGGCATAAACCTTAAACACCACACAGTTTCATCATCACCCATGTTTAGTCCAGCTGGAACATACCCGTCGTTCTCTTGCCCATCAATTTCTGCAAAACGGAGGTCGTTGCATTTCTCGTTAATTACGAGAAACCTCGATGACTGGCAGTGGGTGCAAACGTCCATTTGATGTGTTTAAGCTTACAAAATAAGAATCATTGTGAAACAAACCAATTTTTACATATCTGTTACTTGCTGAGCCAGCAGCTCAGTAACGTACTCAGGACACAAATCGGAGTAACATCTCCGACAGTGAAGCACAGACTCAGTTTCATATGAGTTGCGTACATTACAGACGTATCCTTGGGTCTCTTTGATTCAGTTGTTCCTGTGTTAGTTCAACCAGTAGTGCTTCCTCTGATCACACTGGAGAGTGGGATGGTGAAGATCGTGAATGTATGAGTTCGAGATCATTCAATCTGAGAGAAATGCATGGGTTGCCAATGTGACATCAGAACCCAACTGCCAATGTGACATCAGAACCCAACTGCCAATGTGACATCAGAACCCAACTGCCAATGTGACATCAGAACCCAACTGCCAATGTGACATCAGAACCCAACTGCCAATGTGACATCAGAACCCAACTGCCAATGTGACATCAGAACCCAACTGCCAATGTGACATCAGAACCCACTCAATCCTGGGTTCTATTTGATTGCTGAGAGCAGTTCAACTCTATCACTTTGTGTGGGTTCACCTGAATTCAAAGTATTTTATTACATTATCTATAATTTGTATTTATTTCTTGGTTGGGACAACTCTTCTTGGTTTGAGAATCTCGGGTCTTTTCTCGGATGCAAGAGAACCCTTCTTCTCCTCGGGTGCAGGAGTCACTTTCTTCTCCTCAGTAGCAGGAGTCACTTTCTTCTCCTCAGTAGCAGGAGTCACTTTCTTCTCCTCAGTAGCAGGAGTCACTTTCTTCTCCTCGGGTGCAGGAGTCACTTTCTTCTCCTCGGGTGCAGGAGTCGCTTTCTTCTCCTCAGGTGCAGGAGTCATTTTCTTCTCCTCGGGTGCAGGAGTCGCTTTCTTCTCCTCAGGTGCAGGAGTCATTTTCTTCTCCTCGGGTGCAGGAGTCGCTTTCTTCTCCTCAGGTGCAGGAGTCGCTTTCTTCTCCTCAGGTGCAGGAGTCATTTTCTTCTCCTCAGAAGCAGGAGTTACTTTCTTCTCCTCAGAAGCAGGAGTTACTTTCTTCTCCTCAGAAGCAGGAGTTACTTTCTTCTCCTCAGGTGCAGGAGTCACTTTCTTCTCCTCAGGTGCAGGAGTCACTTTCTTCTCCTCAGGTGCAGGAGTCACTTTCTTCTCCTCAGGTGCAGGAGTCACTTTCTTCTCCTCAGGTGCAGGAGTCACTTTCTTCTCCTCAGGTGCAGGAGTCACTTTCTTCTCCTCAGGTGCAGGAGTCACTTTCTTCTCCTCAGGTGCAGGAGTCACTTTCTTCTCCTCAGGTGCAGGAGTCACTTTCTTCTCCTCAGGTACAGTAGTTACTTTCTTCTCCTCAGGTGCAGGAGTCACTTTCTTCTCCTCAGGTGCAGGAGTCACTTTCTTCTCCACTGGTACAGAAGTCACTTTCTTCTCCACTGGTACAGTAGTTACTTTCTTCTCCTCGGGTGCAGGAGAAGACTCTCTCAACTCGCCTGGTGTTACTGGTGGTAGTGGTATTGCAAATGGGTTAACATCCTTCTTAACAGGAAGAGGTGTGGTACCGGATTCATGCTCCTCTTTCAGAGAAGGATTGGACTTAGGGGAAGGACCCATTTCCTCTGGTGTTTCATCTTCTATAACCTTCTTCCTTGAAAGATTTCGAGTCTTTGGTTGGGCGGTCGCATCAACCGCATCAACAACAGATTTCTTCTTTGGATGAACTGGCTTCTTCGGTGTCTCATCCTCATCCTCATCCTCATCCTCATCCTTAGCAGGTTTCTTCTTTGGTAAAACCTTCTTCTGTTTTGGCACCTCAACCGCGTCCTCATCATCGTCCTCGTCAACAGGTTTCTTCTTTGGTAAGACCTTCTTCTGCTTTGGCGCCTCAACCGCGCCCTCATCCTCGTCCTCGTCCTCGTCAACAGGTTTCTTTTTTGAAAGAACCTTCTTCCGTGTTGGTTCCTCAACAGCCTCATCCTCATCAACAACAGGCTTCTTCTTTGGTGAAATGACATCATCAATCACCTGCTTAGACTTCTTTTTCGGTGCAATATCCTCTTCGGCTTCATCGTCAGTATCAAATGCAGATACTTTTGCCTTTTTCTTTGGGCTGATCAAATGTTCATCAACCCACTCAGCTTTCTCAGATTTGCTGAGAGCCCTCCACTCACCAACAATAATGCTTTTGCGCTCATTACCATCCTTAATGTATGATTTAAGCTCCTTATTCCTCTCAGCATAAAACCGGTGATATGATGTTGCTCCACATCTGCTGTCACCAGTTTTCTTAGAGGTAAGAGCACCTACGCTCTTAGCGGTACTGGTGAGAGCTGAAAAGTATCCAGCTTCATTCATACATTCAACGAAGATTGCTTTTGCATCATCTTGGCTCTCCGTATCAATCCCCAATTTCTTGACAATATTAGACCAAAATTTTACGAAACGTTTGTCAGACAGTGTCATCACCAACTTTTCGAATTACTGGCTGCTATGATTGTGACTCAATGAATTTGATTGAAGGTAAACACAGATTCAATTTTACTATATATTATATCCATTGGCGCAGTTGGTAGAATACAAAGATCCAAAGTAATGAATTTGATGTCTAATATTTGCTAATTTAATCTTCATCCACCTCTTCCTCTTCCTCTTCCTCTTCCTCTTCCTCTTCCTCTTCCTCTTCCTCTTCTACAACAGGAGTAGTCTTTTTAGCAATTGGAGCATTCAGTTTCTTGGCAGACACGGGTTCTATATCTGTTTTCTTTGTGGGAACTTTTTTTACAAGATCTGCTTTCTTTGGAACAATCGGTTCTTCATCTGTGTCATCTAATTGTTTTTTAGTGGCAGCCTTCTTCACAACCTCTGAAGGTTTGGGAGAACGTGTGGACGCTTTTTTTGTTGAAGATTTGGCTTTGGGTGCTGGTACCCCATGTTCTTCGCACCATTCAGCTTTTCCGTCATCACCCAGAGCGTCCCACATTTCAGCGATTTTACCAAGCCTCTGTCTTGGTTCGATACTTTCATCAGTTTTAACTTCAGGCATCTTCTCACTCATAAATAGATTCCAACCAGAAACTTTCTTTGGTTCATCACTTTTGGCAGCACCACCTTTAGCTTTGCTGGCTTTAGCAGGTACAGTACTGTGATATCCTGCAACATCAAGACACTCAAATATTACATCTTTTGCATCCTCGGGTATTTCCAGTTCTTCTCTTTTAGAGAGAATGGACCAGAATTTTTCAAAACGTGGATTGGTTTTAGATTTCGTTGACATTTCTGTTGAAATGTCTGATGATATGCCGTTACTGTGGGAAATCAATTTTTATAAAGCCAATTCTTCAGAAGAGGTAAATGTACGCTTTATTCAAGGTCATCCAAAGATAAATTATATTAGAGGGTGTCCAGAAATACGATCTTCGTTAAAAAGATTAAAATAATTTGTATTTTATATTCTTGCTTAAAATCAGATTCAATGTTTGATTTTAAGAGATTATTCGATAGTTTCTCAAAATTATCCTCAACCAAATTCTATAAGGATACGTTTGATCACTGAAAATCTATCTTCATTCAGCGGATTTCAGATGTGATTGAACAGCACAAAAAGCAACATGTGGTCGGAAAAGAACCATTGATTTGAAGCAAGTCCTCAATTGTATGTTTTTTATTGCTGATAATGGGATGAAGATGTCCTACATTAAAGACCAGTTCGGGATTGCAAAAAGCACATATTACTATTATTTTAATTTGATTGCTAAATACCAAATACTAGAACAACTGTATAGAGAATTGATTGTTGAAAATACTACCTTAGGTAAGAATGATTTCGTAATTACTGATACATTCACTGTGAAATCCATGGACGGATCACAAGGATTAGGAAGAAACCCAACTGATCGAGGAAGAAAAGGACTCAAAGTGCCTTTGATCTGTGACCACAATTTAGTCACACATGCCGTACATGTGGGTGGTGCTCACATTCATGATGCTCAAATCTGACCAGAGACCATTGATGTATCCATGACAGATCTGACTGGTTTGAATTGTTTGGCTGATTCAGGATCTGCAGGCCGCAGATCTATTGACCAGATAGAGCACAAACATAAGATACATCTCATCTCAAAACCAAAAAGAACAAGATCTCCCTCATAGATGAGTCATCACCGACCAACCGAAGAAATGACTATGCTCAATCAATATCGTAATCGAATTGAGCGATTGAATGGTAATATTAGAGGGTTTAGAGGACTGATGATCAAATACACAAAGACCGTTGATTCATATCGGACATATTTGTATTTAGCATTACTATGTATCACATGTTATCAATTGTTCGCCCATAAGTAAACATCCACAGATTATCTCATGTGGTGTCACTCGGTGTGTTTCAAGTTTATAGAAAATATAAAAATACCTATGGATCATAATAAAATATTTATTTTAAAATAATCAGATACTACATTAATAGATGTGACTCAAAATGATTTACTGGAAAGAATAGTAAATCACTTTGAATTTTTTACCAATGGTGTATTTCTGGACGCCCTCTTAATAATATATATATATATATATATATAAATTATACTATTGACGGTGGACCGAGAAATGAATTAACAATCGCGTGATTTTCCAATCTTGCTGTCATCCAGCTATACACCTCGTCCGGAGTAATATATGTAATAGAATACTGTGGTGAATTTTCTGGTAAAGAATGTTTTGTTGATGCTATTAAGTCATTTAATGACCTAATTATTTGATCATTTGTCTCACACTTAAACAATTGTGTAGTTGATTTGGTATCCATCGAACTAATTATGTCAGTAAGAAGACACAGACAAATATGTCTTCAATTTTTCCCGTTGAATTCTTACACACAGTTAAGATCCAATATAGAGTAACTTGATTGTTTAAAGGTAATTTTTGGATGTAATCAAGGTGGATTATAATATAAATTAAAATCTTGGGATATTATATATTCACACATGGTTCTGCGTAAAAGTCAGCGTGCAGGGTTTCACCTCAGTAACAGAGCTCAGTATAAACCAATGCTAGCCAATATGGTTATTGGCACACTCAGTGCGTTGGAAGGTCAGGTTCTCCCAATTTTAAATCGGACACAATCATCTCCGGATGAATCACAAAGTGTCATATCAGCAATAACTGCACATATGCAACACTTATATAGAATCCTTGTAAATATCGCAATGGCTCCAACTAATCCCCAATATAAAGGAAGAGCTACATCCGACCCAATTAGGTTTATAAGTCCCAAATTTGGACCTGTATGGCTTCCTATCGCAGCCTTGATCAATCTTTCTTTTTTGATGGAGATGGAACAATTCCTGAAATTTTATTCCTACCAACGATATTGTCAAATAGGAGAGCAGGGGTGCCCCCCAGTAGTTGGTCCTTTCCCTGAACCGCCTAATGGGCAACAATTCATCAAGTTTATGACTTATAGTGCTCAAATTCGGACTGGCGAGGGCGGTCAAGGTCCTCTTGTGACCCTATATTTAAAATTCGTACAGGGTATTGATGATTTATTTCATAATTTTATGGAATCTCTCATAGATCACATTCACAATGAGTTTCCTCTTTTACCGAGAAATGAAATTGTTTCATCATTTGTGCCACCACTTGATATAATCAAGAGAGCAGGTGAGAGACAATACAATTATATATATCTCAATTATGCTGGTAATCTTGGCTTATTGCATATGAAAATGACAGACGACGCAACCATGGTGTTTCCACCATTAAAGATATGGCAAATTTTCTCAAACACATTCGATTCATTTTTCCACAATGTTCCGACAGTACGGGAAACAGTAGGAATGTTTTCTGCATTCTATTTACGAACAAATGGACAACAACAACAAGGAGGACATAATGGGGAACAACAACAAGAACAACAGGGACAACAGGGACAACAGGGACAACAGGGACCCCTGGGACAACAGGGACCCCCAAGACAACAGGGACAACAGGGACAACAGGGACCCCCAAGACAACAGGGACCCCCAAGACAACAGGGACCCCCAAGACAACAGGGACAACAAGGGCAACAGGGACCCCACGTAGTACTCCCTGCTCAACTTGTAGGTCCCGCAGGACCTGTTCAACTCGGAGCAGAAACTATCTTGAAAACTCGTTCATGTTTGACTGATACACTACTTGAATTATATTTTGCATTGAGATTACATTGGCAACCCACACACACCTTTGTGGGCATCCAGAAGAATTCAGCTTACCAACCACCATTATCCTATAGCGTGGGTCATGGCTTGCCGATTTTTGATCATTTGTGTGTTCTCTCTGGAATTGACTTCATTGGGGTTGACAATACACTTGGTACTCAACAGATGCCACACAGAATGAGACCTGACTTTGACAACATTCAAATGATCACATTAACACAAGATAACCGTATCTACCTGGTTCAATTATTACTCAACCCTATTTTATATGCAGCGAGGCAAATGACTGTCAACAATGCAAGCAGAACGGGTCAACAGAATAGTTATGTGCAATTTCTGGAGTATTTACGCGCACAAGTCCCAACAGACATTATGGTAATAGTTAATTAGTAGGTATTTTGAACTTTTAAAAGTATATAATATAATATAATACAATAGACAATGGAAAACTTAATGCGTATGAACGCAAGGAAACCTGTCAAGCCAACACCACAGAAAAAAGAGATTTTTATAGAGCCACCTAAACAAAATATCAATCGTGTTCCTGGAACATGTTTGACCAATATTATCAATATTATTCAACCTCAAGAGGAATTTGTTTCAAGATGTCCCCAACGGCCGTATAACTATGCGACAGGCACACATTGTCGCGAGACGGTCGATGCAATCTATTGTCAATATTTATATCAATTTGACAACATTATTATCGAGAAGGACCCAATTGATAATATTTTGAACACAGTAGAAATCGGTCACTTTATTTATTTGTGTTATAATCTAGACGATTACCGCAAAACCAATCATGCTTATTTGATTGAAAAATACTCAGATGGGATTACTCCATCGTATCGTATCTATCAGTCAGATTCTCAAAAATATTCCATTTTAGATTGGTTGGGAATAACTGACATACGCGACCGATTTTCAGGTCAAGATAAAAGTTCAGGTATCATTCAACCAATCATTTTGTTGTATAATAAATATGGCAAAGCTCGTGTAATTGATGCGCAAACTCTCACGCAATTTTTCAAGGATATTATCGGCATGGGTGGTGCTCCTAATTATGCAGTTAAATTTATTATGAATTGTCGTTGTGGATTTCAGTCCACCCAAAACCAAGTAGGTGGTGATGGACGTCATATCAAGTATAGGAAAAGCAAATAAAGACTGAAATATGATCTTTCCAGAGCACAGATTGACGTTATGAAACAGAGTTTCTGTTATAAATGATCATTGTTTTTTACAGTAGTTGACCTATCGGACCTTGTTTAGCCTGATAAGTCACCTTGGATATCCATATCAGTCACCATTGACTTGAATGTAGTCTGTTATTACTCCTAGAAATCACACCATTTATTGGTGAGAGCAATTTTTGATCATTTGGGGAAAAAATTGAATGGCATGATCTCAATTATCTACGAATTTAGTAAAATTCTCAAACCATGTGCGAGATATGCTCACTTTCGACAGATGTACTAATAATAATTTTCAATCAACTACCAGTCAATGAACTGATTAGTAATTTACAATTTGTTTGTAAAAGATTCCATGATGTCACACATCACCCGTATTTATGGTATCTGATATTTGAACAAAATATCAAGTCAGAACGATTTTTACTCTTACTTGGATCTAAAAATGCAGTGGATATATATGATATAAATGTTGGTGACAGATATAACATGCCCAATGTTATGTCATATCTGATGTGTCATTCCTGTAATAAGTTTTTCCTTGAATCAGGTCGGATCTATTATTGCAAATGTTATGCGCAGACATGTTATCATTGCCAAGACAAAATTAGCTCCTATGGCTGCAAATGTATGTCATGTGCGAAATCACGTGTCATTTCATGTGACCAGTGTCATAAGATCATACCATATTCAGTAAAGACTCTGAAGACAGAATGTTGTCAAAAAACATTCTGTCTTCAATGTGCGGAAACTTACCAATTCAAGTCAAAAAGACATGGTGATGGACATAGGACATTCATATGTCGTGAACATTGTTATATATGTGAGATTTGTGGTCAATGGTCGACTATCCAATGTATTGCTACCTGTTGTCAAAAAACTGTTTGTCAAATGTGTCGGACAATTTGTGGTGGATGTCAACAATATCATTGTGTTGACCATTGCCAAGACAATAAATGCATGGTCGATGGGTGTTGTTTTGCTAACCGAACGACAAGTTGTGCATATAATGGATCAATTTGCAGTCAATGTCACGAATCCATAACTCACACAGAAATGATCTGTCACCCAGATATTCAAAACAAGCAAAAATATTGTGGGTCTTGTTTCTACAATAAGACATGGATTTGTCAGACGTGTAATCAAATCGCTCCACTCTGTAATTTGAGAATGTGTGATGTATGTACGAAGGTGCAGTGTATTAGTCATATGACCCAGTTTCGGCATAATACGAAAAGAGTTTGTCCTAAATGCGCAGATAATTTGTTCGAAATGTGTGATTTCTGTCAACAAATATATTCAGTGTCAATGATAGAATATGTACAAACTCTCAAAGTATGTAACACATGTGTTACCAATTGTCTTCTTTAAGGAAGAAGTTTCCTCATCTGTTGATAACATAATTCTTTCTTATAACCAATAAATTTGGACATATCTTCCATCAATTGAAGTTGTTCAATTGATGAAATGTATTCCTTACTTTGCACGATTTGGTTGAAATACTCATCAATTTCGGGATCTGGAGACATCTTTAACTTATACCAGTCATAGTATGACCAGAGACCATGTCTCAATTGATTTTCCCCTCGAGTTGTCAAATAATGTTCCCAATGCGTTGTAATTTTCTGCTTTACTGAAGCATTCATCTCAATATTTTGGTAAAGGTAGAAACGTCCACTCATTTCATGAATCAACTTTTAACCCATTTACAAGCAAGATCATAATAGTCTCTCTAAATGCCAAGGATTGAATATCCACAGGTGTTGACAATTAACCCATAAACTCTTTCCCAAGCGTGAGTATATGATGGTTCCGATGGTTTACCCTGTTCACATAAAGTATATTCCCACTCTAGATCGATTAATCTGAACATTTTTTTGATAATTTTGTATCGAATCCAAAAAATAGTTCCTCCAACAAAGTAACCATCGCTCACAATATTGTGACGTTCACACAATTCTTGAAATATTTGGAAATCAATATCTCGTTTAAGGACCCATCTCTTGCCCGATATCATCCCAACTTTGTGTTGTTCCTTGAACAATTTAAAAACATTTTTAATATTCTCCTTCGATCCAGCAGTTGCGTCAAGCAATTCACCTTTCCAATTGGGAACAGTTCGATTATTGCTTTTAGTATGTAGTTTAAAAATATAATCATATCGCCTCTTAGTGTTTAAAATTGTCTTAATTTGCAACAAAAAAGCTCCAGTATCGCAACCATTCGTTGCTTTCATTATTATTGCATTTGGATATTTGTCCAAACAGAATGTTGTTGGATCTATCTCTTCACGATATGTAATATAAATATCCGTTCTGGGGCAACATTCCAATATATTGTCAATATATTGGGTAAATTCTTCAAACCGATTGTTGTACCCCAAATGAAAACAAATAGCAATCCTTAAATTTTGTATTGAAGACATCAGTTGATATATATCACTATATAAATATCTGCATATATATTTTATGGAAGCAAATTAATCTTGTATCTGTAACTCTTCCATAGGAAGAGTTATCATGCGTAACAATTCATTATCATCTCCATCATCATGCTCATCTCCACTATCACTATCACTATCACTATCACTATCACTATCACTATCACTATCACTATCACTATCACTATCACTATCACTATCACTATCACTATCACTATCACTATCACTATCACTATCACTATCACTATCACTATC
>Ga0209450_10000131_pt1 | contig 42957 bp, 32 predicted proteins | sample FrelakmetLWP11LW_FD_187149 | JGI IMG/M metagenome (GOLD analysis project Ga0209450, IMG submission 187149) | Freshwater lake sediment microbial communities from the University of Notre Dame, USA, for methane emissions studies - LWP11 LW (SPAdes)... | ecosystem: Environmental > Aquatic >...
CCGCTGCTGATCGAGGCGCGCGCGACGCTGCTGGCCACCGGCGGGGCAGGGCGGGTGTTCGCCAACAGCAGCAACGCCATGATCAACACCGGCGACGGCCTCGGCATGGTGCTGCGCGCCGGCCTGCCGCTGCAGGACATGGAGTTCTGGCAGTTTCATCCCACCGGGATTGCCGGCGTCGGTTGCCTCATCACCGAGGGCGTGCGCGGCGAGGGAGGCTATCTGCTGAACAAGCTTGGCGAGCGCTTCATGCAACGCTACGCCCCGCATGCCAGGGATCTGGCCGGACGCGACGTGGTCGCGCGCGCCATCGCCATCGAGATTGCCGAAGGACGCGGCTGCGGACCGCGCGGCGACTACGTCGACCTCAAGCTTGACCACCTCGGCGAGAAAGCTATCGCGGAAAAACTGCCGGGCATCCGCGAGCTTTCGATCCGCTTCGCCGGTGTCGACCCGGTCCGGACGTCGATTCCGGTCGCGCCTACCGCGCATTACATGATGGGAGGCATCCCCACCAACCTGCACGGCCAGGTCGTCGCGCCCGCGCGCTTCGGCCCCGAGGAACCGGTGCCGGGACTGTACGCCGTCGGCGAATGCGCCTGCGTCTCGGTGCATGGCGCCAACCGCCTGGGCGGCAATTCGCTGCTGGATCTGATCGTCTTCGGCCGCGCCGCGGGCCGACACATGCAGGAATATCTGCGTGACAACCCCTATCCGCGCCCTTTGCCCGACGAAGCCGCCGCTCCCAGTCAGGCGCGGCTGAGCCGCTGGGAGCGCCCCGGCAGCGAGCGTGTGGCGTCGATTGCCGACGATCTCAGGCGCATGATGCAGGCGCATGCGGGCGTATTCCGTACCGAAGCGGTGTTGCGCGAAGGCCTGGAAAAACTGAACGCTCTGGAAGCGCGCTTCGCCCAGGCGGGCTTGCAGGACACCAGCCGCGTGTTCAACACCGCACGCATCGAGGCGCTGGAACTCGAGAACCTGATCGGCGTCGCGCGCGCCACGCTGGTATCGGCAATCCACCGTACCGAAAGCCGTGGCGCGCACACGCGCGAGGATTTTCCCGGGCGCGACGACGAGCACTGGCTGAAGCACACACTGTATTCGCGTGACGGGGATCAGGTGGATACCAAGCCGGTGCGGCTGAAGCCGTTGACGGTGGAGTCGATCCGGCCGAAGGAGAGGGTGTATTGATGGGGGCGGGATCTTTTAATTATCTTATCGGATTGCCGAGGCTTCGCTTTTCGCCTGTGGGCGAGTGGCTTTCTTTTGCGTGGCCAAAAGAAAGTCACCAAAGAAAAGGCCACCCCTGCTGTGCCGGCCTGCGGCTTCCCTGCGCGGCTCGCCGCCCGGGGCGGCGCGGGAACTCGCCCTGGCGAGCCGCACAAAACGCGGCCCACTGCGGAGCTCGAACATCCCGCGCCTTTCTCCCCCGGTCGACTGCGCTGCTCGGCGACCCAGAAGGGGCCTCCATGCGAGCGCCCGTGCTTGGCTATCGGGCAGCTTTACGCGATGGCGGTTCAAGGGCTTGTTCCCCTTCGGCGCTGCCGATTTGGTGTGGGCGGACGGGAAAAGAGCGGAACCCTGTTCGAGGTCCGCAGCAAGGCACGTCTTGTGTGCCTTGCCAGGGCGAGTTGGTGGAGCGCCCGTCCGCGCGCGCCAAATCGGGAACCCGAAGGGCAGCGATGAGGGGTCGCCTTTTCTTTGGGCACTTTCTTTTGGCGAAGCAAAAGAAAGTACCTCGCCAACAGGCGAGAAGCGAAGCCGTAGTGCTCCATCGATATTCCTCCAAGAGGCCAGAATGAAATTCCGCCTCTACCGCTATTCCCCCGAATCCGGCGACAAGCCTTACATGCAGGACGTCGAGATCGATATCGATCCGGCCGGCAAGATGCTGCTCGACGCGCTGCTGGCGATCAAGGCACAGGACGAAACACTGTCCCTGCGACGGTCCTGCCGCGAAGGCGTGTGCGGCTCGGATGCGGTGAACGTCAACGGCAAGAACCGGCTGGCGTGCATCACCCCCTTGAGCGAACTGAAGCAGCCGATCGAGGTGCGGCCGCTGCCGGGGTTGCCGGTGATCCGCGACCTGATCGTCGACATGGAGCCGTTCAACAGGCAGTACCGCTCGATCAAGCCCTGGCTGATCAACGACAACCCCGAGCCGGAGGTCGAGCGCCTGCAGAGCCCGGCCGAGCGGGCGCTGCTCGACGGCGCTTACGAGTGCATCCTGTGCGCCTGCTGCACCACGTCATGTCCCTCGTTCTGGTGGAATCCGGACAGGTTCGTCGGCCCGGCGGGGCTGCTGCAGGCCTATCGCTTTATCGCGGACAGCCGCGACGAGGCGACCGGGGAACGTCTCGACAACCTGGAAGATCCGTACCGGCTCTACCGCTGCCGCGGCATCATGAATTGCGTCGATGCCTGCCCCAAGGGGCTGAACCCGACGGCTGCGATCGGGCGCATCAGGTCGCTGCTGGTGAAACGGCGTGTCTGACAGGCCCTCTGATGAGACTTCTAGCCATTCGACTAAGCTCGCAAGCGAGCACGTCGCTGCTTATCCCCAACCCTCCCCTAAAAGCGGGGGAGGGACCGAACGTGATGCCCGACAAGGGGACTCCAACTTTCTATGTGCTAACGCCCATGAAAGATCGTATGCCCAAACCGATAAAATGGCATGGCGCTGCCGCCGTGGATTGCTGGAGCTGGATATCTGGCTGGGTGGCTTTTGGGCCGCGCACCGCGCTACACTTCAAGCTAACGAGACAGCCGCGCTGGAGCGGCTCCTGAGCCTGTCGGACATGGAGATTGTAGACCGGCTTCAAGGCCGTTCGCCCGCGGGCGACAGCGACCTTGAAGCGCTTATCCAACGCCTGCAAATTTATCGAGAATTGGGATGAAAAGAACCGCCACCCTTACTTTCAGCGACGGCAGCCCGCCGATTGAACTGCCCGTCGAGCAAGGCACCTACGGCAAGCCGGTGATCGACATCCGCGCGCTCGGCGCGCACGGCTATTTCACCCACGATCCCGGTTTCACCGCGACCTCCAGCTGCGCCTCGACGATCACCTACATCGACGGTGACGAGGGCCTGTTGTATTACCGCGGCTATCCCATCGAGGAACTGGCCTACCAGTCGGACTTCATGGAAGTCTGCTATCTCCTGCTGCACGGTGAACTGCCGACAGCGGAGCAGAAGGACGCTTTCGTCGATTCGATCCGCCACCACACCATGCTGCACGATCAGATGGGCAACGTGTTTCGCGGCTTCCGCCGCGATGCCCACCCGATGGCGGTGATGATCAGCGTCACCGGCGCGATGTCGGCGTTCTATCACGAGGACATGAGCGTCTTCGATACGCGCCAGCGCGAGATCGTGGCGCATCGCCTGATCGCCAAGGTGCCGACCGTCGCGGCCTGGTCGTACAAGTACAACGAGGGCCTGCCCTTCGGCTACCCGCAGAACCGGCTCAACTATGCCGAGAATTTCATGCACATGATGTTCTCGACTCCGTGCGAGGCGTACGAGCCGAACCCGGTGCTGGCGCGCGCGCTCGACCGTATCTTCATCCTGCACGCCGACCACGAGCAGAACGCGTCGACTTCGACCGTGCGCCTGGCCGGCTCCAGCGGTGCCAATCCCTACGCCTGCATCGCCAGCGGCATGGCCTCGCTGTGGGGGCCGCTGCACGGCGGCGCCAACGAGGCGGTGCTGAAGATGCTCGACGAGATGGGCGACATCTCGCGCATTCCGGAATTCATCAAGCGCGCCAAGGACAAGAGCAGCGGTTTCCGCCTGATGGGTTTCGGCCACCGCGTCTACAAGAACATGGATCCCCGCGCGCGCATCATCCGCGAGACCTGTTACGAGGTGCTGGACGAGCTCGATCTGCGCGACGACCCGCAGTTCAAGATGGCGATGGAGCTGGAGCGCATCGCGCTCGAGGATGACTACTTCATCGCGCGCAAGCTCTACCCGAACGTCGACTTCTATTCCGGCATCATCTTCCGCGCCATGGGGATTCCGACCAGCATGTTCACCGCGCTGTTCGCGCTGGCGCGCACCGCCGGCTGGGTGGCGCAGTGGCACGAGATGCTGTCCGACCCCGCGCACAAGATCGGTCGTCCGCGCCAGCTCTACACCGGTTCGGCGCGGCGCGAATACGTGCCGATGGAAAAGCGCGGGGCGTAGGCCGCACGATTCCAATCGGCTGATTCCATGAGCGCATCCGACTGGCATCCGAGTTCGCCGCTGTATGCCGGCAATGCGGCGTATCTGGAGCAGTTCGGCGACGACGCGCTGGCGCCCTGGCTAGCCCAGCCGCTGCCGGGCGAGAGGACCTGCTCGGATGCGGCCCAGATCGCGGTATTGCGGCTTATCAACGCCTACCGCTACCTGGGGGTGCGGCAGGCCGAGCTCGATCCCCTGCAGCGCTTCGATCTGCCGCCGACGCCCGAACTCGATCCCGCCTACTACGGTCTGACCGAGGCCGATCTGCCGCGCGAATTCGAGACCGGCTCGCTGTTCGGGGTCGGGCGCACCACCCTGGCCGACATCCTGCAGCGCCTGCGTGCGGCGTATTGCGGCCATGTCGGCGTCGAATACATGCACATCACCGATGTCGCGCGCAAGCGCTGGCTGCAGGAGCGCATCGAGTCGGCGCAGGGACGGTTCGGGGTTGCGCCGGCGCTGAAAAAACAGCTGCTCAAGCGGCTGACCGATGCCGAGACGCTGGAAAAATTCCTCCACACCCGTCACGTCGGGCAGAAGCGTTTTTCGCTCGAGGGTGGCGAGAGCCTGATCCCGCTGCTGGATCAGGTGGTCGCGCGCTGCGCCCGTCACGGCGCCAAGGAAATCGTGATGGGCATGGCGCATCGCGGGCGCATCAACGTGCTGGTCAACATCATGGGACGTACCATCGAGAGCCTCTACGAGGAACCGCGCAACGGCGATCCCGGCCATGGCGGCGCGGGTATCCCCCTGTCGGGCGACGTCAAGTACCACCAGGGTTTTTCCACTGATTTCGCCACGCCCTACGGCCCGGTGCATCTGGCGCTGGCGTTCAATCCCTCGCACCTCGAGATCGTCCACCCGGTGGTGCGCGGCTCGGTGCGCGCGCGCCAGGACCGGCGCGGCGACGTGCTCGGCTACGAGGTGGTTCCGGTGATCCTGCACGGCGACGCCGCGCTGTCGGGGCAGGGCGTGGTGATGGAAAGCCTCAACATGTCGCAGACGCGCGGCTTCCGCAACAACGGCGCGATCCATGTGGTGATCAACAACCAGATCGGCTTCACCACCTCCGATCCGCGCGATGTGCGTTCGACGCTGTACTGCACTGACGTGGCGAAGATGGTCGAGTCGCCGGTGCTGCACGTCAACGGCGACGATCCAGAGGCGGTCGCCTTCGCGGTGCAGACGGCGGTCGATTACCGCTACACGTTCCACAAGAACTGCTTCATCGACCTGGTGTGCTACCGCCGCCATGGCCACAACGAGCAGGACGAGCCGCTCGCCACCCAGCCGCTGATGTACCGCCGCATCCAGGCGCATCCCAGCACGCGCACCCTTTACGCGCAGCGGCTGGTCGACGAGGGCGTGCTGACCCAGGCCCAGGCCGACGATCTGGTGGACGACTGCCGCGAGCGGCTGGAGCACGGCGAATCGCTGAGTCCGCCTGCGCTATCGGATTTCAAGCAGGTCTTCGGCATGAACTGGGGGCGCTTCAAGGGCAGTCCGGCTGGCGAGGTGCCGACCACGGTGCCGGCAGAGCGACTGGATTTTCTCGGCGAGCGCATCACCACCCTGCAGCACGAAATCGAACTCCATCCGCGGGTGCAGAAGGTCCTGGACGACCGCCGCAGGATGCGTGCGGGCGAGCTGCCGGTGGACTGGGGCTATGCGGAGACGCTGGCCTACGCCAGCCTGCTGGATGCCGGCCACAACGTCCGCTTGTCGGGGCAGGATTCGGCGCGCGGCACCTTCTTTCACCGCCACGCGGTGTGGCACGACCAGAAGCGCGAGCGCCGCCAGAGTGGCGTCTACATTCCGCTCGAACACATCCATGAGCGCCAGGGCAACTTCACCGTCATCGACTCGCTCTTGTCGGAGGAAGCGGTGCTGGCCTTCGAATACGGCTACGCCACCGCCGACCCCGACACCCTGGTGGTGTGGGAGGCGCAGTTCGGCGACTTCGCCAACGGCGCGCAGGTGGTGATCGACCAGTTCATCACCAGCGGCGAAGCCAAATGGGGGAGGCTGTGCGGGCTCGTGCTGATGCTGCCCCACGGCTTCGAGGGGCAGGGGCCGGAGCATTCCTCCGCCCGCCTCGAGCGCTATCTGCAGCTGTGCGCGCAGGACAACATCCAGGTCTGCGTGCCGACCCTGCCGTCGCAGATGTTCCATCTGCTGCGGCGGCAAATCGTGCGCCCGGTGAGGAAACCGCTGGTGATCCTGAGTCCGAAGAGCCTGCTGCGCCACCCGTCATCGACTTCGTCGCTCGCGGATCTGAGCGGCGGCACGTTTCGTCCGGTGATCGACGACGCGCGCGCACCGCGCCAGGCGAAACGCGTGGTGGCCTGCAGCGGGCGGGTGTGGTTCGATCTCGAAGCGGCCCGTGCCGAACGCAGCGTCGACGATGTCGCGCTGGTGCGGATCGAGCAGCTCTATCCTTTCCCGGAAGAGGCTCTCCGCGCGGTGCTGAATGCCTATCCGCACGCCGACGCCTTCGTCTGGGCGCAGGAGGAACCGATGAATCAGGGCGCATGGTTCCAGACCCTGCACCACCTCAACCACTGCGCACCGGTCGGGCGACGCTTTCACTATGCCGGACGTCCCCCCGCCGCCGCGCCGGCATCGGGGTACGCCTCACGCCACAAGGCGGAACTCGACGCCCTGCTGACCGATGCGCTGGAGACCCCGTATGAAAATTGATGTGCGCGTGCCGATGCTGTCCGACTCGGTGGCCAGCGGCACCCTGTTGCCGTGGCGCAAGCAGGTGGGCGAGACGGTGGCGCGCGACGACACCCTGGTCGACCTCGAAACCGACAAGGTGATCCTGGAGATTCCCGCGCCGGCTTCCGGGACGCTGGTCGAAATTCGCCAGTCCGAGGGCACGACGGTCAAGGCCGAGGAAGTGGTGGCGGTGATTGAGACCGGGGAAGGAACCACAGTCGTAACGCCCGCACCAGCCAGCAATGCGAAAACGTCCGGCGAGGCACGCACAACGCCTGCCCCCTCGAGGGGGCAGGGTGAAAGAACCAAGCCCGCTCCGACCGTATCGACGGGAACGAATCTGCCACGCCCGCCCCAGCCTTCCCCCCTCCAGGGGGAGCCCCCTAAGGGGGTTGTAGGGGCGAACGTTTTGCCCACACCGATTAAACGCGAGCCGATGTCGCGCCTGCGGCAGCGTGTCGCCGAGCGCCTGGTCGCGGCGCAGCATACCGCCGCGATGCTCACCACCTTCAACGAGGTGAACATGCAGCCGGTCAACGAGCTGCGCCAGCGCTTCAAGGCCGAGTTCGAGGTCAAGCATGGCGTCAAGCTCGGCTACATGTCGTTCTTCGTGCGTGCGGTTTGCGCCGCGCTGCGGCAGTTTCCCGTCGTCAATGCCGCCATCGACGGCAACGACATCGTCTGGCACGACGACGTCGATATCGGCATCGCCATCTCCAGTCCGCGCGGCCTGGTGGTGCCGATCCTGCGGCGGGCGCAGACGCTGTCCCCGGCCGAAATCGAGGCGGCTATCGCCGACTTCGCCAACCGCGCACGCGAGGCCAAACTCGCGCTCGAGGAACTTTCCGGCGGCACGTTTTCCATAACCAACGGCGGTGTGTTCGGATCGCTCTTGTCCACCCCCATCCTCAACCCGCCGCAGTCGGCGATCCTCGGCATGCACGCCATTCAGGAGCGTCCGGTGGCCGAAAACGGCCAGGTGGTGATCCGGCCGATGATGTATCTGGCGATGACCTACGACCACCGGTTGATCGACGGCCGCGACGCGGTGCAGTTCCTGGTCGCGGTGAAGGCGGCGCTGGAGTCGCCGCAAGCGCTGCTGCAGGCCGACTGAGGAAGGCAGGCGATTTCCCCGAAGCGTTGCCGGACTACAATGGCACCGTACGTTCCTGAAAGCCGGGCAGTGAAAGCAGAACAACAGCACCTGGTGGAGATCAGCGATCTCCACTTCTCCTACGGCACCCTGGAGGTGCTCAAGGGCATCAATCTCGCGATTCCGCGCGGCAAGGTCGTCGCCATCCTGGGGGTCAGCGGATGCGGCAAGAGCACGCTTCTGCGCCATCTTGGCGGCCAGCTCAGGCCCATGCGCGGCAGCGTCCGGGTCGACGGCCAGGAGATCGACCGCCTGAAGCCGCGGGAACTCTACGCCCTGCGGCGCAAGATGGGCATGATGTTCCAGGTCAGCGGCCTGTTCACCGATCTGTCGGTGTTCGACAACATCGCCTATCCGATGCGCGAGCACACCGACCTGCCGGAAGAGCTGATCCACGACCTGGTGCTGATGAAGCTCGACGCCGTCGGCCTGCGCGGTGCCCAGGCGCTGATGCCGGCCGAGCTGTCCGGCGGAATGGAGCGGCGTGTCGCGCTGGCGCGGGCGATTGCGCTCGATCCCATGCTGATCATGTATGACGAGCCCTTCGCCGGACTCGACCCGATCTCGCTCAACACCATCGGCAACCTGATCCGCCGCCTCAACGATGCCCTCGGGGTGACCTCGATCGTGGTGACCTATGACGTGTCGAAATCGCTCGAGGTGGTCGACTACGCCTACTTCATCCATGGCGGTGTGGTCGTGGCCGAAGGCGAAGCGTCGGCGATGCTCTACTCGGACGATCCCTTTGTGCGCCAGTTCGTTCATGCCGAATTCGACGGACCGGTGGCTTTCCAGTATCCGAGCCAGTCCTACCGCGATGACCTGGAACTGGCTGGCGGCGCGCCGGATAAGAAATAGGGATTGTTGCCGGAGACACAAGCAGGTATAGTGCGGCCTCCCGCATCCAGCCAATCGGTGCGCGGCTCTCTTACCCTGATCTCACGATCCCCTATTCGTCTGCCTCGATTGGTGTCACTGCAAACGTGACTGGCCGTCGCAGGAAAACTACATGACTACTGAAACAAGCTTTGCCAGCCTGGCGCTGGCCGAACCCATTTTGCGTGCGATTGCCGATGCCGGCTACACCACGCCCACCCCTATCCAGGCGCAGGCGATCCCGCAAGTGCTGGCGGGCGGCGACCTGCTCGCCGCCGCACAGACCGGCACCGGCAAGACCGCCGGCTTCACCCTGCCGATCCTGCATCTTCTGACGACCCAACCCGTTCAAGGCAAGCCGGGCCGGCCGCGCTGCCTGATTCTGGTGCCGACGCGCGAGCTCGCCGCGCAGGTCGAGGAATCGGTCAAGACCTACGGCAAGCATCTGCCGCTTACCTCGATGGTGATGTTCGGCGGGGTCAACATCAACCCGCAGTTCAAGGCGCTGAAGTCGCGCGTCGACATCCTGGTCGCCACGCCGGGACGCCTGCTCGACCACCTCGGGCAGAAGACCGTCGACCTGTCCGGCGTCGAGATCCTGGTGCTGGACGAGGCCGACCGCATGCTCGACATGGGCTTCATCCGCGACATCAAGAAGGTGCTCGCGGTGCTGCCGAAGCAACGGCAGAACCTGCTGTTCTCGGCGACCTTCTCCGACGAGATCCGCACCCTGGCCAACGGCCTGCTGCACAACCCGAAGAGCATCGAAGTCGCGCGCCGCAACACCACGGTGGAGATCATCGAGCAGTCGATGCACCGGGTGCCGCAGGCGCACAAGCGCGACTTGCTGGCGCACCTGATCAAGCACCACGACTGGCAGCAGGTACTGGTGTTCACCCGCACCAAGCACGGCGCCAACAAGCTCGCCGAGAAGCTGGTCAAGGACGGTATCGGTGCCGCCGCGATCCACGGCAACAAGAGCCAGTCAGCGCGCACCAAGGCGCTGGCGGGCTTCAAGGACGGCAGCGTTCGCGTGCTGGTGGCGACCGACATCGCCGCGCGCGGCATCGACATCGACCAGCTGCCGCAGGTGGTGAATTTTGAACTGCCCAACGTGCCCGAGGACTACGTCCACCGCATCGGCCGTACCGGCCGCGCCGGCACCACCGGCTCGGCGCTGTCGCTGGTGGACGACGAGGAAATGAGCTACCTGCGCGACATCGAGAAGCTGATCAAGCGCTCGATCGTGCGCGTCGAGATCGAACCCGGCTTCGTTCCGCCCGCCAAGGCCGACCTGATGTCCGACGAGCGCCCGCCGCGTCCGCCGCAGGGCCGCGGCGGCCAGCGCCAGGGGCAGGGCGCCGGCCAGCGCCAGGGCCAAAATGCCCGCCCGGGCCAGCCCGGCAACCGCAATGCTTCCGGCCGCGCGGCGCAGGGCAAACCGGCGACCGCAGGCAGTGCCACGCCCAGACCCGGACCGCAGCCGGCGTCGCATGCGCGCAAGCCGCGTCCGCAGGCGGCGCTGTTCTCGTCCAAACCGGGTACGCGCGGGCACTGATCGCCGGCGGGCTCAGGGGCGCGTCCGCCGCGCCGCCAGCCAGGCGATGCCGACTGCGACGCCGACCAGCGCGAACGCCACGCCGAGCCGGTTCAACAGATCGGGCGCCAGCACCAGCAGCGCGCCGAGCTGCAGCATCATGACGCCGGACATCAGCTTGAGCAGACGCCCTTCGCGTTCGCTCAGGCGGTGCGCCCCCATGGTGAAGGCAAACCCCGCCACGATGACCGCGAGCGGAATCACGTAGACCAGGTTGTACAGCGCCAGATACAGGTAATGCGTCCCAGCGCCGAGGTCCTGCAGGGTCAGCAGGCGCGTGTAGACCATCGGAAAGCCGGCGGTGCACAGGAGCTCGTAGAAATTTGCCGCCACCGCCAGCAATACCGTGGCGGCCAGCATGGCCGGCACATTGCCGGCGGCGAGAACCGCGCGTGCGCGGCGGTAAATGCCCGGCTTGCGGCTTTCCGGAATCGACAGCGAAATGCCGCGCCCGAAGCGGAAGAAATCCTTGACGTTGATCAGGCCGACCGCCAGCGCCATGCCACCGGCCGCGAGCGTCACCCACTCGAGGTTGCCGAGCAGCTGGAACAGGTTGAGCCACGCCGCCATGAAGGCGAAATACATCAGTCCCGAGCACAGCACGAAAATGCCGCCGATCGCCAGCATGCGCGCACGGCTGTTCTGGTGAACCATCAGCGACAACAGGAACAGCAGGACGAAAAACGCGCAGGGATTGAACGCGTCGAGGCCGGCGATCAGAACCGTCATCAGCGGCAGCGACAACCCGTCGACGGTCACCTCGCCCAGGAAAGGCACGCTGAAAATAGGCGCCGGCAGGGCTCGGGCGGTATCGAGCGCACTGCCGCTCCTGGCCGCGGCGCGGCAGGCATCCAGCGCGGCGAGCAGCTCCCTGCCGCTGTGGGTGTCGTCGTCCCAGCCTGTCTGCATGCGGCCGCAGAACATCAGTGCAGGCACATACTGGGCGGGTTGCCCCAGCTGGTCGGCGAGCGCGACATAGTGGCGCACGTTCTCCGGATGGCGGGTGAGTTCCAGCGCATGCAGCTTCACCCATGGCCGGCTCGCGGGGATGGCCTCGATGAAGGGACGCGCTTCCAGGCAATGCGGACAGGCGAGCGACCAGAAGAAATAAAGATGAACCACCGGCTGGCCATCGGCGCCCGCTTCGATCCAGGTCGTGTCGGCGCGTGCGCCCGGGACCAGCAGCGCAAGCAGCAGCACGGCGCGGGCGAGAAAGCGCAGCGGAATCATGCGGCTGGTCTGTTTCATGGTGTTCAGGTTGGCGGACGCTACAATTTTGCCCATGAATACCCTGCAAAGCTACGATGAACTTCCCTACGACAGCCTGCCGCTGCCCGAAACCCAGCCGGATTTTCTCGCGGCGGTGGCGCGGCTGCACGGCTTCGAGGCGCCCGACCCGAGCTGTGCTCGCATCCTCGAGCTGGGCTGCGCGCAGGGCGGCAACCTGATCCCGCTGGCATGGCGCTGGCCGAAATCCGAGTGCGTGGGAGTGGAACTCTCGCGCGTGCAGGCGCAAGCCGGAGCTGATTTTATCGCCCGGCTTGGTCTCGCCAACGTTCGCATCCTGCACGGCGATCTCGCTGCCCTGCCAGACGATCTTGGCGAATTCGACATCATCATCGCCCATGGCGTGTTCTCCTGGGTGCCGCCGGCAGTGCGGCAGGCCTTGCTGGCAGTCTGCCGCCGCCATCTGTCGCCGCAAGGCATGGCCTACATCAGCTTCAACGTTGCCGCGGGCTGGGAGAAACTGCAGCCGCTGCGCGCCGCCCTGCTCGAACGCACCTCGCCCGACCTGCCCGCGCCCGAGCGTCACCGCCAGGCCCTGCGTGTTCTCGCCGAGCTGGAGGCGGAATGGACGGATCCCGCTTTGCTGAAGGAAATCGCTTATCTAAAAACTGCCGCGCCTTCCTACCTGTTCCACGAATACCTGGCGGACTTCAACACCCCGATGCCTTTCGGCGAATTCGTGGCGCAACTGGATGCCAATGGCCTGCGCTATGTCGGCGAAGCTGGACCGCGCCGTGCCGTGGTCGATCTCGAGGACGCCTGGGGTCTGGCGCCGGAGGGCATGGCGGGGCGCTGGATGGATGCCGAGACCGCGCTCGACGAGGCACTTGCCACGCGCTTCCGCCGTGCCCTGGTCTGCCGCGACGATGCAGGATTTGCCCAGCCAGCGCGGGTGGAAATGCTCGAGTCGTTGCGGTTTTATGCGGATCTTTCGAGCGACGAGGAGATCGACCTCGAGAGCCCGACCGAACAGAACTTCGTCAACCCCGCTGGCAATACGTTCCCGGTCGCCGAGCCGGCGATGAAGGCGGCGGTCATGGCGCTGTCGGCCGTCTATCCTGACGCGCTGGCGTATCCGGACCTGCTGGCTTCAGCCCGCGGGGTCATGACTGAATTCGGCGTGGCCGGCAGCGTCGACGAGGACAGCTTTCGCGACGCGCTGTTCCAGATGGTGATGACCCACGGCGTGATGCCCACCGTCTCGGACCAGTCGTTTGCCTGCGAACCGGGAGAACGTCCCCGTGCCCATGCCCTGGCGCGCTTGCAGGCGAGTTCGCCCGGCTGGGTGGTGAGCGGTGCGCGCCATGTGGCGATGGATCTCGATGGCCCCGGGCGGGTCCTGCTGGGGAGGCTGGATGGCAGCCGCACCATCGAAGCGCTCGCCGCGGACATGCAGGCTGCTCTGGCCAGGGATGGAATGACGTTGTTGCGGGAAACCGTCAGCGAACTGACGCAACGGCAGGTATGGCTGTTTGCGCGTCAGGGCCTGCTGACGAAGTGAACGAGGGAAGGCGGCTGGCAGAATGAAGTCGGTTCAGACGCGTGTTGCCGGGAATTGCGGATTTCCCGGATCGGCCGGACCGGTCGTTCGAGCGTGTCGAATACGCCCGTATCATGCGAGCCCATGAGCTTGTTCCATTCGCGTTCGTTCAATCCTGAAATCAAATTGCGCCCGATATTCCCGAGCCCGAAAGACCCCGGCTTTGTCTAGACAGCAACCATCCGGCAGCCTCGCCCGTCTGCCGCCGGGATCGCTCGCCTGGCTGACCTGGGGCCTGCTTGCCAGCCTCTATTTCGTCGGATTCTTCCAGCGTGTCGCCCCGGCGGTGATGGTCGACGAACTGATGCGCGATTTCAGCATCACCGCCACGTTGCTCGGCAATCTCTCCGCCATCTATTTCTACACCTACGCGGCGATGCAGATCCCCAGCGGCCTGCTTGCCGATGCCGTCGGCCCGCGCCGCGTGGGCACCGCGGCGGCGGTGGTCGCGGCTGCCGGCATCGTCCTGTTCGCCCTGGCGGACAGCCTGTGGATGGCCAGCCTCGGCCGCGGTCTGGTCGGCGCCTCGGTCGCCGTCGCCTTCGTCGCCTGCATGAAGCTCGCCGGCCACTGGTTTCCCGCCAACCGCTTCGCCACCGTGACCGGTGTCTCCCTGCTCATCGGCAATCTCGGCGGCGTGCTGGCTGGGGTGCCGCTGTCCGAGACGATCGTCAGCGTCGGCTGGCGCACCGCCATGCTGGCCAGCGCGGGGGTTACCCTGATCCTGGCAGCATTCGTGTGGCTGTGGGTGCGCGACGACCCCAGCGAGCGCGGCTATGCCAGTCACGCCCATCCGGAAGCGCTCAACAACGCTGCCATGTCGGCGGGTCGCAGTTTGAAACAGGTCCTCTCCGAGCGCGATACCTGGCTGCTGTTTTTTGCCGGCGGCCTGATCGCGGCGCCGGTGCTGACCTTCGCCGGTCTCTGGGGCGTGCCCTACCTGGTTCAGATTCACGGCATGGAACGCAGCCATGCGGCCGGATTCACAACCGTCATGCTGCTCGGCTTCGCCATCGGCGGCCCGCTGCTGGGCGCATTGTCCGACCGCCTGGGCCGACGCAAGCTGCCCTATCTTGGCGCGGCGCTCGTCAATGCGCTGGGCTGGATGATCTTCCTGCTCGTCGACGGCCTCTCGGCTACCGAACTCACCGTGCTGTTTGCCGCGACAGGCTTTTCGGCCGGGGGGATCATCATCGGCTTCGCCTTCGCGCGCGAGGTCAACCATCCGGGCGCGGCCGGCACCGCCGGCGGCGTCGTCAACATGGCGGTGCTAGGCTTTGCCGCCATCCAGCAAAGCGCCATGGGCTGGATCCTCGACCGCAACTGGCGGGGTGCCACGATAGATGGCACCCGTTTCTACGATGCCGGCGCCTACCACGCCGCCTTCCTCTGGCTGGCGATCAGCGCCCTCGGCGCCGTCCTCGCCGTGGCGCTGACCCGGGAGACCCATTGCCGGCTGCGCTTCGATTCGAATAGTTGAGCCGCCCTCTGGCTGAATTCACTTCGGGAACGAACTGAAACGCCCCGGCATCAGTCATCTCCATCCGGCCCGTTGTGGCAGTCATAGCAGCCTACCTGCTGGCCTGTGGCATAGGTTTTGGATTTGTCCTCGACCTTGAAACTGCGCGCCATGGACGTCTTGGACAGAAAGCCGCCGCGGTAATCGCTGCCGTGGCAAGTCGTGCAGGCAGTGGCGTCATGCTCAGCGGCATCGCCATGCTTCGACACCCAGGTCTGGCCGATTGTGTGCATGCCGTGCGGACCGCCCGTTGTCGTGATCGGCACTGTGCTGTGGCAGGTGGAGCACTCGGTGAGGGTGCCGATGTGGCCCTGCAGGGCAAGGCTCTGCACGTTGTCGTTGGCGTGCGAGCTCGGATACTCGGCATGGGTCGAACCGTGGCACGCCTCGCATTGCAGCTTGCCATGGCCCTTGCTGAAGCGGTAGAGCGAGATGCCGGTCGCCGGGGTGTCGGGGTTGCTGGCAAAGCGGTTGTCCGTAACCGTGCGCAGCAGACCATTGCCGGCGAAGACCGATGTGTGGCGCACGAATTTCCCGCTCGCATCCTTGTCATGGCAGTGCTGGCAGCCCGGCTCGTCGAGCCAGCCCTCACGCCCTGCTTTGCCGACCTGGCTCATGTTGCCGTGGCAGCTTTGGCAGTCGATGGCATTGCTGCCGTCGGGGTTCTTGGCATTGCCCATGACGCCCCGGAGGCACTTGGTCTTGGATCCCGGGTGGCACAGGTAGCAGGAGTCACGGTTGGACAGGTCATCCAGCGTCAGGTTGGTGGTCGGGTCCTTTACGGTCGCATGCCTGGCATGCAACGCCTCGGTCAGCGGCTTGATGCCGGCCTTGGCGGGCGTGCCCAGGGCGTTGGATTTGTGGCAGGCCGCGCACAGTGCTGGCTGGCCTTTCTCGGCAGAGGCGAGCAGCGTGCCGTGGGTGTAGGTCGAGGACATCCCGGCGGTGGCGATGGCGTTCGGGAACTTCTCGTCATGCAGGCGCAGGATGTTCTTTTTCCAGTCCTTCTCGGGATCGCTGTCGCCGACCCACCCCGCGCTCGGCCTGGCGGCGTTGCCGCTGGATGAAGCATGACAGGACTTGCAGCTCATCTCGTCGGAGACCGGCAGCACCACCTTGGTGGTCGCCAACACGGTGCCCCCCTGCTTCGCTACCACCTTGACCATCGGGTAGTAGTTCTTCACGCCCTTGTCGTCGTAAGGCGTGATGGGGATGCCCTCCGCTTCCCACCAGCCATGTGTGCCGTTGTAGGACATGGCGGCCGGGGAGAGGGAGGGAGTCGGATTGCTCGGCCCGCCCGGGTTCAGGTTGAGTCCGTGATCCGGGGCGGGATTGGCGCCGAACAGGGCCAGTGCCCAGTCCCAGAAATTGGTCTTGCCCGCGCTGCTGGTGTTGATCGAGCCCATGCTGTCGGCCACCGCCTCGTAAGTCAGGGTCACGCCCGAGGTCACCTGCTTGTTGTCGGTTGCCGTGCGGCTGATCAGGTGGGCATGCAGATTGTTGTAGGGCGGCAGGATGGAAAATACCGAATAGTCCTTGCCATCGACGCAGTGCATGCCGAGGTCGTTCCAGGCGATCAGGGCGTAGCCACCGGTTGTCGGGGTCGGCGGATTGGTGGGCGGCGTATAGCCATACTCCTCGTTGGAGTCGTCGTCCTTATGCTGCTCGAAGTGCTCCCTGGCCTCTTCCTCGCTCACCTTGTACTCGCCGATGACGGCGACAACCTCGGCGTCCTCGGTAGCGCCATCGTCCAGATCGATCCTGTCCTGGGTCATCAGGGTCTCGCGCACGCTTTCGTCGATCTGGATGCCGTTTTCCAGATTGCCGTCGGAATCCATCGACTGCAGGGTGCGCAGGATCCTTGTCACCCTGGGGTCGCTGGAATCAGTGGCGCCCTGAACCAGATTTAGCGGAGTTACCCGGTGATTGCTCGGCACGGCCGAGCCCAGGTACAGGTTGCCGATGTGGAAGGTGACACGCTCGCCCTCCTTGTAGGTGAAATTCCCGTAGGCGTCGGTGATGCCGCTAACACTCGACGATTCGAACTCAAGGCCGCTCACAGGCGAATCGATGAAGGTGGCCACTTGACTGCTGCTGGCGCTCTCACTGTCCCCACCCCCGCCCCCACCACAGCCGGCGAGAACCAGGGTAGCGGCTAGCGCACCTATCGTGATTGCTGTCTTCATTTCTTCTCCCTGGTAGTGCCTGTGAGTTGCGGCCGCAAACCGCTGGCATAACGCCATGCCATCGCTCAGACATGGCAAATGAACCGCAATGCATGACCGTGATGTTAGTGTGGAAATAATTCCCACGCAAGTATTCTGCACTATACTTGCGGCAAGAACGTGACCGATAAGCAGCCATGGGACGCCCGCCGCGCAATCTTCCAGCCAGCAATGCCCCGGCCCAGCCCTTGCCGCAGGCCGAGGACGTTGTACGTGCGCTGCGTGCAATCCTGGCGCCACTGGTCAGGCTGCTGCTGGCGACGGGCGTCGACTACACGCGGCTGTCAGCCGAGTTGAAACCCCTGTTCATCGAGCAGGCGCAGCTGGAACTTCTTCGGTGCGGCCGCAAGGACACCGATTCCGCCATCAGCCTGCTCAGCGGCGTGCACCGCAAGGACGTGCACACGTGGCGCGAGTCCGGCCTGGCCGACAGCATTTCCAAGAAAGCGTCGCTGAGCACACAGCTCTTTGCTCGTTGGGTGCATGACCCCCAATACATGAACCGCCGGCGCCAGCCCAAGCGACTGCCGCGGCTGGGTCCCGCCCCCTCGTTCGAAACCCTGGCCCACTCGGTCACCCAGGACGTGCGTCCTTACACCATCCTGACTGAGTTGTTGCGACTGGGACTGGTCCAGATCGAAATGCGCCGAGGCCAGGAATACGTTGTGCCGAACCAGAATGGCTTCATCCCGCCCCCGGGCTCGCTGGAATTGATCGAGCTGTTCGGCAACAACCTGACCGATCATGCGGCTGCCGCCGTGGCCAATCTGCTCGGTAGCTCGCCGAGGCTGGAACAGAGCGTGTTCGCCGAGGGCATCACGGCAGAGTCTGCCGAGCTTCTGGGGGTGCTGGCCCGAAAGCTGTGGGCCCAGGCACGAACCGAGATGATTGCGCAGGCTAGCGGCTGCTTTACGCAGGACCATGACAAGCCGGATGCCAACCATCGCATGCGCTTCGGCGTTTATTACTGGGACGAATCCGTGACGCCGGATTCCGACGAACCTTTCGCTAGGAGACCGGAAAGTGAAGACGATTGATACTTGGCGAGGGTTGCTCGTGCTGTTGGCGGGCTTGCTGCTCGCAGCATGTGGCGAGGGAATGACGGTTTCCGGCGGTGTCGGGACCGGCGGCACCGGCATTACAACGGGCACGGTCACCGGGTTCGGCAGCCTGGTGATCGAGGGTGATAGCTACAACAGTGCCACTGCCGAGTATCTGGAGGGTGATGACGCGGACGAAGCGGTGCCTGTCAGTTCGCTTTCGGTTGCGCTCGGGCAACAGGTGCAGATGCTGATAGACGACCAGGGCAATCCGACCACGGTGCTGGTCGAACCCACTCTGATCGGTGAGGCCAGCAATGTGTCCGACAGTGGCATGACTGTGAATGGCGTGACGGTGCGCTTCAACACCAATCTGTCAGCCGGGCCGCGCACGTACTATGCAGGTCTGTCCGGCCCGAACGCGGTAGAACCCGGTATGAAGGTCGAGGTTCACGGCCTGTATGGCGTGGATGGGAATGGCCCTTACATTCAGGCGACGCGCGTCGCGCAACTGCCCGCCACATCCACTGTCACCCGCATCACGGGTGTGGTAACCAACCTCGACCCCGGGGCCGGCAGCTTCCGGATCGGCGCGACAACGATCCTTTACAACGCGTCCACGTCCCTGATGCCGGAGGACATTACCTTGGCCAATGGCCAACTGGTCAACGTCTGGAGCCCCGATGCCCCGAGCGGCGGGCAGTTGACCGCGGCCGTCATCCGGGTTCGCAGCCTGCAGGGGATCGGCGGCCAGGCCGTCGTCTCCGGCCTGGTCACTGCACTCGGCGGCAGCCAGTTCAGCGTATCCGGCATCGTTGTCGACGCCAGCGATCCGAACCTGAGCGCGATCGTGCAGTCGCTCAAACAGGGAGACTTTGTCGTGGTCGGCGGGCAGGCTGATGCCGCCACAGGCAGGCTGATCGCGGCAAGCATCCGTACCAGCACAAGCCTGTCGACCGAGGTGGAATTGAAGGGCACCGTCACCAACTACGTCAGTTCCGCCAATTTCCTGGTGCGCGGAGTAGCGGTTGATGCTTCATCGGCGACCATAGCCGGCGGCTCACTGGCGAATGACGCCTACGTCGAGGTGCATGGCCATATCCAGGGCAACGTGGTTCTCGCAACCTCGGTCGAAGTCCATCCCGCCACGCCGGAGGGCGCCACGGTGGAATATGACGGTATCGTCAGTGACCTCGTCGGCGACAGCTTCGTCCTGACCCTGCAGGATGGCACATCGTACAACGTGACGCTGGCCGACAACGTCGGCTATGAGAACGGTTCGGCGAGCCAGTTGGTCAATGGCGCCAGGATCGAGATCGAGGCGACCCAGGGCACAACTGGCCTCACCGTCTACGCCATCGAGTTCAAGGATCTGGATGCCCCTTCGGGTGGAGAGGTTTACGAAACCGAAGGCATCGCCTACAACGTCACACCGACCAGTTTCAAAGTCAACGACCTGACGATCCAGATCAACGGCTTAGCCGTTACCGGCCTGGACGATGGCGTCGAAGTCGAGGTGCACTTCATTGCTTCAGGCGACCTCTACCTCGCCCTGGAAATCAATGTTGAGGACTGAAATCATTACCCATCCGCTGCGTAGACTGCTGCCATTCACTTCGACAAGGCCGAGTGGCGGCTAGGGAGCCGTCGAGACCTTCGCAAGTCTCTATCTGAATGACCGCTTAGGGTCTGGATCAGAAGTGTCCCCTTCCTGATAGCAGACGCTCAAGCGGATCGTGGTGGATGCCGACCCAGAACTTCCGGGTTCGGCCAGGAAGGGACGTTCTGGCTGAGGTGCCCGACCGTCTCTTGTTCGGCCAAAGGCGACGAAGGGTTCTAGATTCGCCAAGTCCGCAGTGCCATCAGTAGCGGACACTGGCTTGCCTAGACAACGCGAACGGCCACTTCGTTGTTGTCATTTGACAGGCCCCGACCACTTGCGATCAGTCAAACCCATTATTCAACCGTTCCGGTCTTAGGCCAATGCAGCCGGTAGTGAAAAATCGTGGTCGTTCCATGTTGTTGACAGGAAATCAAAAGGGTCAGTTCGGGTTGAAATTCCCACTTTCCGCGCGTACCCAAGTGTAGTTAACCACAGCACGTAAACGCGCTATACCGCTTAGCCACTTGCGGAAGGGGTTGGACCGCACGCAAGTCGACTGCGCGCGTGTGAAAGTGGGCGAGTATATTCAGACTTGTTACAGCAACGCCCACGGTGCTTCGATGACCCGAGTTCATTATTTGGCTGCCTGCTTCTTGCTTGTGGCCTGGAGTTCTGCCATGGCAATTGACGGGCCCCTTTACGCGGTGGTTCAGACTTACGAAGCTTTCGAGGTGCGTCGGTATGAGCCCTATTTGGTGGCGGAAACGGTTGTCAGCGCAGCGCCCGAAGATGCCGGAAACCAGGGCTTTCGTATCCTGGCGGGATACATCTTCGGACGCAACAAAGGGGCGCGCAAGATCGAGATGACAGCTCCCGTGGCGCAGTCACCCACCAAGATTGCGATGACGGCGCCGGTGGCCCAAAGCGCTAGCTCCGGCGGTTACGTCATCCAGTTCGCGATGCCCCGAGAATGGACGCTGGAAACCCTCCCGGAACCACTCGATTCAAGTGTCGCCCTACGTTTGGTGCCGGCTAGAACGGTTGCCGTCATCGGCTACTCCGGGACGTGGTCACAGAGCCGCTACGAGGAGAATCTAAAGAAGCTTGAAATGGCACTGGTACAAGCGGGTTTGCACTGGCATGGGGAGCCGGTGTGGGCTCGCTATGATCCGCCCTGGAAGCCATGGTTCTGGCGACGTAACGAAATTTGGCTCGAGATTGATTGAGCGCGGAAAGGTTTGTTCGCCTCAGCGCGTGGGCACTTTGTGGCGAGATGCCGTATGCGTGTACTTGGCCAGTTCGAGACGGTCACGCACTCAGGGGTGACCGGCTTCAGACGTCAGGGTCCGGGCGCGCCGAAAGGTACCGGCGTCGCAGGTGGTGGCACGGCTCCTGCGACGCCGAGATACACGGTGACACTGCGAACCTTGCCGTAACCGTCCATGACCGTCATCGGCAGCACGCCTCCCGACTGCGCGATCGCATTCCGCAGGTCATCGGTCGACCCGGTCGAGAACTGTCCCGCGGTGAGAAGCGTTTCACCAGGCCTGAGTCCGGCGCGCGCGGCCGGTGATCCAGGCGTGACGGCGGTGATCCGCAGCGCCGGACTGGTCGGCCGGGCGGATGGCGGGAATCCCGGGGTCGCCGCGGCGGCCACGCCCGGAAGGTTCACCTGCACCGGCACCGCCATGATCCCTAGCGACATCCCCGGGACAGGTCCGCCTCCAACGCCTCCGCCCGGGGGTGGCAAGGTCGTCCAGCGCGTTTTAATCTGGCCCGTGCGGACATTCACGAAAGTCACCGACGTCTGCGAGTGGTGCTGTTCGAGTTGGAGGGCGCTGGTCAGAGGAACACCGTCGAGATGGGTGATCGTATCTCCCGCTTTGAGATTGATCTGCGGCTGGCTCAGGGGAGAGCCGGGGAACGGGTCTTGGGTGAGTTGGGCACCGTAGTAGGTTCCGTAAGGCGTCAGGTTGAAATAGATCCCCATCCTCGGTGAATACTGCACCGCGGCCGGCGGGGCGGCGGGGGCAACGCGAGGGGCCGCACGGGGCGCAACCTGGGCCTCGGCAGCGTGTTGCCAGCCTGCGAGCAGAAGCAACGCGACGGAAGCCAGTATCCAGGCCATTGTGGGAATTGTCTTCATTGAGATGTTCCTTTCCAGAACTTCTTGGTCCAGACAGTCATTCGCGACGTGAGCGTTCAGCTTACATGACCTTAGAACAGAAATCACAATGTTCGCGGATTGCGGATTAATGACAGGAAACCCAACCGAGTAACCAAAGATACCAGGCCAGGCAACAACCTCAGTCAACCATGGACTTGACTACCCCGCCCCCCGAAAACCCGCCTCAATCGACCCTTCAACCGCAGCAAGTCATCGCGAGCGACTTGAGTTTGCCGCCATACGCGCACCACGGCACGAGCGCCCTTGGGCGAGCGGTCCGGCTCGTCTCAACAGCCCGCCCTAACAAGCGATGCGCTGATTGAGCTAAAAGTCCGGTGCTGGTTGCGCCTGCGGGTCGAATTCCCGTGGCTCGACGTCGTGCCTAACCCATAAATCAGAGGGGCCAGGCTCACATTGCTCTCATCCACCAGTTGAATTCGCAATCGCATAGCAGACCACGTTGGCAGAACCCGGTGGCCGCAATGGCCGACGGCCTGCCGATCAGCGCAGTGCAGGCAAATGACTCCAATTGGCCGGGAGCAACCTGTCAGCCTCGCGCTCCAAAGCGGTCGTGGCCAAAAACGTTGTTGCGGTGAACGGCGGCGTACTAAACTGCCTGCGAAATCACCCTCCCGGTCAGGAAGAGTCACTTGTTAAGCAGCAAACATGCGGTGCTGGGAGACCAAATTACTTCCGTTAGCAGCCTGCCTGGAATGATGGCACGGACAGCAGCGCGTCGCACTTTGCGATCGGTAGAACTGGCTGAAGTGTGCAGTTGGAATAGATCAGAAGCTGTGTGCAATGGCCCCCTAGCGAATGGACATCTGCACAAGAGTGAATCTCCTGCATCCAACACCCGGACTTTCAGCGGATTGTCACACCTCGGAACGCAGTGATAAGCTGGCCCTGCTAGGCGACGGGATGGAGGTCAGTGCTTGGGACTGTTAAACACTTCGCCGCCGGTATCTACCCGGTAACCCTTTGGCCATTGCCACACGGAGTTAGCCCGCCGATACAGGGTTTTGCGAGCATAGGAGGACACCATGTCTAATAACGTAAGCCAAGCAGTGCAGCGCCTGAACAGCCAGTTACCCCTCAAGGATCGCCAGGATAGGCTTGGCGAGCCACTTAAAGCCCTGCACCGTGAGGTCATAAGATCCTTGGTGATGCGCGGCCGTGCGCCGAACCGGTCAGAGATTGCCGCATTGGTAGGCGAGGGTGAGGTAGAGAACGCCATCGCCCGCCTGGGCAAGGATGATCTGGTCGTCCTTTCCAAGGACAAGCGCGAGATCGTGGGCGCCTACCCGGTCACCTCGGAGACCACCCCGCATGAGGTTCACGTCAGCGGACAGACCATCCACGCCATGTGTGCCCTCGATGCCCTGTCGGTGGGCCCCATGTACGAGGTGCCTGTGGAGGTCTGTTCCCACTGCCGGGTGACTAGCGAGGCGGTGTGCATCAAGCAGGAGGGCATGCGCATCCTCGAAGCGACGCCGTCGACCGTCCGTGTCGGGGTCCGCTGGCAGATGCCGTCCGGAGACCACGCGGCGCACAGCATGTGCATGGAGATGGTGTTCCTCAAGGACGATGCCGCCGCGGCAGCGTGGCACGGCGGCGATCTCGTCAACCACACGGTGTTCACTCTCGATGAAGCCACGCAGTTCGGCGCCGCCTTCTTCCGGCCCCTGCTGTAGAGCCGTGGGACATTCCTGCCGTTTCAGGCTTTTGCAGTCCTGGCGTGCACTTGTCCTGGCCGGCCTGATCGCAACCGGCAACGCCGCCTGGGCGCAGGAGACCGAGCGGGCAGCGGTACCGCAACAGGCAGCGATCGACACCACCCTGCCACCGCTAGAGCGCGGCAAGGCGCTAGCCGGCTTCGCTGCCGGACTGGTGCGGCAAGCCGAGTCGGGCAAGGCCCACGCGACCTCTTTCCGCATCGATGTCGCCTACTATCGTGAGACCCTGCGCGACCTGGTGAAGGACAACGAACAGCACCGAGACAGTGCGCCACTTCCCAAGCCCCTCATCATGGACATGGTGCGCATGGCCGCCCTGCTGCAGTCCGCGGCGCAGTGCCAGACAGGCCGCTACATCGTCTGCCCGCCGGACCTGATGACGCAGTTGCATCGCCAGCAAGACCTGATCGAGCGGGGTATCGTGGCGCTGGGCGCCACGCGCTGAGACATGGAAGACGCTGTCGTCCGCTACGCCCTCACCGTCTGGGCCATCACCGTGGAATCGGCACCCTGGGTGGTGGTGAGTCTCGTCTTCGGCGGACTGATCCGGGAGTTCCTTCCCGCTTCGGGTCTACAGCGGCTGGTGAACCAGCGGGGCATCGCCGGAATGGGTGGAGCGGTGACCCTTGGCGCCTTGCTGCCCATCTGCAGTTGCGGCGTGGTGCCGCTGGCGATCAGCCTTTACCGCGCAGGCGTGCGCATCGGGCCGGTCATGGCCTTCACCGCAGCCACTCCCATCATCAACCCGGCGGCGGTCATCCTGGCTTTCGGCCTGCTCGGGCCCGAACTGACGGTCGCCTACATCGCGCTGGGGCTGACGCTGCCCTTCCTGCTCGGCCTCGCGGCCGAGCGCTGGGGCGGGGCGGAAATCATCGTTCCGGACCAGCTGCCGGCGGAAGGCGCGGCGGCTGGGTCGCCCCGCGGTACCGGCCACAGAATCCTCCAGGGCTTGCGCTGGGGTGTCCTGGAGCTGGGTCCGATGGTTGGCTTCTATCTTGCCATCGGCATCCTGCTCGCCGCGGCGGTGATGGTCGCGATCCCCCATTCTTGGCTGGAGCAGTATCTCGGGGGCAACGCACTGCTGAGCCTGCTGGTGGTGGGCGTGCTGGGCGCGGCGATCTACGTCTGTGCCGTCGCCCACATCCCGCTGGTCGCCACGCTTCTGGCGGCAGGCGCCGCGCCCGGGGCGGCCGTGGTTTTTCTGCTGACCGGCACCGCGACCAACCTGCCGGAACTCATCGCGCTCTACAAGACGATCGGGCGGCGCGTCGTGGTGCTCTACGTGTCGATGCTCGTCGTGCTCTCCGTCCTTGCCGGCTTGGCGATCAACGCCTGGCTGCTGCCAGGCTTCGAGCCCGTGTTTGATCCCCTGCGTGGCCTCGACGCGCTGGAGCGAAGCGCGCAATTCAGCCTCTCCGGCACGGGTTTCTTCACCCTGGCGGCCGCCGTCGCGGTGGCCCTGCTCGCGCTAGCGGGCCTTGTCCAGCGGCTGCGGCAGCGCTTCGCTCGCCCGGCCAGCGCCCCGGCCACCGCCGACGTCGACACCGGCTGCAGCTGCTGCCAGCACCACAAGATCCAGCCTTGATTCTGCTGTGAGGGAATCCGGGAGGAACGATTCCCACGCCGGCTGCAGGCGACGATACGTCTGCCAGGTTTCCGCCGGCAGAGGATGGGCGGTCATCGCGCTCGCGACCAGTTCGCGCAGCGCCGAATCCTCGGCCTCGGCCGCCCGATCGCGTTGCCAGGCGAGCATGCCGTCCAGCTTCGCCGTGAGCGCGGCGCGCGTCTCGTCGTCCAGAGCGCGCCAGTCCGCTTCGCGCATCGCCACCACCCAGCCTTCGTAGCGGTGCCGCGTGAGCGTCACGTCGAGATGCACCCGCGCGAGCTGTTCGGCAAGGATCTGCTGCAGGGTCGCCGAGCGGCTGCCGACCAGACATTCCTTGTGCAACGCCGACAGCGAATCCGGGCGCGCGCGCCGACTCCACGCGTCGAGTGCAAGAGCCTCCTTCTCGGCCATCGGGTCGTCGCGCAACACGAGGAATTCCCGTCCCTGCAAGGCACGCGGATGGGTATAGGCGAGGTTTCCCGACATCACCTGCATGCCCTCGTCCCAGAAGGCGACGATCCGCCACCCGCGGGTTGTTGCCGCCGTCTTCAGCCGGTCCCCCAGTTCGCCATCCAGGGCCCGGTGGACCGCCGCGAGATCTGGATAGAAGAAAGGCAGCTGTACGACGCCGAGTGCCGGCACGTCGCGCGCGAGGTCATGCAGGGGAAGGACTCGCAGATGCGATGGTGACGGTGCGGACTTCTGCTCCGCGCCCGCCGCAAGCGTCAGCGTAAGGGAAGATGTCGGATCAGGCCCGGCCAGATGGCGGGCCGATATCTGGGCGATGTGGCGGCTGTCTGTCGCCGCCACGTCGATCTGGATCGACCGGGCGAACGTGCCCGGCATCCAGACCAACGACGCGATCAGGCCAAGCCAGAGCGCGAACCGTTGCGGCAACGACTTAGCGGGTGATCACGCCGCGCGGGATGACGTTGTCCGCGAGCATGACGTTCTGCACCACTGCCTGGGTCTTGGTGTCGATGACCGCGACCGAAGCGGCCGCCGAGCAGTTGACGAAGAAATGCTGGCCGTCGCGCGAGAAGTCGCCGGCGTGCGGGCGGCAGCCGGTCGGCATCTGGATCTGCTTGTTGATGGTCAGGGTCGCCAGGTCGAGAACGCTGACCACGCCGGGCACGCTGGGCGAGCCGTTGGCGATGAGGAAGGCGTATTTGCCGTCCGGGGTAAATTCGCTGGTCTGTGGCGCCACGCCGACGCCGTCAGCCTGCGTAAGGCGCTTGATCTCGTACATGTTGTAGGGATCGGTGACGTCGATGACCGCGTAGGTGCCCTCGAGGTTCTCGACCAGCGCGATCTTGCCGTTGGTCGTGAGCATGAAGGGGCGAACCCGCGTGTTTGGAACCAGCGGGTCGAGCAGCAACTGGCTGGCAACCTGCCGGTTGCGGATGTCGACTGCGGTCACCGTCTCGCCGCCGAGGTCGGGTTCGAACAGGAACTTGCCGTCCGGGGTGATGCTCATGTCGCACGGGCGCATTGCCCCCAGGGTCGTGGTGGGCGTGCTTACCTTCGATGAATAGGGCACGTCGATGCGGGTGAGGATCTGGCCGAAGGTGAGGCTGTTGGGGTCGGCGTCGATCTCCTGGATCTCGTCGACCTCGCGCGCCGAATTCCAAAGGGTCTTGCCGTTCGGCGTCAGGCCGGCGAAGTTGGAACCTGAGTTGGGCCTGCCCGGAGTGATGTAGGTATCGACGTTGACGGTGCGGCTGGCGTCGTCGACCATGGCCTGCAGCGGGTCCTCGCGACGGAACTCGAAACCCTGGACCGTGCCGTTGGTCTGCCCGGTCCACCACCAGTGGGTGCTGCCGACGTACTGGTTGGCAGGCCAGTCGGCACCCACCAATCCCGCGTAGACCTTCTCGGCCTCGAAGTAGCGCGCTGTCTTGTTGCGCGGATCGCGCTTCAGGAGCGAGATGCTGCCGTTGGAATTCGTGATGAGGACGAGGTCCTTGTTGTCGCCCTTGGGGGCGGTGTCCGTGGAGGCGAGTGCCACGCCTGTGAAACCGAGAATTGCGCTCATTGCCAGGGCGAGGGTGGAGGGGACGAGACGGTTCATGGGACATGCTCCAAGCAGGACAATGGGCTCAATATAGGAGAAATCATTTTCATCAACAATAAGGCTATAAGCATATTCGAAATTGCCAAAACAACTGTCGGCCAATGGTTGGCATGAACGTCCAGCGTGCCGAGGACATATCTGGCCACTTCGAAGGCCGACTGTCTTGAACTTTCTGAAGGATTTCTAATTAAGGCCAGTCGATCCGCTGACCTAACTCATTGCAGCCCTTGGGGGCGTAGTACCCCAATGGCCGTTCAGGCCGAGCAGCGGCCGCCTCGTGAAGTAACGCACGACGGTCCCTTCAGGGTCGGAAACAGGCGACCGCAATTGCCGATATCAGACATTGACCCGAGCGTCCGTTACCGGGGCGCGCATCAGACCGAAGCCGGGCAGTAACTGATCCTCAGTACGACCACCGTCTAACCAACTGATCGACTTTGCCTTGTTGCGGACAGCGTGGCAGGGCCGTCTGCAAGCCTGGGGATTGTCCGGAACGGGGTCTGGTGATCGCTCGGGCTGGCACCGTCTCCGGACGACATTCAATGATTCCGCAGGCGTCGCACGCATGCTTGCCGGTGACGTCCGAGGAGATTTTTCAGGCCTGGACCGACATGCAGGATGTGCATGGATTTGGCACCGCTTATTGTTGATAATAACGGCCTGCTTGCCGTTGAGCCGGTGGACGACTTCACGGCTTGCTCAGCCTCCCCAGGTCAGGTGCGTAATCGATCACCAGTGTGCCGGCGGTGTGGATAATGACGTGCCGGGTTCCGTGGCTATATCCATGAACAGCGTTCATGGCCGCGCATCCGCCGGATAGAACAAAAAAACACGGTCCCCCTTACAACCAGTGCATGGAACATAAAAATGGCAACCTACTCCGATAACCGTCCTGCGACGGCCGCAGCTAGCCGGCTATGTGCCGCCGTGCCGGGATGGCCCGAGCATTTCGATCCCGCGCGGCCCCACGTGATCGGGGTGTTGCGCGGCGAAGGAATAGGCCCGGAAGTGATTGACGTCACGCTGGACGTGCTCGGGATATTGGCCGGGAGCAGCGCGAGACGCTTCGAAATCCGATCGGGTGGCCCGATCGGACTCATTGCTCAGAAACAGTGCGGATGCAGTCTGACGGAGGAGGTCATCGCCTTCTGCAAGGATGCCTTTTCCGCGGGTGGCGCCGTCCTGTGCGGGCCGGGCGGCGGCCGCTTCGTCTACGATCTGCGCGCCGAGTTCGGACTCTATTGCAAATTCACCCCTTTGCTCCCGTTTGCCGCCTTGCGTGATGTCGGGGCCTTGCGTCCGGAGCGCAAGGATGGAATAGACATCGTCGCAGTGCGGGAAAACGTTGGCGGGCTCTACTTTGGAACCTGGGGCACCGAGACCGGACCCGGAAACCGCCAGTCGGCCTTCCATCACTTTTCCTACAAGGAGGAGGATGTGGACCGCATCCTCGAAGTCGCCCTGCGTCTCGCCCGGCAGCGGCGCCAGCGCCTGGCCGTGGTCACCAAGCCTGGCGGCGTTCCGGCGATCAGCGCGTTATGGGATGACCGGTTGCGACACCTCGGCAGCGGAATGGGCGTCAAGACCCAGGTGCTGGAAGTGGATAATGCCGTCTATCAGTTGATCGCCAACGCACAGGAATTCGACGTGGTCGTATCGCCGAACATGTTCGGCGACGTGCTGGCGGACTGCGGTGCCTTGCTTCTGGGTTCGCGCGGCCTGTCCTTCTCCGGCAATTTTGGTCCGGGCGGCCGGGCCGTCTACCAGACCGGTCATGGCGCGGCGCATGATCTGGCGGGAACCGACCGCGGCAATCCCATCGGACAGATTTTGTCCCTGGCCATGATGTTGCGGGAGAGCTTTTTCTGGCCGGAAGGCGCGCTGGCGATCGAAGAAGCCATCGAAACAACCCTGGCCAGCGGTTATCGAACGGCCGACATCGCCGCACCCGGCTGCCATGTTGTAGGCACACGCGAAATGGGCGGGCGTATTTGCGAAACACTGCAGGACAGGATTTCAGTCGCGGCGCTTGCCTGACATGCGCGCCGCACTGCTCCTGGTCGATCTTCAGAATGATTTCCTCGAGCGTCCGGGTCTCAGTCCTCCCGTTCCTGTTCTCGTCAGGCGGGTTGCCGAACTGCTGGAAGGCTGCCGCGCCCTGAGCCTTGCCGTCCTGCATGTCCGCACCGTGGTCAGCCAGGATGGCTCCAACCGCATGCCACACTGGAAACAGGCCGGTCACTGGGCCTGCGTCGAGGACACGGCCGGAGCGGAAGCGCCGCCGGAACTCGGCCCGCTGCCCGCGGAACGCATCATTGCGAAACCCTATTACAGCGCCTTCGGCAATGCGGAAACGGACCGCATCCTGCGCCAGCTGAAAATCGACACCCTTGTGGTGGCCGGGATCTATACCCATGGCTGCGTGCGGGCCACGATCCTCGATGCCTACCAGGCCGGCTACACCGTCTGGGCAGCCGACGAAGCCATCGCCTCGACCGAGCCCCTGCATGCCGACCTGACCCGCACGCACCTGGCTGAACGGGCCTGCCGCTTCATGACTAACCGGGCGATCCTCGATCGCCTGGGCTTGCCGACGGTTGGCAGTTCGAAGAGCCACGTCACTGGCTTGCTGCCGGTCGGTTGCGTCGACGGCGAATGGCTCGCCGCCGATGGCCAGCGCCTCTGGACGCGGCGCAATCCGGCAAATTGCGGCGAAACCCTGGCGACCGTTCCACTCGGCCGCAAGGAGGACGTCGATCATGCCGCTGCCGTGGCCGCAGCCAGTCAGCGTGCCTGGGGAAACCGCACAGTGGGCGAGCGTGTCGGCTGTCTGTCCGCGTGGATGGCTGTCCTCGCCGGGCAACGTCGGGAGTGCGTCGCGCTGATGGCAAGCGAAGCTGGCAAGCCTGTCGTCCACGGTCAGGCCGAGTTCGCATATGCCATGAACCTGCTCGAGGCGGTGCTGCGCCAGGCGCAGGAGCACGAACCGGCCGGTCCTGCGGCGGGTGTCCGGGTGCGCCGCTGTCCGCTGGGAGTGGTCGGTCTGATCACGCCGTGGAACAACCCGCTGGCGATCGCGGTAAGCAAGCTGGCGCCGGCGCTGGCCTACGGCAACGGCGTCGTGTGGAAACCCGCGCCGGAAGCACCCCGGCTGGCGATGCTGATCATGCGGACGTTGCTCGAGGCGGGGGTGCCGTCCGGCTGCGTCAATCTGGTCCAGGGCGATGCCGACACCGGCCGGCACATCTGCGCCCATCCCGATATTGCGGCCATCTCGCTCACCGGAGGAATCGACACCGGGCGCGAGGTGGCCGGCCTCTGCGCGCTGCATGGCAAGACCCTGCAGGCCGAACTCGGCGGCAACAATGCCGCGCTGGTGATGGCCGGATGCGACATCGAACGCGTGGCGGAGGAACTGGCGCGGGCGGCCTATCGCTATTCCGGGCAAAGCTGCACCGCGCCCCGGCGCCTGATCGTGGAAAAGAGCATCCGTGCCCGCTTCGAGCACGTGCTGCTCGCCGCGGTATCGGCGCTCCGGCTGGGCGATCCTGACGACCCCGCTACCTATGTCGGTCCGCTGATTTCCGAAACGCACCGCGAGCGTATTCACGCCAGGCTCGAGCAAGCCCTGCGCGAGGGAGGCCGTGTGCTGTGCGGCGGCAGGGTGCCGCCCGGGCTCGAACGCGGTTGCTGGTACGAACCCACGCTCGTCGCCGATCCCGAACCGCGGGCGCGCATCGTCCAGGAAGAAAGCTTCGGCCCCGTGGTTGTGCTGATGGAAGCACACGACCTGGATGAGGCGCTGACCTTGTGCAACGAGGTTGAGCAGGGTCTCGTGGCCACGCTCTATTCACCGGACCCCGCTCAGCAGGCGAGGTTTCTTGCCGAGGCGCAGGCCGGAATCCTGCGCATCAACAGCGGGCTCGCCGCCATCAGTCCGCAAGCGCCGTTCGGCGGATGGAAAGCCTCGGCCATCGGCATTCCCGAACACGGACGTTGGGATCGCGAGTTTTACACGCGACCCCAGGCCGTTTACGAAGCCTGACCCTGATCGGATTCCTGGTTGGTTCGTGACTGGCGCCACTGTTGCATGCCGACCCGGTCATCCTCGTTCATGGCCACCCGCGCCTGCTTCAGGCTGGCGGTGAAATGGCGGGTGAAGGTATCGTTGCGCACATCGATGATCTGGCCGTGTACCTGACCCACCTCGAAAATATGCAGGTCGCCGGAAAAGCACATCTTCAGCCTGCCCGGGCTCTTCCAGCCGTCTGCTGACAGTCTTCGACTGCTGGCGAACAGACGGACCGGTCCGTCATAGGGCTGGAGGCGGTAATTCAGCAGAGCGTTCTCGAAACTTTCCACCACCTGAATGGCGCCTTTCCTGCGGACGGGGTCGTTGATATCGAACTCGAGCTGGCCCTTTTCCTGCCGCTCGCCAAGCCGCTGATCAAGCTTCTTCAAATTCTTGGCCGCCTTTTTTGAACTGAAGGGGGGGACGGGGGGATCAATCAGCAGCAGGGGAGCGACGCGCTCGCCCGCGGCGCGCAGCCTCCGGGCCATTTCGATCGCGACATAGCCGCCCGCACAGAGCGCGCCCAGCAGGTAGGGGCCCTCGGGCTGGACGCGACGCAGCGCATCCAGATAATCCTTCGCCATGGCCTCGATGCTTTCGTTTCGCGGCTGAATGCCGTCCAGACCGCGCGCCTGAAAGACGTACAAGGGCTGGTCGCCGTCAAGCAATCCGAGAAAATACGGACCGACATGCGCCTGTCCGAGGCGGCCATGCAGCAGAAACAGGATCGGCCCCGAACCTTGCTCGCGGAGCGGGAAAAGCACCGGCATCAGGCGGTCGCCATCGGGCGGCGCCGACTCCCGGCGCCGGATCGAGGCGGCCACGCCGGCGACGGTCGAATTGTCGAACAGGTCAGGCACGTCCTTGCCAAAGGCGTCGAACAGCCGGATTTGCAGATCCACGACCGACATCGAGTCGCCGCCCAGCAGGAAGAAATCATCCTCGCGCCCGACCGGCGAAAACTTCAGCACCAGCTGATATATCTCCGCGACCCCTTTCTCCAGTTCATCTGCGGGCGGCTGGTAACGATCCTGCCGATTGACGGGAAGGTCCGCAGGGCGGGGCAGCGCCTTGCGGTCGACCTTGCCGGTCGCAGTCAGCGGCAGATCGTCGACGAAGACGTACACGGACGGCAGCATGTAAAGGGGCAGACGCCCGGCGAGATCGCTGCGGATTTTCTTCGGATCCCGGTCGTGTATCGACCTGGCCACCACGTAAGCCACCAGCCTGTCGGTCTCCTGCGGATCGTCGGAAGCCGACGCGATCACCGCGGCATCCCGGACGCGTTCGCATGCCCGCAGGGCCGCCTCGACTTCCACGAGATCGATGGTATTGCCGCGGATCTTGACGCGGGTGCCCTGGCGCCCGAGGAAATGCAGGTTGTGGTCAGGGTCGAATCGTCCCAGGTCACCCGGCCGGAAAATCCGCCAACCCGGCCGCTCGGCGTCGTCGGAAAAGGCCAGTTCGTTCTGCTCCGGCCGCTTCCAGTAGCCGGGACTGACAAAGGGGCTGTGGATGGCTATTTCACCGACTTCATCGAGGTCGGCCCGGGTTCCGTCGGGCCGCAGGATCCGCACCTCCAGGCCTTCGGGGCTGCGGCCTGCCGGGACGGCCTTTCCCGGGAAGGACTCGTCGCGGTCGACAAAATACTGGGCGATGACATTCGCCTCGGTGGCCGCGAGATGGTTCACGAACAGGCAGCCTGGCGGAAAATGCCGGCGGAACAGGTCCACATCGCTGGCAAAGATCGCTTCGCCCCCCAGGTCGATGGCCCGGATCCTGTCAAATACATGCGGCGTTTCGAGGCTCTTCGCCAGATGGCGGAACATCGTGGGCACGGCATGCAGCACGGTAATGCCTTCCCGTTCCAGCCAGCGGGCCAGCGAGGGGATGCCGTTGCGGCGCAGGTTGTAGGGACAGAGCGTGGCGCCGCTGAGCAGGCCCGGATAGATGTCCATGTTGGAGGCGCTGAAGCTGAGCGAAAACAGCAGCGACAGACGATCCTCGGCACCGATGCGCAGGGCGTTCCGGTAGCAGTCGGCAAAGTGCAGGACGTTTCGATGGATCTGGCAAACCCCCTTGGGATGTCCAGTCGATCCGGAAGTGTAAAAAATGTACGCCAGCGTCTCCGGCCGGATCTCGGGCAGCGCAGCGGAAGATGCCGAGGCGATGGCCTCGTCAATCGGGATGACCCGGCATCCCTTCGGGGCGAGTTGCCGCGCCTGCGTCAGGTGCGCGGCGTCGGCGATCAGGGCAAACGGCTCGCAGTCGTTCAGGATGAACTGAATGCGCGCGGCCGGATCGACGGCATCCAGCGGCACATAGGCGTGTCCTGATTTCAGGACGCCGAGAATGGCGATCAGGGTGGCGACGCGGTCATCGAACAGCAGGGCCACGCGCCCAGCCGGGACCGAATACCCGGAACAGAGCGTTTGCGCCACGGCATTCGCACTGGAAAGGAGTTGCGAATAAGTCAGTTTCGTCGCATCAGATTCGACAGCCGTCTTTGCGGGATAACGGGCTGCCACCGATTCGATGCGGGAGACGAGGGTGTCGGGGCGGTCGGTGACAGGCGTGAAGGGCATCGTGCGATCGATTCCGGGGCCAGGGATCTCAATCCGTAGCGGCCGATCGAAGGGCGCTGCGCCTACTCACTGATCGCTTTGGTGATCAGCGGCACCAGGGGCTCCGGCAGCGCGATCTTGCCGGACAGGGCAAAGGCCCGGGCGTCCTTCGACATCTTGTTCCAGGTCTTGCGGATGATCTCCAGCCATTTCGCCTCATCGTAGTCGGGCTTGCTGAGGGCGAAGGCCAGCATGTAATGCTCGATGAAGACGAGATCGGCGATGTCCTCAAGCAGTTGCGTTTCCGGATTGCTCTTGATGCCGCGCTTGCCCACCGCCTTCTTGACGCGCCCGATCATTGCCTCGTCATAGCCGGCCTGGCGCATCAGCTCGCCGGCGGTGTCGGCCTGGAACGTGTAGAGCCCGGTGCGCCATGCGTGATAGCCTTCCTTGGTCATCGGATACGTGTTGCGCGGCACCTTCCAGCGCTGGATGTGCTGGGCGCGCACCGCCAGCTGTGCCGCTTCGGACGCTTCCGGGGCAAAGCGGGCGATCATGTCGGACATGCGCTGGGCGTAAAGCAGTTCCTTCGGCTGGCCCTCAACCTGATTGGGGTCTTGCGCATTGGCGGCATCGAAAAGCGCCATCGCCCGACTGAAACGTTCCTGATTCTCGATCATCTTTCAATTCCCGGGTCATTCATCGTGAGCGGCGTCCTTCAGAGGACGTTCCTCGCAACTATAAAGGCAAATTGATGCAGGATCGACCGCTCCGGATCCTGAAATGGCGGCCGCCATTCCCAAGGCAAGAGTGGGCCCGAATGTCTGCATCCGGATGCGGATCCAACCGGTCATTCCAGGTTTGCCTAAAACTTCGGACACCCTCATTCGAGTGGATGGATGCGGTCGGCACGCAATGCCTTCTCCACGGTTCGATCAGGAACGGCCCTTCAATGGGCTCTATGCGGATGTCAGGTATCTGACCCCACGCAGCCTTCAACGCTTAGGGTCGGGTGCGCGCAGGAAGCGCGTCGCCTGCATCCTCTGGTTGGCCAGCCGCTTTGAATCCCGCGTGAAACTCGACGATGCCCTGCGGAATATGGCCATCGAAAGACAGGGCGAAGAAGACCTCTTCCGGTACGCCCTCACAGACAAGCCCCCGGATGTTCTGGAACCCGAAGCGCCTGTAGTAACCCGGATGCCCCACGAGGCAGCATCCCCTGGCACCGAGGTCCTTCAGACGTGATAGCCCTTCCCGTATCAACGCGCTGCCAATCCCCCGGCGCTGGTATTCCGGCAATACCGACACAGGTCCAAGTCCGTACCAGTTCGAAGAACCGTCGGAAATCGTCACCGGGGAGAATGCGATATGTCCCACTACCTGCTTATCTGCTTCAGCTACGAGCGAGATCGTGAGCGCCTTGGCGGCACGCAGTGAGGCAATGATGAAATGCTCCGTCTGATTGCTGACCGCCAGAGTCTTGAACGCAGCGACCGTGACCTCAGTGATGGCGCCGACGTCGGCGCGCGTTTCGCTTCTGATTAGCACCTTGTCCGTCATGTTTGGGACGCCCTCTCGTGATTGGCCAACCGGTATTCAAGAGACCCATGGGTCCGGACATTTGTTGATATGGAGACAGCTGTCATGGTGGTTCATCCTGATGACTGCTATCGGTCTTTCAGGAGTCCAGTTGCCACATTACGTTGCGAAAACAGAGACCGGTGGCTGCGGGATTATGCACCCGTTCAGGACGCTCGACTGTCGGCGAGAAGGCTGGAATAAGGTTCTGAATGGGCCGCTTTCGGTACATCGACGTACATTCGGAGAACTGGCATCGACCGTCTCTTGCGGGTCGGGAAATGGCGACGGCAATTCCCGGAATCAGCCATTGGCCCGAGTGTCCGCTTTCTGCAAGCGCTTCAGCCTGAGCTTGGACAGCGGCCGATTTTAAAGGCGCCGGCCACATTGGCGCGGCCTTTCATGGGCATGACGATGAAGCAGCCGACGCTCCGGGTGGACCCCCGTGCGCCGTGCAGGCAAATCGCGCTGATGGCGACGACAGTCGCCAGGTTGAGGGTCGCTGCGATCTCGGGTCCGCTTCCCTGGAGAGGCTGCAACCCGGCCATCAGGACGGCCAGGATCGCGAGCAGGGAGCGACGAGGAAAATTGGCGGATGCGACGAAGCAGGGCCCAGCCCGGGTGACAAACGCCGGCTGTCGGGACGCGTGTTGAACACGTCCACGCGCGGGGTCTCGAGCGTGCCGCCGGAAACCGGAAATGACCGATTGGGCAGGGAAGCCGCCACGCGTTGACGGCTTCCCTCTGACTTCAGTTGATGCTGCCGGTGTCGGGGTTGTCGGCCATGTCGTCGAAAATCTTTTTCAAGCCTGTGGACTGCACGCCACCGTGGGTCGGGGTGTCGAGGTACTCCTGCTTGTTGGATTCCGTTTCGAAAAAGATCTTCATGGCATTCGCGCCCGAGCCTTCGACCACGAAGGGGGCGTTGACCAGGTCGGTGACATCGTTGAGGCTGATGGGGTCAAGGGTGACGGTGATCATGGTGGGCTCCTCGGGACGGTTGACAAAGGCCGGGCTGGCGGGTCAGGGGAAGGTGGTTCCGCTGTCTGCCTGGGGCCCGACAGACGGCTGGGGATAGATCAGACTGCGGGTGTCGAAACCTGCCTGCCGGGCCTTCTCGAGCAGCTTCGACAGGGTCGCCGGGGGCAGGCTTTTCTCACGTGCGAGGATCCAGAAGTACTCGCGCGAGGGACCCGAAATCAGCGCCCAGCGGTAATCCGGGTCGAGGGCGAAAACGTGATAGCCGCCGTAGAACGGACCGAAGAAGCTGACCTTGAGACTGGCCACCTGCGGCTCGCCGATAAAGTAGGCGCGGCCATCGGCTTCTTTCCAGATTTGTTTCAGGGGATCGTAGCCACGGTTGAGCACGTCGATGCCGCCGTCATCGCGCAGCCGGTACGTCGCGGTGACCTGGGTCAGGCCGCGTTCGAAGGAATGGTCTAGCCGGGCGATCTCGTGCCAGGTGCCCAGATATCGCGCGAGATCGAAGCCGCGCACCGGCTGTACGCCTTCGGGAACCCCGGTGCAGCCGGCCAGGGTGAGCACCCAAAGGATCAGCCATGCCCTGAGCGCGTGCATTAACGCACTCGGGGCCGGATAAAGTCGGGGGCCGGGTTTGGCGTGTGGGCCGGGTTCGACGGCAATCATGTCAATACTATACCCGGTTTTGAGCATGCGTCATGGACAAAAATGGGTTGCTGGGCTGGCGGGCTGTCTTGCCAGGAAGCTTGGGGTCCACAAGGTAGAGACTTTGGCCTAGCTGGATGACGTAATGAGCGGTCCCGTGGCCGCGTGACGCGAAACAGGAAATCCTGATTTGTATTTTATATGTCTTGGACAAAGTTGGGCGGTCATTGATTCGCCTGCCTTCCATACGGACCGAAACCTGCCACGAGAAATGCCATGCAAAGCCGTGATGTCGATCATAAAGGGACCGATTTGACCTTTCCCAGAGCCAGGGCGCTGGCGAAGCGTCTCGCCAAGGAAAACCGGATGCAGGATCCAGCTATCATTTGCTGGAACCCGCGCAGCACCGACGCCAGGTCGCCGAGCTGCGCTGGCGACAGTCCCGGTTGCTGATGGGAAAAGTATGGCGAGGGCAACGGCGACAGGCTGGAAATTTCCGTAGGGGGCGAATTGGATTTCGTGATGATGGAGTCCCGCGGCTACGACGGTGGATCAGCTGCCGATTCGCAAGCTGGCGGATTGCCAGGGTCAGGAATACGTCTGCTTCACTTCGATGCTTAGGGATTCCGATACACCCAGTCACCAGGCCTGTATGGCGCTGGACGAGTGGATTGCCAACCAGTACTGCCCCCCGATTTGCGGGCAACGCTCGTGAGCTATCACGGGCGTTCCTCAGAGGCCTTAACGCGGCGCCTGCCAGCAGTTGTTGTTGATCTGCCAGGTCATCGAAAGCTGTTCGCCGGTCGGGTACAGCGCGTACTTGAGGCCGATGAAGTCGCCCCCCTTGCGCCAGAACATCGCCAGCACGTTCTTTTCACCCGTCGCGATCACGCTGGAATAGGGGATAACCTGGAAGGGGTTGCCGTAGATGTTGGAGTAGTTGGAGGCGACGACGATGAAGTGGCGGAAGGACGGCGCCACTTCCTGGTCGAATGACACCAGCCGGTCGTTGCAGAAGGTGAAGAGAAACCGCCGGCCGGCGGGGCTTTCCGGCAGGTCGTAGACGAACAGCCCGTCGTTTCCCACCGGCAGCGTCTTGTCGAAATTCCACGATCTGAGCGTGGCCACCACCTCGGCACGGGACATGCCATGCCTGAACTCGCCGACTTCCCATGCCTGAGCAGGCAGCGCGAGCAGCGTGGCGATACACGGAAGGGCAACGGACGCGAGCTTCATGGGCGAGGGGTAGGCCTGGCTGTCAGGGTGTCCGGGTCCTGATGACCACGGGGGCCTGGCGGCTCACTTGCCGAGTACGGCGCCGAAGACTTTTTGCAGCAGGTCGCTGCCGGCCTGCATCGGGTTGGCACGGATTGCTGCCTCCTTCTCGCCGATCAGGGTGTAGAGCCGGTCGAGCGAGGCGCGGGTGACGTAGTCCTCGACGTTGGCCTGGCTCTTGTCGACCAGATTGAACTGGGCGGCCATGCCGGCGTAGCGGTTATACTGCTGCGCCAGCCCGACCCTGTCGGTGGTGGCCTTGACGATGGGCTGGAAGCGTTCGGTGAGTTTGGCTTCGGTCTTCTTGCGGAAGAAGTCGGTGGCCGAGGTCTTGCCGCCGGTAAGGATGCCCTTGGCGTCTTCCAGCGTCATTTCCTTCACCGCATCCACCAGCAGGGTTTTCGCTTCCGGCACCGCCGCTTCGGCGGCGCGGTTCATCGACAGCACCAGCTCGTCGGCCTGCTTGCCCATGCCGAACAGGCGCATGGCCTTCTCGGCCTTCTGCAGCGGTTCGGGCAAGGGGATTTTCAGCGCGGCGTTGCCGAAGAAGCCATCCTTCTGCCCGAGCTGGGCGACCGCGGCTTCGGCGCCGCGGGTCAGTGCCTCCTTCAGCGCGGCATTGATGTCGGTGTTGGAGAGGGTGTCGACACCGGTGGCGGCAGGCTGGGTGGCCGGTGTCCCGAGCACCCCCTTGAGCAGTTCGTTCCAGTCGAAGGCGTGAGCCGGCAGGGCGAGGGTGAGGCCGGCGGCGAGGATCATCCAGTTTTTCATTTCACGTCTCCTTGTTCGCTGTCTGTCACAGCACTTCGGCAGCATAGTCGGCGAGGCGCGAGCGCTCGCCGCGCTGCAGGGTGACATGGCCGTTGTGCGGCCAGCCCTTGAAGTGGTCGACCACGTAGGTCAGGCCGGAACTGCCCTCGGTGAGGTAGGGGGTGTCGATCTGCGAGATGTTGCCGAGGCACACCACCTTGGTGCCGGGACCGGCGCGGGTAATCAGGGTCTTCATCTGCTTGGGGGTGAGGTTCTGCGCCTCGTCGATTATCAGGAACTTGCTGAGGAAGGTGCGGCCGCGCATGAAATTCAGCGACTTCACCTTGATGCGCGAGCGGATCAGGTCCTGCGTCGCCGCGCGGCCCCAGTCGCCGGCCTCGTCGTCGCTCTTGTTGAGCACGTCGAGGTTGTCCTCGAGCGCGCCCATCCACGGCGTCATCTTTTCCTCCTCGGTGCCGGGGAGGAAGCCGATGTCCTCGCCCACCGGCACGGTGACGCGGGTCATGATGATTTCGCTGTAGAGCTTCTTGTCGAGCACCTGGGCCAGCGCGGCGGCCAGCGTCAGCAGGGTCTTGCCGGTGCCGGCCTGGCCGAGCAGGGTGACGAAATCGATCTCGGGGTCCATTAGCACATTGAGGGCGAAGTTCTGCTCACGGTTACGCGCGGTGATGCCCCAGACGTTGTTCTTGTGATGGGTGTAGTCACGCACCGTCACCATTTCCGCCTGCTTGCCCTCGACCTTGACCACCTTGGCGTAGAGCGGATTCGGGCCTTCCTGGAAGACGAATTCGTTGGGCAGCAGACTCGCGACCAGCGGGCCCTTGATGCGGTAGTGGGTATGGCCGTTGGCCTGCCACGATTCCATACCCTTGCCGTGCGTGTCCCAGAAGTCGGCGGGCAGTTCGCGCAGGCCGGCATACAGCAGGTCGGTGTCCTCGAGCACCTTGTCGTTGAAGTAGTCCTCCGCCGGCAGTCCCAGCGCACGCGCCTTGATGCGCATGTTGATGTCCTTCGACACCAGGATGACCTGCCGCTTGGGATGGTGGCGTGAGAGGAACAGCACCACGCCGAGGATCTGGTTGTCGACCTTGGACGTCGGCAGGCTCATCGGGACGTCGCCGCTGATCGCCTGGGTCTGCAGGAACAACCGGCCGCTGGCGGCATTGTGGCTGTGCGGGGCGAGCGGCACGCCGTCCTCGATACTGTCGAGCTTGCTGACGATCTCGTCGATGAAGCGACTGGCCTGGCGCGCGTTGCGTGATACTTCGGTCATGCCCTTCTTGTGCATGTCGAGCTCTTCAAGCGTGGCGATCGGCACGTAGATATCATGCTCCTCGAAGCGGAAGAGGCTGGTGGGGTCGTGCATCAGCACGTTGGTGTCGAGGACGAAAAGCTTGGTCTGGGCAGGCGATTTGCGGGGCATGGTCGACAGTGGTTAACAGGGATGCGCTTATCCTACACCAGGCGCATGGCGACGGAACGAAGACAGTCTGACGGGGTGAAATGCTCAGGGCGCGGGCAAGGTGACGCATCGCAAGGATGACCCTACAATGCCTGCTGCGCAGCCGCGGGGAGTCGACCGGTTGCATGCCGTGGCGGTCAAACCAACTTGAACACTCACCTTCACTTTCTTCCCGGGCATTCCGCCCTTCCCGGCAAAGCCCGGCTGCCATGCTGAGCCGTCTTGGCGTTGTTCTGCTGTGGCTGCTGCATGGCTTGCCCCTGCCGCTGCTGGCAGCGATCGGCCGTGGTCTTGGGTGGCTACTGTTTCACCTCATGCAGCACCGCAGGCACATCGTCGAGGTCAACCTGGCCCTGTGCTTCCCTGAACTGGACGACACGCAGCGACGGCAACTTGCCCTGGCACATTTCAAGGTGCTGGCGCGCAGCCTGCTGGAGCGCGGCGTGTTGTGGTGGAGCCGCCCGGCGCGCCTGCAGCGGCTGATTCGCGTGGAAGGGGCCGAGACGATACGCAGGCTGCTCGACCAGGGCCGCCCGGTGATGGTGCTGGCGCCGCATTTCGTTGGCCTTGACGCGGGGGGCGTCGGCATGTCGATGCGGTTCGACTGCGTCAGCCTCTACGCCGAGCAGTCCAACAAGGTTTTCGATCGCCTGATTTACCGCGGGCGCAGGCGCTTCGGCGACCAGTTGCTGCTGTCGCGCCAGGAGGGCGTGCGCAGCATCGTCCGGGCGATGAAAGGCGGGTACCTCTTCTACTACCTGCCGGATGTCAACGTCCGCGCCCGTGACTCCCTTTTTGTTCCTTTCTTCGGCGTCCCGACGGCAACCGTGACCGGCCTGTCGCGACTGTCCCGGCTTACCGGAGCGGCGGTGTTCTCGTGCGTCACGCGCATGCTGCCGGGTGGCCAGGGTTATGTGGTCGAGGTGGGCCCGGTGTGGGAGAACTATCCGACCGATGACGTCGAGGCCGACACCCGACGCATGAATGCGGCGATCGAGGACGCGGTCCGCACCATGCCGGAACAGTATTACTGGGTGCACCGCCGCTTCAAGACACGGCCGCCAGGGGAGCCGCCGCTTTACTGACGCCGGACTGCCTGACTGGGCGGGAGGGGCTGCCCACGGGCGCATTCGGCCGCATGCTACTATCCGGCGACCAACCGACTGCCCTACAATGCATCGCCGATGCAGCCATCCCCGACCCAACCCGCGCCCTCGCTGAAAATCTATTTTCGGCTGCTGCGTCATGTGCGCCCTTTCATCGGCGCGTTTGCAATCAGCCTGCTGGGTTACCTGATCTATGCCTCCTCGCAGCCGATGATGGCGGCGCTGCTGAAATTTTTCGTCGACGGGCTGATCCATCCCGATGGCGCGGTGATGCCGGGCGGCTTTTTTCTCGGCGGAATGGAACTGTTGTACGCCGTCCCGCTGATGCTCGTGCTGATTGCCGCCTGGCAGGGGGTGGGCACCTATCTCGGCAACTACTTCATCGCCAAGGTCTCGCTCGGTCTGGTCGACTATCTGCGGCGCGCGCTGTTCGACAGCCTGCTGCGCCTGCCCAACGGCTATTTCGACCAGCACAATTCCGGTCACCTGATCTCGCGCATCACCTACAACGTGAACATGGTCACGCGCGCCGCCACCGACTCGGTCAAGGAGATCGTGCGGGAAGGCCTGACCGTGGTGTTTCTGTTCGGTTACCTGCTGTGGATGAACTGGAAGCTGACCCTGGTCATGGTCGTGATCCTGCCGGTCATCGGCCTGATGGTGAACAGCGCCAGCCGCAAATTCCGCAAGCAGAGCCGGGCCATCCAGGCGTCGATGGGCGATGTCACCCACGTCGCGTCGGAGATGATCCAGGGTTACCGGGTGGTGCGAAGCTTTGGCGGAGAGGCCAGCGAGTCGGCGCGTTTTTCCCGCGCCAGCAGGGACAACACGAAAAAACAGCTGCGCATGATCAAGACGGCCTCGACCTTCGTGCCTGCCCTGCAGCTGGTGACCTTCGGCGCCATGTCGGTGCTGCTGTTCCTGGTCCTGCTGCTGCGCGGCGATTCCACTCCGGGCGATCTGGTGGCCTACATCACCGCGGCCGGCATGCTTCCCAAGCCGATCCGCAACCTGTCCGAGGTCAGTTCGACGATACAGCGGGGAGTGGCGGCGGCGGAGAGCATCTTCGAGCAACTCGACGAGCAGCCGGAAGCCGATGAGGGCACCGTCGAGCGCGACCGCGTGAGC
>Ga0209450_10000132_pt1 | contig 42754 bp, 39 predicted proteins | sample FrelakmetLWP11LW_FD_187149 | JGI IMG/M metagenome (GOLD analysis project Ga0209450, IMG submission 187149) | Freshwater lake sediment microbial communities from the University of Notre Dame, USA, for methane emissions studies - LWP11 LW (SPAdes)... | ecosystem: Environmental > Aquatic >...
CTTGCTTTAATTCTATCAGGACTGCTTCTTGCTGTAATAAAGAGGTTCTCATCAGGGGTTGTTGGAATGAAGAAAACAACAAAGCTCAAGCCTCTCGATAAGGTGGCGCTGGCTTCCCTGTGGATGATATTTCCAAGCCGGCTTCTGGCCGAAAGCTTCACAAGCGGCGCCTATGGAACAGGAGGCTTCCTGACTGGATCACTGGGCTCCTGGCTGGCTTCTTTCCTTCCTGCTCATGAAATGGCATACCCTTTCTGGTGGCTCTATTCACTTTCACTCGGAACATTCTTTGTTTTGCTTCCGCTTACAAGGTATATGCATATTCCCGCCGAGCTTTTCCTGATCTTCGCCAGGAATTCCGGCATAACAACGGGAGACAAAGCAGGTGCTTTTACTGAAATGCAGACATATTCTTGCTCATCATGCGGAATATGCATCGATGCATGCCAGCTTAACTTCTCTGCCGGTATTACACATATTCAGTCAGCCTATCTTCTGAAAGGAATACGAAACCAGACAAATATTAATGACATTGCATTCAACTGCCTGATGTGCGGGAGATGCGACCAGAAATGCCCTGTAGGCATCGAGCTGACGCCGATCAGGATGATTCAGAGAAGGGCAGGGGAGACGACACCTGATGAAAGAAGCCTCCTGAAAAGATATTTTCCTGAAAAGCCTGTTATTCATCCTGCAAAGGTGAATGGTAAGCCATCCTACAATTTTCTTCCTGCACCTGTATCCGGGCAGGCAGACGTTGTTTATTTTGCCGGATGCATGACACATCTCACACCTTCCATCAGGAACTCTATGGTAAAGATACTTGATGCCTCGGGTGTCAATTACAAATTCATTGATGAGAATGGCGGTGTATGCTGTGGCCGACCACTCATGCTTGCCGGTCAGGACAAGGAAGCCAGGGAGCTTATCAACTTCAACTCAAAGCTTATCCTGAAATCAGGTGCAAAGACCATAGTAACTTCCTGCCCAATTTGCTATAAAGTATTCAGGGAGAGCTATTATCTTGATATTGAAGTGCTTCACCATACACAGTTCATCAAGAACCTGATCGATGAAGGTTCATTGAAGCTGAACTTCCTGAGAAACAAAGTTGCTTATCATACTCCTTGCGACCTCGGAAGGGGATCAGGAGTTTATGAAGAACCAAAGGACGTACTGCGTTATGTGTCGCGTTTGGTGAAAACTGAGGTTGATGATCAAAATTCGCTTTGCTGTGGAGGAAGCCTTGGAAACATGAAGATAAGCTACAACCAGAAGCATAAAATTGCATTGGATACGGCAGCCGCTCTTACTAAGGATAATCCTGATATTCTGGCAACCTCATGCCCTTTATGTAAAAAGACACTGGCCGCAGCCACTGAAACAAAAGTTGCAGATATTGCTGAAATTGTTGCTGAAGCAATTGTATTGCCGGCTCGAGTGAATAACACTTCTAATCCAAAAGCTAATAAAAGGGAAAGAGTTTCCAAAGTCACCACCTCCCCCTGACCTTTCGGTCAGGGTACTCCTCCTCCAGGGAGGAGGAGAAAGTTATCTTATTATAAATCAGTTATTTCCCCTCCTTTTCAAAGGAGGGGTGGACCATGACGTTTAGTCAGGGTCCGGGGTGGTTTAATGCTTCTTTTTTAATTCAATCCATTCCCTTGCATTCACGAATGCTTTTATCCATGGGGTCACCTCGTCATTCTTCCTGTCAGCAGGATAATAACCGCATTGCCAGGGGAAATAAGCTCTTTCAAGATGGGGCATCATCACCAGGTGGCGGCCATCGCTGGAACATAACCCGGCCACATCATAAGCCGATCCGTTGGGATTCGCAGGATATGTATGCGCAGAATATTTCATTGCAATATTATACTCCTTTTCCGGATATGGAAAACTGAACTGTCCTTCGCCATGAGCTACCCAGATGCCCAGTTCCATATCTTCCATGTTGCCCAGCATCACAGAGTTGCTCTTCCGGATCTTCACTCCCAGAAATTCAGATTCAAATTTTCCGGATTTGTTTCGTAGAAGCTTCAGCTTTTTCTTGTGATCAGGATAAATAAGTCCCAGCTCGGCCATCAGCTGGCATCCATTGCAAACACCAAGAGACAATGTATCTGACCGCCTGTAGAATTTTTCAAGTGCCTTCCTGGCTTTGCTGTTATACATGAAAGCGCCTGCCCATCCTTTTGCAGAGCCAAGAACATCGGAATTTGAGAAGCCACCGACGAAGACTATCATATTTATATCCTCAAGAGCCTCCCTTCCTGAAATGAGATCAGTCATGTGCACATCCTTAACGTCGAACCCCGCAAGGTAAAGAGCATATGCCATCTCCCTGTCGCCGTTGACGCCCTTTTCCCTGATGATTGCAGCCCTGGTTCCACTCTTCTTTCTCCTGTCGGGAGAGATTCCCAGAGATTTGAATGTTCCCCTGAAGTTTACCAGGTTCAGGTTCAGATCATGTTTAATATAATTATCATATCTCTCTTTGGCCAGTTCAGCACCACATTGCCTGCGATCGAGAAGATAAGAGGTCCTGAACCATCTGTCGCGCAGGTCATCGATGTCAAATTTCACTTTGTAGCTTCTGTTGGTGATGAACAGTGTTCTTCCATTTACAGGATGCCCTATTGACAAATAGGAGACTCCGTTCTCGAGCAATATCTCTGCGACCTCTTCATCATCACGGACCTGGATGAGTATTCCTGGATTCTGATTGAAAAGAAGCTTCACAGTATCCTTGTCGTTTAGCGCCGAAAGGTCAATTGTTAATCCACCTGAATTGTTTGAGAAACACATCTCGAGAAGAGCTGTGAGCATCCCTCCGGCTGATATGTCATGGCCAGCCAGTATCTTATTCTTACTTATAAGAGACTGGATTGTATTGAAAGCCTCAGCAAAATATTCAGGATCCTTCACTGTCGGAACAGAATCGCCCAGACGATTTATCACCTGTGCAAAAGCGCTGCCTCCGATCTTCCTTTCATCGCGGCTCATATCGATGTAGAGGATGCTTGTATAGGGATCGTTGACAATAACAGGTTCCACGATTTTCCTGACATCCTTCACTTCACCAGCAGCCGATATTATTACTGTACCCGGCGAGAAGACTACTTCGTCCTTGTATTTCTGTGTCATTGAGAGGCTGTCCTTACCTGTTGGAATATTTATTCCCAGCGATGCGGCAAATTCACCTGCTGCCTCTACTGCCTTATAAAGCCGGGCATCCTCACCTGCATTTTTGCATGGCCACATCCAGTTGGCTGACAATGAAACACTTTTAAGCATATCGGAGAGCGGTGCCCATATAATATTGGTAAGTGCTTCGGCGATTGAAAGAACAGATCCGGCAGCAGGATCAATTAAACCGGCAGCCGGAGCATGTCCAATTGAAGTTGCCATCCCGGATTTTCCCCTGTAGTCCAGTGTTATGGCTCCAAGATTATTGAGAGGAAGCTGAAGAGATCCCGCGCACTGCTGCTTTGCAATTCTTCCGGTAACCGACCGGTCGACTTTATTTGTAAGCCAGTCTTTGCATGCGACCTCCTCAATCTGCAGGACCAGTTCTGCATATTCGTATATCCTCGACTGGCTGTATCCTGCTTTATTCCATTCTGGTTTAATGGTTGAATCTTTCATGACCGTTTTCGGTGGTTTGCCGAACAGCGCTTCAAGCTTAATATCTATAGGCTTCTCACCTGTTACAGGATTCATTAAAGTGAACTGATTATCCCCGGTGATCTCACCTATTATATATATAGGTGCTCTTTCCCTCTCTGCAATCCTGCGGAATGAATCGACTGACACTTTCTTCATAACCAGGCCCATGCGTTCCTGTGATTCATTGCCGATTATCTCTTTTGCCGACAGTGTAGGGTCTCCTATAGGCAGTTTGCTGATATCAACCTTGCCTCCGGTAGCTTCAACAAGTTCCGAGAGGCAGTTCAGATGTCCGCCTGCTCCATGGTCATGAATCGAGACTACCGGATTATGATCCATCTCACCAAGAGCTCTTATTGCATTATAAACTCTCTTTTGCATCTCAGGATTCGCCCTCTGAACAGCATTAAGCTCGATAGCACTATCATATTTCCCGGTATCAACGGATGAGACCGCACCTCCACCCATTCCTATTCTGTAATTGTCTCCACCAAGAAGAACAATTAAATCACCCTTCTCAGGTACATCTTTTTCGCTGTCTTTTTTCTTTCCGATGCCAATACCCCCGGCAAGCATTATTACTTTATCGTATCCGAATTTCTTAAGATTTTCAAAATGCTCGAATGTCAGAAGGGAACCGCAGATGAGAGGTTGTCCGAATTTATTTCCGAAATCGCTGGCCCCGTTGGAGGCTTTTATCAGGATGTCCTCCGGTGTATGGTAAAGCCATGGCCGCTCCTTAGTTGCCTTTTCCCACGGTCTTCCTCCATCAGGCCGGGGATATGAAGTCATATAAACTGCAGTGCCTGCTATAGGGAAAGCACCTTTTCCTCCGGCGATACGGTCTCTTATCTCGCCACCTGTACCTGTTGAAGCTCCATTGAATGGTTCAACTGTCGTAGGAAAATTGTGTGTTTCAGCCTTTAGCGAAAGGACTGATTCAAACATTTTTACATTGAAAAAATCGGATTTGTCCTGTGTGGCCGGGGCGAACTGTTCTGCATGCGGACCCTGTATGAATGCACAGTTATCTTTATAGGCGGAGACAACCTTGTTAGGATGTTTTCTGGTGGTCTGCTTTATAAGCTCGAATAGTGTTGACGGCTCCTCCTTCCCGTCGATGATAAAAATACCGTTGAAAATCTTGTGCCTGCAATGTTCCGAATTGACCTGCGAAAATCCGAACACTTCACTGTCAGTAAGTTTCCTTCCGATCTTTTTTACCAGCCCTTCCAGGTAATCTATCTCATCATCATTCAGTGCGAGTCCTTCGAGGGAATTATATGCTCGTATATCTTCAATAAATATTACCGGATCAGGCTCTTTGTCGATGGTGAAGATATGCTGGTCAAGTCCTTTGTAAAGGGCTTGCAGCATAGGATCCCATTCAGGCTTTGATGCAGCATGGTGAAACTCTTCTATCCTTGTTATACCGTTGATACCCATGTTCTGGGTAATCTCTACCGCGTTGGTGCTCCAGGGAGTTATCATCTCTTTCCTGGGTCCGATATAATTACCTGCAATACTATCTTTTTCTACCTGTTCAGCATTGTTAAAAAGCCAGATAAGCTTTTCAATCTCTTTATCGGCGAGCTTCACTGAAGTTCCAACTGCGATTATGTTTTTAGTATCGGTTTTGAAGAAGAGGATCATGATGATTTGTGATATAATAATGTAAATATAGCTATGTTTTTTTGCATGTACTCTCCCCCTTCTTATCCGTTGTCTCTTAACCCCACCTCCTTCTCCTCCCCTTAAGGCTAAGGGGAGGAGTGAATCTTTTGTATTTCAGTTAATTACTCCCCTTCCCTTAGTCTTAAGAGGACCGAGCGTAAAAATTTCCCGGTGGGCAATTTTAGCGAAGGGGCCGGCCTGTAGGGAAGGGGCAGGGGGAAGGGTTAAGTTGTTTCAGGGGGCCGGGGGGATGAGTACGTGTTAAAAAATCACTTGAGTCCGCTTCTCTCCAGAAACGCATCAATTGTTGGTTCTTTTCCCCTGAATTTAAGATAAAGATTCATTGGCTTGTCTGTACCTCCCTTTTCAAGTATATTCCTCCTGAACGCCTGTGCAGTTCCGAGGTTAAAAATCCCGGTTTCCCTGAAATACTTAAACGCGTCAGCATCAAGTACTTCTGCCCACTTGTAGCCGTAATAGCCGGCAGCATATCCTCCACCGAAAATATGTCCGAACGAGACACTCATATTGGTTCCCTCAACAGGTGGAAAAAGTTCCGTCTTTTGCATTGCTGCTGATTCAAATTCTTGAATACCATCCGCCATCGGAGAAGTTAACATATGCCAGGCCATATCGAGGAATCCGAAACCAATCTGCCTGTTACATGCATAACCTTCATTAAAAGTTGCTGATACTTTTATCTTTTCAATAAGTTCATCGCTTATTCTTTCACCTGTTTTATAATGTACGGCCCATTCTGCAAGCCATTCCTTCTCATATGCATAATTCTCCATGAACTGTGAAGGGAGCTCAACGAAATCGCGGGCAACGCTGGTTCCTGAAAGACTTTCGTAGGAACATTTTGAAAGAATTCCATGCAGGGAGTGGCCGAACTCATGAAGAAAAGTTGTTACCTCGTTGAACGAAAGGAGGGAGGGCCGTGTATCTGTCGGCCTGGTGAAATTGGCAACGATTGAAATTAACGGCCGGATGTCTTTCCCATTCTCAATTCTCTGTTCCCTGAAGCTGGTCATCCACGCGCCTCCGTTCTTACCGGGACGCGGAAAATAGTCGATATATAGTATTGCCATAAAGCTGTCATCTTTGTCATGCACCTCCCAGGTCCTGACTTCGGGATGATAAACGGGTATCCTTTTGTTTGAAATGAACTTAATTCCATACAATGTTTCGGCAAGGGAAAAAATAGCTTTTTCAGCATTCTCCAATACGAAGTATGGCTTAAGAACCTCATCATCGATATCATATTTTACCTTTTGCAGCTTCTCAGAATAATATGCCCAGTCCCACCGTTCTATTTTTCCATTGTGTCCGTTATCCGATGCGAATAATGAAACTTTCTCAAAATCGCGATGTGCTGCTGGTCGGGAAGCAGCATGAAGTTCTTCAAGAAATGAAACTACTTTATCTGTGGTATCAGCCATCCTGTCACCGAGGACAAGCTCGGCAAAATTATTGAAGCTAAGTATTTTTGCAAGTTCAAGGCGGAGGTTCGCTATCCTGAGAGACAATTCGCGGTTATCATGACTGTCCATATGAAATGCCCTGGAAGAGTAGGCCATGTACATTTTTTCCCTTAGTTCCTTTTTGCCTGAATACTTCATGAAAGGCACGTAGCTTGGAAAATGAAGAGTGAATATCCATCCCTCTTTCTTTCTGTCCCTGGCTTCCATTGATGCCATTTCCACAACACCTTCAGGTAATCCTTCAAGATCATTTTCATCTGTAATGTTAAGTTCAAAGGAATTGGTGTCATCAAGCACGTTCTCTTCAAATTTCACCGACAGCCTCGATAATTCTTCCGATATCTCCCTGAACCGTGCTTTTTTCTCCGGATCAAGTCCTGCCCCTCCAAGTATGAAGTTCCTGTAATTCTTTTCAAGCAGCATAATTTCCTCCGTGTTCAGATACTGAGCATCCTTTGAGTTATATAAAGCCTTCACTCTTTTGAAGAGCTCTTCATTCATTGTTATATCGTTGGAGAAGCGGGTCAGAAGAGGAGAGACATCCTGTGCTATTGCCTGAAGCTCCTTGCTTGTTTCGGCGCTGTTGAGGTTGAACAGGATGGAGGTGACATCACCAAGTCTTACTCCAGCCCTGTCGAGCGCGGCGATAGTATTTTCGAAATCTGGTGAAGCCTGATTTTCTGCAATGGCTTTTATTTCCGCAGAGGCAGATTTGATTGTTTCCTCGATGGCCGGCTTGAAATGTGCATTCTCAAATAAGTGAAAAGGAGGTGTTCCGAACGGAGTATCCCAATCAAGTAAAAGAGGATTAGCCATCAATGTAATATATTATTATCCAAACTATTAATAAGTATCTTCATCATCCTCTCTCTCATCTTTTTCAGCTCCAGCATACCTGGCAGGGTAAGGAGTGTTACCCTTTGCAGTAAACCAAAGAATCCTGTTCAGAAGATCGTCATTACCGGCATCCACTGCATCAAATTCCGGGAGCATGCTTTTTCTTGCATATTGGAGCGCTTTACCTTTAAGTGAGATAAGCTGTGGATTCATTTCATCGATTGGTATTTTATTAGGCAATGCCTCAAAAGGCGTTTTATCAGGTACAGTCCCAAAGCAATCTGCCATCGGATTAGCAATTGCATCCTGGATATTCATCGGAGGCATTCCAAGGATTTGCTCAATAGTCCTGACCATTGATGGCTGTGTATAAAAAGTGTGGTTTACACTTTTAAGTCTCGAGTAAGGACTGATGACAAGACTCACTGTACGATAGGCTGAAATGTGATCCCACCCTCCCTGTGAATCATCCTCAACGACGAAGATCACTGTATTTTCCCAGAACCGGCTTTTTGAGAATGCCTCTACGATGCGGCCCAGGGCGGCGTCATTGTCTGCTACAAATGCACGGGGCGTTGGATATCCCGGCCGCGTGCCTGCGGTATGATCGTTAGGCAATGCGATTACCATCAGTTCAGGCAGTTTGTCACCTTCCATTGCCTCGAACTCCCTGAGCTCTTTTATAAGAGCATCGGCACGCATAGCGTCACTGAATTCGTGATTGCCGTATGAAGGATATGTCTGACTTAATATCTTTTTTACAGGTTCGATCGTAGTATGGTTATAAAATACGACATTCTCTCCTTTAATATATTTGCTGTAGATATCTCCCCATTTAAGTTTGTTATCGATAACAGGAACAGATGCTTCACCATATATCTTTACCGATTTGCCATTCTTCATTGCATTGTCCCAGATAAAACCTGTCGGAGCATATACCAGCGCGTCGGTCTGTACATGTGCATAGCTTCTGAACCAGGCTCTCATATTTTTTTCGATATAATCTGTAACTATCGAAGCATCAGTCCATTGATGTCCTTCAGCCGAGCATTTTCCTGATACGTGGAAATTGTCGAGCAGTATGAACTCTTCGGCAAGCTTATGAATATTGGGGGTTATTTCTGCTCCATAGATGCAGAGATCCGGATCGCCTCTTCCTTGTTTCATATCGCCAAGGATCTGGTCGTAAGTCCGGTTTTCCTTTATAATATACAGTACATGTTTAAACACAGATGGCTCTCCGATCCTGTCCGGAACCGGTTTTGGCTGAATACCTGCCCTTGGTTCTTCCCTTGCCATAGTTGCCCTTGCAAGATCATTTACAGCGATAACGGTATCGGTATAAGCTTCAAGCTGTTTATTGGCAGGAACAGGAATCACAGAAACTGAAGCCATCATATGATGTGAATTATAGATGAGCTCTGAAGTCTTGTTGCCGGGCATGCCTTTTCCTGTTCCCTCTGCTTCCAGATTACAGACATACAGGATCCCGGGATTCAGAATGCTGATTGCGGATGGATATGCTCCTGTAGGGATAAACCCCCTGATACTGCTTTCTTTTTTACCTGATTTCCCTGTGGCGCTTTTCCCCAGGCTTACTACTGCAACGGCATTGTCCATACCATTGGCTACATAAAGTGTTTTCTCATCAGGTGAAAGGCAGAGCCCGTTAGGCGAGTCGCCGAAATATGGATTGATTTCAGGTTGCAATCGTACACTTATTGTCTCAGAGACCATATCATTAAGGGCATTTATGACAGTGACATTATCACTATTGGAATTGGCAACATATACAAATCTCCCGTTTCTTTTGCTTATGATATCATTTGGATGGAGACCTACGATAATTTCCTTTATAATACGTCCATCCGCTGGATCTATTACTGTTACACTTCCCTCTCTTGTTGCACCTCCTGCTGAAACATTATTTACTCTGGCCAGTCCCCATGGGATACCGGCAACATCCTTGTCTCCTTTTTCAGGATGCCTGCCTGCCCAGTTGGTCACATACAGTTTTCCCGAAGCCATCGTAAGTCCGTACGGGGCGACACCCGGATCAGCAATCCATATTGTATCTCCGGTGGAAAGATCCTGCTTGATGACATTATTATTACCGTTCAGGGCTACATACAGATATTTTTTTGATGATTCATTTGTAATAAGTATTTCATTCGGAAGGGCCATGTCAGCATCCGATCTCGGTTTGTATTCAAATATTTTTGAAAATTCAATTTTACTTCCATCCCATTTTGCCGAAGCTACAAATGAACGATTAGTGCTGGTGTTCACCGAGCTCCAGTAAACTGTGGGGTTTCCATCCAAAACAAACCAGGTGATTCCTGAGTAGGTATTCATAGAACCCCTGAGTGCAGGATTACCGTCATTTGGCAATCTGTTTAAGACTTTGTTAGTATGTGTGTCGATGAAAATAATGCTGTATCGTTCCATGACAGCAAGCAATTTTCTGTCAGGTGACAAGGCTGCATCGAGAGCATGGTTCTCAAGTGATTCCAGGCCAAGGTTGCTGATCAATGTGCCTGCCGGTTGTATCAGCCTGTTATAAGGCAATTGTATCTGGCGGGGATTATTTATTATCTGTACTCCCGGGAACTGAGCCTTTGCGATAATTGCTGACAGGAAGAAAACAGCGGAAATGAAATATTTCATTTTATTAAATTTTGAGTTTGCATTTTTCCAGATTCATTCGCCAAGATAAAAAAAGAGACTGAATTTTTGATTCAGTCTCTTTCTTTCTTTTCAGAACGGAAGGTCGCTTAATTCCTCATTGTCGGGAGGCAGATCTTCCAGTGCCTGATTTGATGGAACATTCTGATCACGGCCCTGAGATGTCATCTTTTCGATCTTCCAGGCATCCAGATTTGTGAAATAATTGACCTTGCCATCGCGCTCCCATCTGTTTCCCTTGAGGTTGAACCATATCTTCACATCTTCATTGAGGAATGATTCATTTATGAGGTCACATTTATCCTGTACCAGCTGGAATTTGATATAATCAACGAAAACAGCGCTTCCACCCGATTCTTTTTTCTCGATGATGAACTCACGTTTTCTGAATTTATCACTAACCTGATTAACAGGCAGGATATCAATTATTCTGCCAATAATTTCGAATGCCATTGCTCTATTCTTCTTTTATTATGATCTTTTCAATCCTGTCTCCCTGGCGTATTTTGTCAATCACATCAAGACCTTCATATACCTTGCCGAAGCAGGTGTGCTGATGGTCGAGGTGTTTGGTATTTGTTCTGCCATGACATATAAAGAACTGAGATCCTCCGGTATTTCTTCCGGCATGCGCCATAGAAAGAACACCGCGATCGTGATACTGGTTTTCACCGCTAAGCTCGCAATTGATCTTGTAGCCGGGACCTCCTGTTCCGACTCTCGGATCTGACATGTCCTTCGAAAAGGGGCATCCTCCCTGTATCACGAAATCGGGTATGACGCGGTGAAATGCCAGACCATCATAGAATCCCTTCTGTGCCAGGGTGACAAAGTTCTCAACTGTTGCCGGAGCATCTTTCTCGTAGAAGCTCATTTTCATGAGGCCTCTGGCTGTATGTATCTCGGCAGTTCTCATTTAATTAACGATCTCGAGAAGCTCGACTTCAAATACCAGCGTTGAAAAGGGCTTGATGTCTTCACCCATCCCATTTGCTCCGTAAGCCAGTTCAGATGGCAGCCAGAACTTGAATTTTGATCCTACAGGCATAAGCTGAACTGCTTCTGTCCAACCCGGGATGACACTTGAAAGAGGGAATTCTGCAGGCTCCTTCCCAACTGATGTATCAAATACTTTTCCATCGATGAGTGAACCAGTATAATGTACCTTCACTGTATTTTCAGCTGTTGGTTTTTCACCGGTCCCCATTTTTATCACTTCATACTGAAGGCCACTGGAAGTGACATTAACGCCTGCCTTCTGCTTGTTATCGGCAAGGAATTTTTCATTTTCTTCTATATAATCCTTATTTCGATCAGCTTCACGTTTGTTGACGAAAGCCATTATTTTTGTTCTGGCTTCATCTTCAGTCATTGCAGAACTTCCTGCTTTTCCATCCATCATAGCCTTGGCAATAAGAACAGGATCAAGATCCACGCTGTCAGCACTCAGAGGGCCATAATAGAAAACGCCGAATGCATATGAGAGTGAATCCATATCAGTTTTCATCTTTGAGTTTTGTACTGCATGCTTTGCACATGAGCCAAGCATTATGGTCATAACTACAGAAAGAACAATTATTCCCTTGATTTTCATAATAAATATTTTTAAGTAAAATTTCCCGCAAAGATAATACTTTGGGTGCAAGAAAAAAGTGTTTAAGAATATTTTTCAGATTTTAATTGCACGCAAGATATGACGCTTCCCCGGAGGTCCCGGAAGCAGTGTAACTTCAAATCCGCAGGCTTTCAAGTTTCTTTTTACCTGACCTTTTGAGGAATATGTGACAAGTATTGAGCCTTCTGATGCAACAGCAGAGATCTTTTCGAAAACGGCGGCACTCCACATTTCCGGCTGCTTGTCTGGTCCGAATGCATCAAAATATATTAGATCGTAATTTCCTGTGATATTGTCAGTTACAAGATCTCCGCTAAGCTTCTTTATGCTGAAGTTCCTGCAGATATTTTGCATTTCTCCCCATGGTGCGGAATTAATAAGGCTGAAAATTCCGGCACTATCATCTCCGGTAAAATTCGGGTAGTTAAGTTTCTCAGCAAGATTGTTTTCGATAGGGTATTTTTCAATTGAAGTATAGAAAACCTCTCTACTTCCATTCTCACTCCTGGCGGCTGTAAGCAGGGCATTCAACCCGGTACCGAATCCGACTTCTAAAATATTGACAGGATCAGCCTTGCAGTAATCAAATCCGCAGTTTATAAAGATGTGTTTCGATTCCTGTATTGCACCATAAAGGGAATGATAGTGTTCATTAAGCTCAGGAACGAATATTGTATGAGAACCGTCTTCAGTGATTACTAACTTGTTCATTCAGAAAGTGCATGATATTCCAATAAAACCCACCCCATGCCCCTCCAGAGAGGGGATTTATTTTCAGTACTCTGTCATTGCGATCCCGCATCACCTTCTCCAAAGCTTCGGTGATCGATGGCGGGAGAAGCAATCTTTTAAGTTTATCTTTGGTCTTTTATCTTCTTATAGGTGTATTCCAATCACCATCAGGTCATCTACCTGCTCCCTGTCACCCTTCCATTTTTCGAAAGTAGTTTCGAGGATCTTCTTCTGAGCCTCCATTGGGCTGGTGCAGTTTCGGAGCAGCAGTTCCTGGAAAGGTTTATACATAAATTTCTTGCCCCGGGGGCCTCCGAACTGATCAGCATATCCGTCGGAAAACAGGTAAAGGTAATCGCCCTTCCTGATTTCAATACTCTTGTTTGTGAATGGTGTGAATGATATGAAATGAATACCAATAGGCATCCGATCTGCAAGATGTTTTATCATCTTCCCGTCCCTGATAATGTAAAGGGGATTGTTTGCACCGGCATAATCAAGTTTACCACCTTTAAGGTCAAGTATTATAAGCGAGATATCCATACCGTCACGTGCTTCCCCTGTTGTCCCTTTCTGCTTCAGGGTATTAATGATTTCATCCCTCAGAATGTTCAGGATGGAAGCCGCATTATCCACCTCCCTGGTATTTATAATTTCATCCAGGAATGCATGCCCGAGCATGCTCATGAATGCACCGGGTACACCATGCCCTGTACAATCGGCAGCGGCGATAATTATCTTCTCATTCTTCCTGACGCCCCAATAGAAATCGCCGCTCACAATATCCTTTGGCTTGAACAGTATAAAGTTTTCCAATCCCCATTCATTCAGGAAGTCGATTGGTGGGAGAACAGCTGTCTGTATTCTTCCTGCATACTGGATACTGTCAGTTATTGACTGGTTCTTCTGTTCAATTATTTCCTTCTGCTTAAGAACTTCTTCATTTGTTTTCTCAAGGTCGGTATTGATCTTCTCTATTTGGCGCTTGCTTTCAGCCAGTTTTTGATTCTGCTTTCGCGTCGATATAAGTCCGGCGAGAATCATAATAGCCACCAGTCCCATTAATACGCCCAGACCGATAGCCATATTCCGTATCTGACGGGCCTTTTCTGCCCTTTCCTCCTGTGTCTTTTTATCCGCTTCAAGAAGCTGATTTTTGGACTGCAAAGCATCAGCCAAAGCATTTTTTTGCACAATATTCAGACTGTCGATTTCCTGCTGCTTTTGCAGTGATATTATATCCTGTTCTCTTTTGTTCAGCTCAAATCTTTCTTTTTCAAGGGCAAGTGAAGCAGCGAGCCTATTCTTTTCAGAACTGTCGAGCTCCTGTTGTTTAAGAAGAAGATTGATTTCATTCTCCTTTCTGAGAGATTCAGCTCTCAGGTTTTTGATTTCAAGTTCTTCTATCTCTTCAGAGGCTATTTCTTCTTTTATTCTTTGCTCAATAGCGTCATATTCAGCTATTTCATCTTCAGTATTATTTTCTGTCAGTTTCTTTTCATAATTAATTGAATCGCGCAGATTAAGGTATTTCTCATAGTATTCAAGAGCCTTGATGAAATCATTTCCGCTTTGCAGAACATTTGAATAATCGAAATAGCATAGCTGAAGCGCTTCAAGATTACGCGAAGTTTTAGCTGATTCAATGCAATCCAGGCAATATAGTTCAGCATGGTAGTTATCACCTTTATTATAGTAAATCATTGCCATTATGCGCTCGATTCGGGCAGCCTCATCAGCTCTCCCTGAACTCTTTGCATATTCCAGTGCCTTTTTAAATGATGAAAGCATCTCAGTTTCATTCCCAAGATTCTGCCAGCATATTGCTTTATTCGACCAGGCTTCGGTAAGAAAAAAATCGTCTGGACCACCTTTCTCCGAAAGTTCTATAGCCTGTTTGAAACTTTCCAGTGCTCCATTCAGATCAGATTTTCTGAACCTTAGTATTCCGATCTGGCTGTTAGCCATTGCCAGGTTCTTGTAATCATTATCTTTCGTGTAGGTAGCGATCATTTTGTCATATTCCTTCAGGGCCTGGTCATAATCTCCAAGCTGGGAGTACAGTGTCCCCATTTTCTCCTGACATCTCAGCAAACCTGAATTATCGCCGGCTCTTTCATAAAATGTGGTAGCAGCGCTGTACCTGAGTGATGAAACAGAGTCCATCAGCAGGTTGTAATATGAAAGTCCTGCCATTTCATAAGAAGCAGCAAGCATCGCGGAATTATTTTCACCGTATAGTTCTATTACCTGTTCATAATAGAGGACTGCCTTTTTATAGATCCTTTTATTGAAGTAATCACGGGCAATGGTATTCAATACCCTGGCTTCATTTGCTTTGTCGCCTAGCTTTCTGTACGCCTCGGATGCCCTGAGGTGATTACGCAAGGTCTCATTCCAGTCAGAAAGTGAATTATATATTGAAGCAAGCACTTCATAATCAGCGGCAGCTACATGAAGAAAATTACCACCACCAGCGATTGAAAGGGATCTGTTGAGATACAAGATGGCACTGTCTGTCTGACCTGCTGAGAAAAAAGAATTTGCTTTCTCAAGTAAGTTTACTGAGAGAGTTGAATCAGCATCACTCTTACGCTGCAATTCTGATCTGACGAGAAGCGTGTCCTGACCAAATATAACTTGCAGGCATGATGAAAATGCGAAAAAAACAACGATGGTCAATATTTTTTTCTTCATCAGTTCAGAGTGTAAGTAAGGCCAAAGAGGATGCTCCTTCCGCTCTGTGGATTATAGGTAAGGTCCGTCTTCATTCCGGAATAGGAGGGACCACCATATCTCTCATCAAAGATATTGTTGACTTTAATAAAGCCGTTCAGGTTGGCTCCGAACTTGTAGTTGGCTACAAAGTCCATACTGTAAAAGCCATCATAATCTTTTACCAGTTCATTATAGATTTCCTTTATCGGCATCAGGACTCTCAGCCAGCTCGATTCCCAGATGCTCGCTATCTGGAGATAAAGATTTTTGGTCGGTTCAGCCGATATCTTCAGCTGACCATAGTGGTTTGGATTAAGGGAGAGATTGCTTATATAATCCGTCGCAATCTCCAAAATGTCAGGTGCCTTATCGCTGTACATGGCCAGTGTCAGGCTAAGCTCCATGTCAAGATGTATCTTTTTTATCAGGTCATTGCGCCTGAATGTGCTCTGTATTCCGAACAGCCGCGATACAGATTCATAACTGTTGGCTCTGATGAGCACTGAGTCAGCAGCAGAGTTAATTACTGCCAGCGGAAGGCCGCGACTTGCAGTTGGAACATGCATATCAACAATAGGATCATTGATCACATTATAGTACAGAGAGATATTTGTGTTAAGCCCTCTTTTTGATTTTCTGATCAGCCCCAGCTCCACTGACATAAATTTCTCGGGAGTAAGATCAGGATTCGGTATCGACAGATAAACCAGGCTATCGGGGTTTGAACCTTTTCTGTAAGCCAATGATTGCCATGCAAGTGATGATGACGGAGCCTTATACGCAAACCCTATTGAACCACGGAAGCTTGTCTTTGGATTCATGATGAACAATCCCGCCAGCCTTGGGCTAAAACTGAATCCATACAGTGAGTTATCATCAACCCTGACACCTCCCATGAATCTGAATTTCTTTAATGAATAATAAGCCTGAGCAAAGGCGGAAACGTTATGATAAACAAGTGGATTTATCCCGAAATTGTTTGAAAGAGTATCAAGGATATCCATTTTTGTGCTGAAGAAACTGTAATCTTTTGGATTGAACGGCGAATCAAGAAAGTTTGTCTGGGGCAGATTGCCTGAATACTGGTAAGTTATGCCGGACATTATTTCGAGCTTTGGTCCCGGCATTATTGTAAACAGCTGCTCAACAAGCATGTCGCGGCTGGCAGCATATCTGTAAACCTTGTCGGTATAATCAATGAAAGTTATTCCCATGCTTGAATTATTGTCCATTTTAAAGACGAGACTTGAAAGATTGGTGGTAGTTGAGAATTTGGGTGACCACTCGTGGTTGTAGCTTAACGTAGTCGATCTTATATTCTCTCCCCAGAAATTCTGCGGATTATTATATTTAAAAAGATATGGTGTCTGACCCAGGGAACTTTGAGTTCTCCTGTACATATTATTAAATGACAGTGATACACCCCTGTATTTAAGCTGGAAACCCAGATTATTGGATGATGCAGGGAGCTCCTCTATCTGCGGAAGCGTAAGCGATCCTTCATAATTCGAAGGGTAATTCTCATTTATAAAATCAGTGGGCTGGATGCCTTTGCTGCGCAAAATAGCCTCCGTAATTTCTATTGGCTTGTAACTCGTTCCTCCTAAATTATATCTCTTCCCGGCTTCCTGAAGATACTGAAGCGGATTATAGATCTTGTCATATCCTTTTTCAACATTAAGGTCGCTTACCTCGCTCAATCCACCATAAAAACTATATTGAAGTATGTTTTTGTTCTTTCCGGACTTGCCTCCCACCATGAAATTGCCGTTTCGGTATTCAAGAAGACCAAGTCCCATATCTCCCATAACAAAGGTTCCTTTTTCGGCCTCTTTTGTAATAATATTGATGACTCCTGAGACAGCATCGGCGCCGTAAATGGCAGCGGCCGGTCCATAAATGATCTCAATCCTTTCCGCCTGACGGATAGGTAGCTGTGCTCCGATAGGCATGCCAACAACAGCGCTTGGTTTTACAGGAAGTCCGTTGACAAGGATCATGGTATATAGATTTCCTATCAGTCCTCTCAGCTTGAAGCTCTCACCGAGCTCTCCGGTTCCTGGTTGTGAAACAAGCATCCCGGGCAGGCTTTTAATAATGTCTATAAGTGAATTGTAATGATTACGAATGATCTCTTCCCTTGTAACAACATATATCGTAATGGGCAATTCACCGATGCGTTTTGAGCTCCGGCTTGCGGACGTCACATTCATTTCGAGCGTGTCTTCCCTGAATGCCAGATCAGATGCATCGAGCTTCTGAACTGATTGCCGTTCGGAGACAACAGGTAGTTGTCCCTGGACACTCACAAAAACCGCAAATAGTAAAACCGATATAGTAATTTTCCCTCTCATTCAGAAATCCGGAATATAAAAGTATTAAAAATATATGTTACTTTTATTGCCATGATCTGTGATGTTATTAACTGTTTAACTTAGACCGGCATAATATGAAAACCAGACAATCAAGAAGAGAGTTTTTGAAGGTGACTGCAGCAGGTGCTATTGGTGCTGCTTTTCTTTCACAATACGGATGCAAGGGCATTCCAAAGTTAGGACTTCAGCTTTACACAATCAGAGATGCAATGATGGCTGATGCACCTGGATCACTCAAAATTGTTTCAGATATCGGATATAAATATGTTGAGCTTGCTGATTATGCAAACAGGAAGTTCTATAATCACACACCGGGAGAATTCCTGAAAATTGTTCAGGATCTGGGAATGGAGATATTAAGCAGTCATACCCAGGTGGAAGGTGCCGGAGTCACTCTCGACAATGCTAAGATTATGGCTGAAGACCATGCAAAACTGGGAGTTAAATACTGCCTTCAACCATGGATAGTGGAAGAGATGCGAACCACGATAGCCAGCTACCAGAGAATGGCTGAAAACTGGAATAAAATAGGAGGGGTGATGAAGGAATTCGGCATACAGTTTGGCTATCATAACCATAATTTTGAATTCGCTACCGTAGAGGGGAAAGTTCCATATTTTGACGTCATGCTTGCTGAACTGGATAAAAACCTTGTGACCATGGAGCTGGATATGTTCTGGGCAACAAAGGCTGGGCAGAATCCAGTTGATTTATTCAAAAAGTATCCTGGAAGGTTCCAGCTTTTCCACCTGAAGGATGCCTATACAAATGAAGCTCCTTTCTATGATGTCATAAAGGACGATATTGCCCCGGTCGGTGAAGGGGTAATCGACTTCAAAGCGATCATAGCAGCAGGTGATACTGCCGGTATGAAATATATGATAGTTGAGCAGGACCAGAGCAGGGACAATACAATAATGGAAGATATTAAAAAGAGCTTCACAAATCTCACAACAAAAATCCTGGTCTAAAGCAAATTATATCCCCATTTGAAAGGGATAGCGCAAATTATATCCCCCTTTGAAGGGGATAGCGCAAATTATATCCCCCTTTGAAGGGGGCAAGGGGGATGTTTTTTCTGACTTGAACACCCCCCAGCCCCCCTCAAGGGGGGACTATTATGCCGCATTTACCAGTTCGAATCATACCACGACCTTACATCGGTGACGATCATGCCGCCCAGTTTTGCGGCTTCGATGCCAAGATCGCCGTCTTCGAAGACTTCGCAATAGACGGGATCTATATTCATAAGTTCGGCGCACTTCAGGAAAGTCTCCGGGTGAGGCTTGAAATTATCAACGTCGTTGGCGGTGACAACTATTTCAAAGTATTTTGTCATACCGGAAATTTCAAGAGTTCTCAGGACGGCCTCCCTGTGTCCGCCCGTTCCCACTGACATTGGAAGCTTCCGGTAATATTTCTTTACGATGTCAACAACCGGCTTGATGGGCTTTACCAGGTGCTGTACGGCATAGAACAATTCAAGCTTTTCCTCCAGTATCTGATCTGTCGTAACTTTTCCCTCAAGGCCGCAGCTTTTTATTATCTCTGATGCAATAATCCATCCGGGGCTTCCGGTATGCTTGCGTAGGAAAGCCGGATCAATATCTGCTCCGTACTTGTTGCATGCCTTTTTCCATCCCTCAAAATGAAACGGCATTGTGTCGGCAAGTGTTCCGTCCAGATCGAAGATGAGCCCTTTTACTCCTGGTTTGATGTCGTATTTCATATTGGGTATTGAGGGCGCAAATATATGAAAAATAAAAAAGAAGGCCGCTGATGAGACGGCCTTCAACGAATGATCATAATGTTTACTTTTTATATTGAGCCAGGTAATCTTTCACCTGGCGGTAAACATTCTCTGCAGTGAAACCGAATTTCTCATCCAGCACTTTATAAGGTGCTGAATATCCAAAACTGTTTACACCCCACACCTTGCCTTTCGGTCCTACGAGTCCCTGCAGGGTAACCGGCAATCCTGCCGTCAGTCCAAATACAGGTACATTGTCAGGAATTATGGAAGTACGGTAAAACTCATGTTCGCCCCTAAATATCCCTTCCGAGGGTGCCGAAACTATCCTTACATTAAGATTATCCTTTTTAAGCAGAGCAGCACCTTCAACAAGTGTGGCGACCTCTGAACCGCTGGCAACCAGTACAACGTCCGGCTGAGCCGGGCTATCCATAACGATATAGGCTCCGTGCTTTGATTTTAGGGCATCGGAGTACCTGTCGTTCGTATCGGAAGGAAGGTCTTTGATATTCTGGCGCGAAAGGATCAGGGCAGTAGGCGATTTTCTATTTTCGAGCGCCATTTTCCATGCAACGTTTGTTTCCAGTGAATCAGCAGGCCTGAGCACAAGCATGCTGTTCTCACCATGATGATTTTTCAGGTGCTCCATCAGTCTTATCTGTGCTTCCTGCTCAACAGGCTGGTGGGTAGGACCATCTTCACCAACACGGAATGCGTCATGTGTCCATATGTATTTTACAGGTAATCCCATCAGGCATGCAAGTCTGACAGCTGGCTTCATGTAATCGGAAAAGACAAAGAATGTTCCGCAGGCAGGTATTACACCACCATGAAGAGCCATTCCGTTCATGACTGCTGCCATGGTAAGCTCTGCTACGCCTGTCTGGAGAAATGCTCCGGAAAAATCACCCTTTTTAAGGGCTTTCGTATTTTTCAGGAATCCGTCCGTCTTGTCTGAATTAGAAAGATCGGCTGATGCAACTAACATGTTTTCAACCTTTTTAGCAAGTACTCCAAGGACAACGGCGGAAGCTGCCCTTGTTGCTGATCCTTCTTTTTGCTGAATCACCTTGAAATCTATTTCAGGTATTCTTACTGAATAGAATTGATGAAGCTTCTGATCGAGCTCTTTGTTTGAAGCTGTCCACTCTGCCTTTTTGTTTTTCCATACTGCAGCATGGTTGCGTTTCTGTTCGAGCACTTTTTTATAAAGATCCTTCACTTCATCAAATATCCTGAACGGATCTGAAACATCTCCTCCGAGATTGACAAGGGATTTTTCAAATGAGCCTCCGGCTTCACCAACAGGCATTCCGTGTGTCGATGTTTTCCTTTCAAAGCTTTTACCATCGTTATCAAGAAGTCCTTTCCCCATAATTGTCTTTCCGATGATCAGCACAGGCTTCTCTTGTGATTTTACGGCGGCAGCAAGAGCTTTTCTGATCTGGTCCTGGTTATTTCCATCAATTGTCACCACATCCCATCCCCATGCCTTGTATTTCATTGCCGTATCCTCACTAGTCACAACATTTGTCTCTGTGCTGAGTTGTATATCATTGGAGTCGTAGAACATAATAAGGTTATTCAGCCCAAGATGCCCTGCAAGCCGACCTGCCCCCTGTGATATCTCTTCCTGGACACCTCCGTCGGAAATAAATGCAAAGGTTTTATGCGAGAATAATTCGCCGAATCGTGCGACGAGGAACCTTTCAGCTATTGCTGCACCAACCGCCATCGTATGTCCCTGTCCGAGCGGACCGGATGTATTCTCTATCCCCCGTGTTATGTCCAGCTCAGGATGTCCGGGAGTTGGGCTTCCCCACTGACGGAACTGCATCAACTCTTCAACCTTGAAATGACCTGTAAGTGTAAGCATCGAATAGAGCATAGGCGACATGTGACCCGGGTCGAGGAAGAATCTGTCGCGGTTGATCCATGCCGGATCGCCCGGATCGAAGCTCAGGAATTCAGAAAAAAGAATATGGATGAAATCAGCACCGCCCATTGCGCCTCCGGGGTGACCTGATTTTGCTTTTTCAACCATTGACATCGCAAGGATGCGGATATTGTCGGCAGCCAGTTTGTTTACATCTTTACTCATAGAAAAGAATCGATTAAATGATACAGTGCAGACAAAAATAGAATTTAAATTGACAGAAAAAATATACAGACACATATAAAAATATTATAGGAACATCGCAAGCAATGTCCCTACAATAATACATAGTACTTGTGATGATAATTACAGGTATTTTCTGTCCTCGTCAGGGACCTCGAAGTACTTGTTATAGATCTTAACATCGGGGCCTACTTTTTGTTCCACCTTGTTCCCCCTGATCTTGAAAGTGCATTTTTCTCCTCCGATACCCGAGAAATAAATGTTGGATTCCTTACCATCCTCTTTCATCAGAATCCTGACCATGTGAAGGTATTTCATGCTGTTCAGCTGAGCTCCGCAGATGGGGCAGTTAAAAATGTATTCCTCTCCATCCTTCATCTCGAATGAAGGGTGAGTGGTTCTGGTGTAATTACCGAGTTCAGGATTAAGATAAACCAATCCTCTTTGATTGCGGTCCTTAATACTAGTTGCAGCTAGGATAATGGAAGTCTTGCCATTAAGGGTACCCTTGCAAACTTTACATTGAAATTCTACAGCCATAGGTCACCTCCTGTTATTGATTAGTTTGATAATAGAATCGGCATTTTCCTTTACAAGATAGGACAAATTTTCACCAAAGTCAACTTTTTCCGGTTGAATTCCCAGGATAAATACCGGCATAATGAAAAATTCCTTAAGCCTTTTCAGGGATATATTATGTGTGTTGAAAGTCAGATCCTGTACCTGATTTACATCCAGTAATTTATAATTCCCAGCCTTTGATTTAAAATCCATACAATCAATGAGTACAAGATAATCAGGATTAAGGCGGTTTATTTTACCGATATAATTTTCAATGCTCACTTCAACGGTGAGGACAGAAATTCCTTCTTTTGCTTTTATTTTCCCGCTTATGTAGACCCCGACTCCGTCGTCACTCTTTAGCAGGTTTCCTATTCCGACAAAAAGAACTTTTTTGTCCTTTTGACAGAGAAGGGTATGGAGATCATTATGCACCCTTGTTTAAGTATTTTACCAGTATCAGCCTCAGGCAATTCGGACAAATTATATTGAACATATCCTTTCTCTTAAGTGAGTCCCTGATCTCGACATCAACATCCTGTCCTTCTGCGGTTCTGAGCCTCTGATTCAGCATATTGAGATTCAGTATAGAGGAGAAGGCTTTTGGTCCCAGTTTCCTGTGCATATAGTGGAGATGTTCCTTTGTCGTGATTATTGCTCCGCAATTTTTGCAGATAAGAAGCTCTTTTTCCTGGTACTCGATATTCTTCTGTCTTTCGAATACGGCGAGATCATAGATTTTATCCGATAATTTCACACCTTTCTGAGTGATACAGTGATCCTGGCATAAACCGCAGAATATACATTTCCCATAATCCCTTTTTATCGTTCTTATACCTTTTTCGCTGTCGTCGGAAAAAGTTATTGCATTGGGAGGACAAACATTTGCACAGGTTTCACATCCGACACAGTTCTCATTATCGACTACAGGCTTTCCCCTGAACTTTTCAAACGGCACATGAGGTTCCTTTGGGAATTTCGACGTATATGCCGGAGTTACCAGTGAGATGACAGCCTCTTTTAGTTCACGTATCTTTGGATACTTCATTTTACAGCATCTTTATAATCGTCCTTTACACTCTTTTTACCGAGCTTAACACCGAAATGGTATGTACCCCTGATAAGTGCATGAGCTCCAACAGTCGAAGCAAAGAATAGTACTGGTATGGCAACCAGGGCTTTGATGCCTGCATCACTGAACCCGAAATGGAACAGAACTCCGATCAGAATGCTGCAGCAACCAAGAGTCACACACTTAGTGGCAGCCTGCAGCCTGTTATAAGTATCAGGAAGCCTTATTATTCCTATACATCCTAACAGGTTGAATAATATTCCTATGGTTATGAATATCAAGCTTCCCATTTTATTCATTTAATTTTTTCCCGGTCAGATATTTGGCCAGTGTCAAAGTCCCGATGAAACTCAGAATAATCCATGCAATTCCAATATCAAGGATGAAGGATCTTTCAGTCTGAATGGCTATTATGGCACAAATGCCAACAACAAGTATTCCGAAAATATCAACCCCAACCATCCTGTCAGGGATTGTCGGCCCTCTTATTATCCTGTAAAGGCAGATAACACTCAATCCTATCTGTACGTACAGCAATATGTTCAGATAATTGCTCATTCTATTATCTTTTTAATATATTTTTCAAAAGCTCCTGTGATCATACCGGTATAAACTGCAGGATCTTCCGACCTTACATAGATCCAGTGGATAAAAAGGTAATCGTCAATGATATCAACTGAGATCGTCCCGGGTGTCATTGTGATAGAGTTTGCCAGAAGCATTTTTGCAAGATCAGATTTCAATGTGGTTTTCACCTTGACAATGCCCGGCTTAATCGGCATTGCAGGGTGAAGGACCCTGTAAGCAACATCCAGGTTTGCCTTCAGGCATTCCCATATAAAGACAAAGAGGTATACAATGAACCAGAAATAGCGTTGAGGCTGAAGAAGCTTATAAACATTTGTTATGAAAAATCGTCCAAAGAAAAATGCGCAAATTGCCGATGCAATACTTCCGACAATAATATTGGGGACCGTAAGCTTAAATGTAAGGAGCAGCCAGAAGATTAGTGATAATATGAACAGTGTAACATATTTCATCATGAAACAATTTATTTTAAAGGTATGATGCAACCTCCATGTAGTTGATTATTATTCTATTCTGTTTTAGTATGTATATGCATAGAGGTTTCATTTTATTGTCCTATTATAGTGGATGTGTATTTTGCTGGGTCAGTAAGAATATTTATTGCCGGTGTCAGAACTGCTTCCCTGATTTCCGGTATGACCAGCAGGCTTAGAGCCAGGCAGATAACACTCAGAACAACCATGCTGAAAATCATCGGGAACGGAACCTCTTTTACCTTATCTCTTTTAGCATCCGTTTCATTATAGAATGCGTATCGCTGGAATTTCAGAAATGATGCAAGGGTGATTACGCTGACAATAACTGCCAGGGCAGCAAGCAGATAAAACCTTCCCATAACCGCAGCAACAATGATGATCAGCTTGCTGAAAAATCCGTTAAACGGGGGTATTCCTGAAATTGACATTGATGCGACAAATGAGGTAGCCGAAGTTGCAGGCATCGATCTGGCAAGCCCTCCCATTTCTTTAAGGTTCCGGGTGCCTATTGTATATTCGATTGCTCCGGCATTAAGGAACAATAATCCCTTGAAAGCCGCATGGTTAATAAGATGGAAAATTCCTCCGGTAATGGCAAGAGCGGCGACTTCAGGTCTCTCTCCCCTTGAGATAAGTACCATGCCCATGCCAACGGCAAGGACAACGTAGCCCATCTGGCTTATGCTGTGATACGCAAGAAGCCTTTTGATATCCCATTGACCTATAGCGAGAAAGACACCGATTACCATTGACAGGGTTCCGAGGACCGTTATAAGAACCGACATGCTTTCGCTTATAACGAACATATTAAAGAACAGTCTGATAATTACATAAATACCGACAGCTTTTATCAAAACTCCCGATAGCATTGCAGAAATAGGTGAGGGAGCTGATGAATGAGCGTCAGGCAGCCAGGCATGAAAAGGAATGATTGCCGCTTTGAGTCCAAAGCCGCTTAAAATAAGTATCTGGACAAACGTATAATACGTTTTGTCATAATCATTGGCAAATGCAGTTTTAATGTCGGCTATATTTAAAGTTTTGGCTTTCCAGTAAATCAATCCTATACCTATCAGAATTAAAAACGATGCAAGTGCACCCAGGACCTGATATTTGAATGAAGCTTCCAGCTCTTCCTTCTCGACACCAAAAGCAACCAGGGCATAGGAAGATATGACCGATATTTCCAGGAAAACGAAAATGTTGAAAAAATCTCCGCTGATTACTACGCCATTCATGCCAGCTATCATAAGGCAGAACAGGGCATAGAAATAGTTCTCGGCAGTATATCTCTTTATGTATGAGATAGAATAGAAAGCTGCCAAAAAGCCGATCAGATTAATTATGCAGACTATAATTGCAGTAAAGCCATCCATAACCATATAAATTCCGATCGGAATTTTATTAACAGGTTCCCAGCCTCCGACCTTATAAACAAACTGATTTTCTCCGGTAGTGAAGAGGAAATAGAAACTAAGACAGGCAAGGAAAAGAAGCACAAGGGAGGTGAAGTACTTGTTAAACTCACTGACGAACCTCCCGATGATCATTATCAGGAAGGCTGCAGCCAGCGGTGCAATAACAAATAAAGGCAACAATGGATTCATCTTCTATCCTCTTAAGTTTTTAATCTCTCTGATATCGAATGTCCCGTACTTTCTGTAAAGTCTTATTATAATGGCCATAAGCATGGAGGTAGTTGCGAGCCCGATAACAATAGCCGTAAGAACCAGTGCCTGTGGCAAAGGATCAACATAAGTTTTAACCGGATCAGCAGGATCGACAATTGGTGCAACTCCACCGTCGATATAACCTATCAGTGCGAAGAACAGGAAAGTGCTGATCTCCATGATGGAAAGTGATACGGCTATTTTTACAAGGTTCCTCCTTGTAATTACTCCGTACAATCCCACAAGGAATAATATGAAACACATTATATAGGGCATCATTGCGGTGATTCCTCCTTAAAGATTATAAGTGAAAGAAATATTATGAATATTGACGCAGCGACTTCCGTTCCGACAAATATATTGTAGAGTGGCAGAGTACCGGCACTAACCAGCTCTCCGACAACTCCTTTTGGAAGGAAATTATTAAAAAAGACATGTGTCCCGAACAGAAAGCCTGCAGTGGCAATCAATATTACTATCAGCGTAGCCATGCTTTCAATGATTGTTGTTCCTGCTTCTTCCTTTACCAGCTTCAGGAAATCAACTCCAAAAGCAAGGGTGATAAGGATCAGTGATCCTGCTACGATGACTCCGCCTGCGAATCCTCCTCCAGGTGTCAGATGTCCATGCACAATGACATAAATTCCATACATGAAAATCATCCCAGCGATAAGCTGAGTTGTCTTTTTTACTATAAGGGTCATCCCTTTCATTTTTCTTTTTTCTTTTGTCTTTTAACACCCCCCGCACTCCCCCTCAATGGGGGAATGTCAGTCGTTTCTTCCCCCTTCGAAGGGGGTTAGGGGGATGTTATTTTTTTCCTTTTAATCTTAAAATTGTCAGTACACCAAGCACGGCAGTTACCAGTACAACTGCTTCGCCCATAGTATCATATCCCCTGAAGTCAAAAACAACACCGGTGACAAGGTTAGCACTCCCGGTTTTTTGTGCAGCGCCTTCAATATATGGGCCTGCCATTCTTAAAGTACTCTTCCCGAGAACATCAAGGTGTTGGATTGAAGCAATAAAGAACCAGAGAAATATCAGTATAAAAAGAATCCCGGTGGCGGCAGTGAAATATCCCTGGGTGTCAAACTTCGAATATTTTTCTTCTCTCGAACTGTCAAGAACCACGGCTACCATTATTATAAGGGTAATTGTATCGACAACTATCTGTACAATTGCAAGATCAGGAGCTTTCAGCAGCAGGAAACATATAACCAGGCTATATCCTACAATCCCACAGGCAATTACTGAGGAAAGAAGATCCTTTGCATGAATAGCATACAATGCCCCTAAGATCATTAATCCTGTTATTATTGAAATTGCCAGTTCCATTTAGCTTATATTAATTATATCATTATGAGGAGCATAATAATCAGTCCTGCAAAAACCCAGATAATATATCCGGGCAAAACTCCTGTATGTGCCTCGCTGAACAGATGGCTTACCCAGAGTACAAAACTCCTGGCTAAATCATAAATATCAAACCACTTTTCTTCAGCCTTCTTATAAATAGCGGAGAGAAATCTGAACTCACCCAGAGTCTTATAAAATTCTGTTGTTGGATACTGGGTTCTGTCCTGGATTCTTTCTCCTCCGATAAAGCTGTCTTCAGTTCTGAACTTCTTTATATTGAAAGCCAGGTAAACAATTATGCCGGCAAGTATAGAAACAATGACAAGCCAGGATACCAGAGATGAATTCCAGAATCCGGCAAATGCGAATGTTCCGGAAACAGGCATAAACAACTTTGGTACAACATAGCCTGTAGCAGATACTCCAAAGACAACACATATAAGAGCAAGTAAGGCAACAGGCAGCCACATAAGTACAGGCACTTCCCTGACTTTTTCAAATTCAGGTCTTCTCCGGCTGAGGAAGATTCCCCCGACAAGTTTGATGAAGCTTGCAAGGGTAAGCGCTGATCCCATTACTGCAAGTGCCAGCCATAGTACCCATAGCTTGCTTGCAATGCCCGGCCCTGTTCCAAAATCAATAATGCCCTGGTAGATTATCCATTTTGAAGCAAAGCCATTAAAAGGCGGAACTCCGGAGATCGACATTGCGAAGATCAATGTCGAGATGAACGTCACAGGCATCGCTTTTGCCAGGCCGCCAAGGTCATCGATCTCTTCTTTACCTGTCCTGTATTCAACACAACCTGCCGAAAGAAACAATCCGCTTTTATACAGGGCGTTGTTGACCATATGGAACAATCCGGCAGCGACACCTATCATAGAGCCTAGTCCGAAACCGAGGATCATATACCCGACCTGTGAGACCGCATGAAAACCTAACAGCCGCTTATAGTTGTGCTGGACAAGGGCCATCATGACTGCAGCAATTATTGAGATTACACCGATCGATAAAAGCATAACTGACATCCAGTCAGTCATTATGAACATCCCTGTGGTTATCCTTGCAAGAAAGTAGATTCCCAGGAGCTTGTCAAGTGAGGCAGGGAGATATGCTGATGAAGCAGCAGGAGCACATTGCGCATAATCCGGCACCCATGTATGAAACGGAAACGCTCCGGCTTTGGTGAAACTGCCGGTGAGAAGCGCCAGAAATGCAACAACAGTAAGGATATTAGTCGCATGCAATGATGTTTCAGCCATGCTCAGCGAACCGGTAATCTTCCAGATTATGGCTATGCCAAGGATCATGATGCTGTCAGAAGCGCCTATTAATATAAGTGTCTTTTTCGCAGTAGCTGAACTCTCTTCATCATGGCCGTGTATCAGCTTGTACAGTGTAAGTCCAAGAGCTCCCCAGAATGCGAGAAATAAAAGCAGGTTATCTGAAAGCACGGCTCCATATGCACAACCGAGAGTGATGAGAAAATAAGGATAATAATTCCTGACTCTTCCTTCTTTTATGTAAACCAGTGAATATAACGCGATCAGAAAAGCGAACAGACTGATGAACACTACAATAAGCCTGCTCAGGCTATCGAGGTTGAAAGCTATGTGTGTTACAGCATCCGGTGGTATTTTAAGACCGTAAAAACCGAGTCCCGATGTGCGTGCTATCTCATCCCATCTGTATATCTGATCTCCGAAAGTGTAAATGGATGCTGAAAGGAATCCCGCATTGATTATTATCAGCAATGCAATAATCCCCTTCACAGTCCTGAATTTATCAGGTATCAGGAACAGCAGGATTCCAACTAAAAGAGGCAGAATTATCAGACTGAAAATCTCATCCATATCTTGTTCTTAAACAGAGTCCTTTATCTCATTAGTTCTTTTTACTGATAAACTGATCAGTTCTTCAGCATTCATCATTTTCTTGCCTGAATGAACATCATACGCAACAGCCATGCGTTCAGTGCAGCAATAGCATGGATCGACGGCTGCAAGGGAAATTGTCGCATCAGCAATGGTCTGCCCTATGCATGCTTTCTTGAAAGTGGCAATATTCACATAGCTCGGAGCTCTTATTTTATGCCGGGCGGGAGAGCTTGATCCGTCAGAAACAACAAAATGGAATACCTCCCCGCGGGGTGCTTCAGCACGTCCGTTACCTATACCCTCCGGTATCTCCTTAACTTTCACTTCAATGTCGCCTTCCTTTTCCTTTCTCAGGCCGGCAAGGCACTGTTCAATTATCGAGATTGATTCATACATCTCCAGCAGACGCACTTCGGCTTTGGCAAAGACATCTCCTGCCTCTGCAGTTATCACTTTCCAGTTAACCAGAGGATAGGCAGCATAGGGATCATCTTTACGGATATCAATAGCCAGACCTGAAGCCCTTGCTGTAGGACCGACTGCCGCATAATCTATTACATCCTGTTTTGTCAGTATACCAACTCCTTTGGTTCTTGCATGTATAACAGGGTCATCCATCACTGCGCCGGTAAGGAGATCATTTTTCTTTTTAAAATCGTCAAGAGTCTTTTTTATTGCAGAGATTTTGAACTCTTCAATATCACGCCTCACTCCTCCAACCTTGAACATTGCATAACTGTTACGGTTCCCTGTAATCATTTCAAATATGTCGAGAATTGGTTCCCGGTATTTCCACGCCCACATAAACACTGTATTGTAACCAAGGAAATGTCCGGCAAGACCAACCCAAAGAAGATGGCTGTGTATGCGTTCCAGCTCTCCGATTATTGACCGGATATATTTTGTCCTGTTTGTAATCTCCACACCAACGATCTCTTCAACTGCATTTGCAAATGCGAACGGGTGTGAAGTGGAGCAGATACCACAGATCCTTTCAACCAGGAAGAAAACCTGTTCGTAAGTCTTTGATTCACTGAGTTTTTCAATGCCGCGATGATTATACCCTGTTTCCCACTTGATATCCTTGACGATCTCTCCGTCGCAGTAAAGCTTGAACAGCTCAGGTTCTTCCTGCAGCGGGTGATATGGTCCTATAGGTATGAGAGTTTTCTTGCTCATCTTGTTTTCCGGGTCTTATTTAAACTCTTTTCTGAGCGGATAAACACCTTCTGCCCAGTTTCCTTCCGAAATCAGCTTCTCCTGGTTCGGATGGTTCAGAAAATTTATTCCAAATAATTCATGCATTTCCCTTTCTATCCAGTTTGAAGCATTGAACATATTTGATAGTGATTCAATCTGAGGTTTCTCCTTGTCAAGCAGCACGTGAATATTAAGGATAAGACCGACGGCGTCCTTGCTGAAATGATAATGTATCTCAAATCCCCTTTTTGTATGTATTGCAGATGCAATAATAAATCTGAAACCTGCAGTTTTATACAGGTATTCCGAAACCTTAATTATGGAAGCAGGTTTGACAGAAATTATTACACGCCTCTCATTCCTTGACACTTCATCAAGAATGTCACTGTTGAATTTTTGCCTGAACTCCTCTATTATTGCTTTTGTATCCATCTATTTATCTTAAACCGTGTACCGTGTACCGTGTGCCGTGTGCCGTGTGCCTATGATTTATTAACCAGTTTCACTATTCCTGCTATAATCGCTTCCGGTTTTGGCGGACATCCCGGAACATATGCATTGACAGGGATGACTTTATCAACAGGTCCCGCAAACGTATAGCTTTCAGTAAATAATCCCCCTGTGCATCCGCAAGCCCCGATGGCCACTACAAGTATTGGCTTAGGAGCCTGGTTATATATTTCGATAAGCCTTTCCTTATCATGATGGTTTATAATCCCGTTTACCAGCAGAACATCAGCATGCCTGATGCTTCCCACCAGCAAAATGCCAAAGCGTTCCAGATCATGTCTTGGAGTCAGGCAGTCAAGGATTTCAATATCGCAATTATTGCAGGAGGCTCCTCCGAAATGGAAGACCCACAGTGACTTTTTAAAGCAATAATTCTTGAATCCCATAACTACATAATTATAAACCAAATGCAATAAGTACCAGTGCAACAACGGCGAGCAGGTTCATCCATATCATGAAGAAGTTTATCGCCTGTTTTATCTTTAACCTTGGATTTGTGTTTCTTATTAGGGTAAGCAGGAGCACTACTGCAAGTATTTTAAGCACTGCCCACAAAATACCTATCCCATGCAGATCGAATCCACCCATCAGTATTGCAACCATAAAAGCCGGCAGGATGAAAAACATGATGTATTTCGCAAGTTTTATCATAGCATATGCTGCTCCTGAATACTCTATGAAGATACCCTCTGTGATCTCTGCTTCTGCTTCAGGCATATCGAATGGCACTAGTGCAAGCTTGGCCTGAATGCAAAAAATACCCACCAGGGAAAGGATCACTCCGGAAATGCTTCCGATAAAAGGAGAACCATCCTGCTGAGTCTGAATAATTGTGTACAGGTCAAAATGTTGTCCGCATTTCATTATCACACCTGCTATCACCAGGATAAATGTCATCTCATAGCCGAGTATCAGCTTCATCTCTCTTGAGCCGCCTACTGCAGCAAGCGGATTCCCCGATGCCAGTGCACCAATTATATATGAAAATGACGGGATTGTAAGAAGATAAAAGATCACAATCAGGTCGCCGCTGAAACCTGTCGTGATATTAAACAATGGAAGAAGAATGAATACTCCTGCCATTACTGCACCGAAAACGGCAAAAATGGGTGCAAGAAGGAATATCAAAGGTGATCCGTGTTTCGGAAGGATCGTTTCCTTTACCAGCAAAAGTTTGAAGAAGTCGTAGAATGGCTGCAAAAGGGGAGGCCCTTTTCGGAACTGAACCCTGGCAGTGATCTTTCTGTCGAACCATGAAAGTAATGCTCCTGCCGTGGCCGCAAACAGCAAACCGGGGAAGACAAAGAAATAAAACAGACTTGCTGCCATTTTCCTGTTATTTGTTTTTCTCTGTTATATACAGGTACTCCCTGACAAGGACTTTCTCGTTCAGGCTGTAAATATTTTTTTCAGGTGATTCATCCTCCTCGGTAAGCGCTACAGTTCCTTCCGGACATGCGGCGATGAACCTCTCAAGCTCCTTTGCGTCCTTCAGATCATAAAACAGGTCCCTGTTCCTGTGATGCCTGAAGAAATCCGTCATCATTGTACCAAACGGGCATATCGTAACGCATGATTTGCATGATACGCACAGATTTGTGTGCCGTTCGACTACTCCGTCCTTATCTTTTTCAAGGGCATCAGCCGGGCAAACTGCTATACAGGGTGCATCTTCGCATTTCCGGCAGGTAAACCTGAATGTTGCTAGTTCACGTATAGTCTTTAATCCGTTATGATTGGCTGAAGGATAAAAATAAGCCTCAGGCAGTGTCAGCGATGAATTCTCAGCCATCACTGCTCTCAGCTTGATCATATCTATCAGAATCTTTTGTGCCATATCGATTAACTAACCGGAATTAAAATCTTAAACTTTATTTATGATATTAAATAATAAGCTGATTCATAAGCTGGAAGCGTGTGTCACTGAGCCTTTGTGAAATAGTCAGCGCGATTTTGGCCATCGTCTTGAATCCGAAATCGCAATCTTTTTCTATCTCTTTATTCAGTTTTTTAGCATCAATAGAGATTACTTTTACGGGTGTCATTGCCATAACCCAGGCAGTGGAAATGTACGGACTGAATACTGCAGACCATGAAAAAAGTTGCCCTTCCTCAATAGTTCCAAGGTGAATACGCTTCTCATGGGCAAGACTAATTCCCAGCGATAAGGTTCCCTCCAGCAGAATAGCCACATCTTTCAATTCATCGTACTGTTCAAAAAGAATATCTTTAACATGGAATTCTTTTAGCGTACACATCTGTAAAATGGTATTTAGCTGATCATTGCTATAACCCTCAAGGAACCTGATCTTTTTCAGGTCTTCCATCGTCACTTTTGCGCTTTCAGTATTCATTATTTCAGATAATTGAGGTTTTAGTCAGCCTGATATTTTATTTCCATATATCAGGCGTGTTTTTTAACTCATTATAAGTAAAAACAGGTCCGTCTTTACAAACAAAAAATTCACCCATCATACAATGTCCGCATTTTCCAAGGCCGCAGGACATATTTTTTTCCATCGACAGGTAGATTTGCTCATCTTTATATCCCATTTCCAGGATTCTTATGGTCCCGAATTTCATCATTATAGGAGGGCCGCATACTACAGCGACAGAGTTCTTTATGTCTATCTTAATCTTATCCAGAAGCTTAGTCGCAACGCCGACTGATTCATTCCATTCTTCATCAGCTTTATCAACAGTACGGTAAGCTTCAAATTTTTCTATGCTGTTCAACCGGTTAAAGAGCGGTTTGTAGATGCAGTCGGAAGGGGTTTTGGAACCATAGCAAAGAATAACTTTTTCAAGCTTGTCTTTCACGTGTTCAAGTGCATATAGCAATGATCTGATGGGAGCAAGTCCGCAGCCTCCGCCAAGAATAAGCACCTCCTTCCCGAAAAATGATTCTACAGGATATCCTCTTCCGTATGGTCCCCTGATCCCCATATATGCTCCGGGCTTCAGATTATGCATATATTCAGTTACATATCCCGTTCTCATTACTGTTACTTCGAGTTTGTCTTTCACCTGTGGAGACGATGAAGGAGTAAAGGGAGCTTCACCGATCCCGTCAACAGATAACTCAATGAACTGGCCGGTCCTGAATGAGAATTCCTCCTCCGGGATAAGCACAAAAGTCTTGATCAGCGGTGATTCGTCGATGACTTCAATCAGCTTTGACTTTATTGGCTTATATATATTTCTTTCATGAACCATCTTTTATGATTTAGCCAGTTCCATGAATATTTCGTTCTTATTTATTTTACCGATGCAGGCTTCGATGCACCTTCCGCATCCTGTGCAGGCAGTGGATCTGAATTTTGCCGATTTCCATGCATATTTGCACATATACCTGTTCCTGAAGCGAACAGAGAGTTCGAATAATCCATCCTCACCTCCGGCAGTTCTTTCAAATCCGGGATACTGACATGCATCCAGCTGTTTTACCTTTTCAAATCCGGGTTTATCGATAAGAAGGAAGCATGTACAGGTCGGACAAATTGTTGTACATGCTCCGCATGAGACACAGCGCGCTGAATGCTTCTTCCATACATCCTCCCCTGCATCCATTACAAGCTTTCCGGTTTTCTTCGAATCAGGCAATCCTTTGTTGGCTGCAGCAAGGAGGGCTTCAGTGGCATTATGTTCTTTTTCAATTGCTGAAGCGATTGTATTATCTCCTGCCGGCCTGGAAGCGGTGATACTCCTTGCGAAATCTTCTCCCTTACCTGATATGACTCTTAGTGCGATTTTGCCGTTCAGATATGCTATTGCCAGGTCGGCTGTATCAGTAGAATATGGTTTGATATTATAGGATAGGCAATGACAATGCTCCTGTATCCCGAAGCAATCAGACGATATTAATAAGGTACTCTCCCTGCGGTTTTTATAGAAGATATCTGTGAATTCCTTATCAAGGTAAAACTCATCAAGTATTTTCAATGCTTCTATATCACAGTTTGGAACGCCCAATATTACTCTGGGCTTATCTGAATGTTTGCCGGAGGTTACATTTTCTTTTACGGGAAGAAAGAAGCTTTTCAGCGGAGTGGCAGGTTTTGGCTTATTATAGCAGATGTCCGGAATATTTTCAGGTCTTATCAATTCATAATCCTGGCCGAATTCATCAGTTACACTTGCAAAGACATTGTGGGATAAGATCAAGTTCCCCAAAAATCTATCCCACTCTTCCTTATCTATAATTAAGTAATTCATTTATGTGACAGAATTCACATATAAAAATAAAATCAGTATATATAAAAGACAATAAAAAACTCAATAATTTTATATATTAATTATCATATATAACTTTAAAATGCATTAAATCAATTAGGTAAACAAATATTTTTATATTAATTAAGAAATATTTATCTTGCAAAATGAAATAATAAATACAATTTGATGTGAAACAAATCACAAAATACATCATTAAAAACAGTCTGAAAAGAATATTTCTTTACCGGGCTTGCCTCGTAAGGCTCAAAATGATGGGGGTGGAAAAGGTATTTTCATACACACTGGCACATGAGACCGGAGTGACTTCAGAACAGGTGAGAAAAGACTTTTCCGAATTCGGAATTAAAGGGAATAAAAGAGGCGGATACAATTCAAATGAGCTTCTTCAGGTAATGGAGAATATTTTTCACCGCAACAAGGAGCATAATATAGTTCTTGTTGGAATGGGAAACATGGGCATCGCTTTGTCAAAATACAGCCAGTTCGGCCAGAGAAATATGAATATTGTGGCAACATTCGATATTGATCCTTTCAAGCAGAAAGTAAGGTCAGATATTCCTGTCTATTCATTATCGCGTCTGAAGGAGATAATTGACAGATTCAAGGTGAGGGTTGCAATCCTTGCTGTCCCTGAGATTTCTGCACAGGAAGTTACCGACGAGCTGGTCCGCAATGGAATAAAGGGGATCGTCAATTTTGCTCCGGTCCTTCTGAAAGTTCCGGCAGATATAATTATCAATAATGTGAACCTGTGCAATGAGCTTGAAAGTGTCATTTATTATGTTCACCAGCAAATCAAGACTGAAGGATCTAAAAACCTGGAGCTATTATACAAGGATACGAGATATTGATTAAAGGGCTGGTGCAGGGTGTCGGATTTCGTCCCTTTATCTGCAGAATGGCATCAAAGCATGGCCTTCTTGGTGAAGTCGACAACAGGACGGATGGCGTGTCTGTGATCATACAGGGAGACCTGAAGACGATAGACCGTTTCAGCAATGATATCCTGCAGAATGCTCCTCCTGCTTCACATATAAAATCCATAGAGATAAACGAAACACAATTTGCCGGATACAACAGTTTCCGAATTGCCCCAAGCAAAAACATTGAAAACCAGATCACCGAAGTAAGCCCCGATATTGCTGTCTGCCAGGAGTGCCTTGACGATATGAAAAAAGATCCCGAAAGAATTGACTATCCATTCACTAATTGTACCAATTGCGGACCCAGATTTACAATCATTGAAGCGCTTCCGTATGACCGACCTCAGACTTCAATGAAAAGCTTCAGGATGTGCGAGAAATGCAAACATGAATATGACGACATCCTTGACCGGCGCTTCCATGCACAACCTGTAGCCTGCAATTCATGCGGGCCTTCATATCATTTTAAAGATGATTCACTTAACATCGCCAGCCTCAGAAAGATACTTGAAAGAATTTCCGTTCAGATCAGTTCAGGTAAAACCATAGCAGTCAAAGGGCTCGGAGGCTATTTTCTGATGTGCGATGCACTCAATGAGGGCGCGGTAAGAAAACTGAGGCAGAAAAAAAACCGTGATGCAAAACCCTTTGCGGTGATGTTCAGGGATATTTCTGAAGCAAAAAAATATTGCTTTATTGATGCCGATGAAGAAAAAGAACTTACATCATGGAGACGTCCCATCCTTATTCTCAGACAGAAAGAAGCTTTGTCTCCCCCTGTAAGCAACGGCCTTACGACAACAGGAGCAATGCTGCCATACATGCCTTTTCACCACCTGATGTTCAGATCTTTAAAGACGCCGGCTGTCGTTCTTACAAGCGGCAATACTTCCGATGACCCGATAATTACTGATGATGCTGAAGCTGAAAAGCACCTTCTGCCTGTTGCGGATTCAATACTGAGCTATAACAGGAATATCATAAACCGGGCAGATGATTCGGTCGTAAGGATAATCAGTCATAAGCAGAGTTTGTTGCGCCGTTCACGTGGTTTTGTTCCCCGTCCGGTAGATCTCAAGGTATTCTCAGAAGGGATTCTTGCCCTCGGAGCTGAGCAAAAGAACAGTTTCTGCATCGGCAAGGAATTCCAGGCAATAATGAGTCAGTACATTGGCGATCTTAAAACCCCTGCCACTTATGAATTCTTTACAGAAACTATAAACAGATTCTCTGATCTTTTCAGATTCACTCCGGCAACAGCAGCCTGCGATCTGCACCCCGACTATCTTTCGACACAGTACGCTGAGGTACTCGAAAAAGAACTGAAGATCCCGTTGTTCAGGATACAGCATCACCATGCCCATATTGCCTCATGCATGGCAGAATATGGGCTGGACGAAGAATTGATCGGCATAAGTCTTGATGGAACAGGTTATGGCACCGATGGCAATTCATGGGGAGGAGAATTCCTTATCGCTGACCTGAAAAGATTTCAACGCATTTCTCATTTCGACTATGTACCTATGCCCGGAGGCCATAAAGCTATAATTGATCCCTGGAGAATGGCATTTTCGTACCTTTATAAATACTTTGACGATGATCTCGATTACATGTCCATTCCTCTCTTCAGGTCAATCGGACCAGACAAGCTGATGGCAGTCAGGGAGATGATAGTTAAAAAGATGAATTCGCCCCTTACTTCCGGTGCAGGACGGCTATTTGATGCAGTTTCGGCACTGCTGGGACTTTGTTCTTTCGAAACATTTGACTCGGAAGCACCAATGCGTCTGGAATCAGCAATTACACGAAGGACTGATGAATCATATCCTTTCACCATATCGGAATCCATAAGTTTTTATGAAACTTTCAAGGCAATTCTGGAAGATATGTCACATTTAAATGCAGCAGCAATATCGGCGAAATTTCATAATACGATTGCACAGATCATTCTGCAGATATCTAAGCAGATAAGAAAGGATGCTTCTCTTAGTAAAGTTGTTTTGTCAGGAGGAGTCTTTCAGAACAAGTACCTTCTTGAAAAAACGACCGATCTCCTGAAACGGGAAAGGTTTAATGTGTTTACAAATCATCTGGTCCCGTCTAATGACGGAGGCATTTCACTGGGCCAGTTGATAATCGCTGCAAAAATGATAAAATAATGTGTCTTAGTATTCCGGCAAGGATTGTGTCGATAAACGGTAAAATGGCGGAAGTATCTGCCGGAGGATCGATTTTTAAAGCAGGATTGCACATGATTGAAAATGCAAAGCCGGGAGATTATATCCTGCTGCACGCCGGATTTGCCATTCAGAAGATCAGTGAAAAGGAAGCTGTCGAAACTCTCAGGATTATTGAAGAGATGAACAATGCCATGAACGATACTCCATGAAGTATATTGATGAATACAGGGATAAAAAGGTAATATCAAAGCTGGCAGATATGATTTCAAAGTCCGTCAGTCAGGATTACACTTTCATGGAGGTATGCGGCGGACATACAAATGCAATTCACAGGTTTGGCATCTCCTCACTTATTCCGGATTGCATCAGGCTAATTTCAGGCCCGGGCTGCCCGGTATGCGTTACAGGCAGAAGCTATATCGACAAGGCTGTAAAATGCTCACAGCAGGACGATACAATAATTGCAACCTTCGGCGATCTGATACGTGTACCCGGTTCAGCTTCATCCCTGGAAAAGGAAAGATCGATCGGTGCAGATGTCAGGATAGTCCTTTCAGCGCTTGAAGCACTGGAAACAGCAAGGCTTAATCCGGGAAAAAAGGTTGTTTTTCTGGGAATAGGTTTTGAAACAACAGCTCCGGGAACAGCAGTCGTAATGAAGATGGCTGAGACGGAGGGCGTGGATAACTTCTTTCTCTTAAATGCCCATAAGGTTATGCCTCCGGCAATGGAAGCCATCATCAGGGATGGTGTTAATATTGATGGCTTTATTTGTCCGGGCCACGTTGCAGCCATAACCGGTTCTGGAATATTCAATTTTATTCCTGAAAAATACGGTTTGGGATGCGCTGTTACCGGCTTTGAACCCGTTGACCTCATGCAGTCTATTCTGATGCTGATCCTGCAGAAAAATGATAATGCACCAAAAGTAGAGATACAATATAACAGGGCAGTGACTGAAACAGGCAATGTATTGGCAAAGAGAAATTTATCAGAGGTTTTTGAACCGGGTGATGCATACTGGAGGGGTTTTGGCGTAATTCCGGACAGCGGGATGAAACTGCGAAAAAAATATAAGAAACTTGATGCAGAGAATTTAATCTCTGCTGTTGTCAGTGAAAATGAAGATGATGCTGCATGCATCTGCGGAGAAATACTCAGGGGAGTTAAATCTCCTTCCTCCTGTCCTCTTTTCGGAACCGTTTGTGTCCCTGAAAATCCGACAGGAGCCTGTATGGTCTCGATGGAAGGTACCTGCAATACGTGGTTCAGATATAAGTTAAATGGATGAAATAATCACCCTGAATCAGGGAAGCGGAGGCAGGTTGACGCATCAGTTGATCGAAGATGTATTCCGGAAATACTTCGGAATGCCCGAGCCTCTTACCGATTCTGCAATCATTACAGAAGCAGGCGGTACCATTGCCTTTACCACTGATTCGTATGTTGTCGATCCGATATTTTTCCCCGGTGGGAACATAGGAAAACTTGCGGTATGCGGAACAGTGAATGACCTTGCGGTTTCAGGAGCAGTCCCGAAATATCTTTCTGCAGCATTTATAATTGAAGAGGGACTGCCTCTGAAAGACCTGTTGACTATAGTACAAACAATGGCAACTGAAGCAAAAAAAGCAGGAGTGAAGATCATTACCGGTGATACAAAAGTTGTAGAGAAGGGAAAGTGTGACAGGTTATTTATTACGACATCCGGAACGGGTATCCTGGATCCTTCCAGGGAGCATATCAGCTCAGGTAAAAACATAAAACCCGGCGACAGGATTATCATCAACGGACCTGTCGGAAATCATGCCCTTGCTGTACTTGGTGCCCGTAATAAATTAAGCTTCAGCACTTCCATTACTTCAGACTGCTCTTCATTGAATGAACTTATAAACAAAGTCATGATGAAAAGTACAGGCATACTTTTCATGCGGGACCTTACAAGGGGAGGATTGGCAACAGTGCTGAACGAACTGGCAGGCATTATAAAGCTTGGGATCATGGTTGACGAGGATTCTGTCCCTGTGGATGAACCGGTAAGGGGACTATGTGAGATGCTTGGATTCGATCCTCTCTATCTGGCAAATGAAGGGAAATTAGTGATAGTCACTGGAAGCAGCGAAGCTCAAAAAGTGCTGGATATAATGAGATCTGATACGCTGGGCAAACAAGCCGCGATTATAGGAGAAGTCGTGCCGGATAAGAGAAACCTTGTTACATTGCATACTTCAATAGGAGGGAAACGCATTCTTGATATGCCCTCCGGAACACAATTGCCAAGAATTTGTTAATATTCGGGTTATGCATGAATTAAAGATAGCAGAAGATCTCTCGGTTATTGTGCTGGATGCAGCAAAAGAGGCGGAGCTGGGGAAAGTAACAAAAGTGAATATAACGTTCGGGCAAATGATCCAGATTGTTCCTGATATTTTTGAATTTGCCTTCAGGGAATGTGTCATGGGAACCATTGCTGAGAACGCAGAAATTAACATTGTGATAAAGAAGGTGAGGATGAAATGCAGGGGATGCGGAAAAGATTTTCATGTAACAGAAAACAGGTTTGTGTGTGATAATTGCAGATCGACTGATCTTGAAATAATTAGCGGTAAAGAATTATTCATTAAAAGCATTGAGGGGGAATAGAAATGGAAATAAAAATAATGAAGAACATCCTCGACAGGAATCAGAATAAGGCAAATGAAGTAAGAACCCTGCTTGCAGCAAAAAAAGTCATTATGGTGAATATAATCAGTTCACCGGGAGCAGGCAAGACAACATTGCTCGAACGGACACTGGAAGAGATAGGTTCAAAGTACAGAATCGGAGTCATTGAAGGCGATATTACAACTGACAGGGATGCCCGAAGGCTTCAGAGGTTTAATATTCCAATTGTAGTCATCAATACCGAGGGAGGCTGCCATCTCGATTCTCACAGCATTTCCAAAGTCCTCGATTCATTTAGCCTTGATGCCCTTGATGTGATTTTTGTGGAAAATGTCGGGAACCTGATATGCCCTTCGCAGTTTGATCTGGGGGAGACCATCAAGCTGGCAGTCGTGAGTACAGCCGAAGGTGATGATAAGCCGGGAAAATATCCGATGCTTTTCAGGGAAGCCAGGGCGGTTCTTCTTAATAAAACAGACCTTATACCTTATACGAATTTTAAACTGGAAAGTTTCAAAACCGACCTGAGAAACATAAATGCAAGTGTGCCTCTGCTTGAGATCTCATGCACAAAGGGCGATGGATTGAAGGAATGGTTTAAATGGATTGAAGGTCAGATCGAAGACACAACCATCTGAATCGATACCAATGAAGAAATCATGGTTGGGTTGCAGATCTGTTAGTGCAGTCTGGTAATCCATTTTTAGAATTTGAATCCCCAAGTCATTTCAAACCGGTTGAATATGTCCTTGTCGGTGTATTCGACTGGATATGAACCGTATTTGTCAATTGTGACCCTGTAGGTATACGCATGTCTGTAACCAATCTGAATGAAGGATTCGAAATTAGCCATCGGCCAGGAATATCCCAGTCCGGTGCCGAATGTCCAACCGTTCCTCTTGTCTGTCTCATAATAATCAGATTCTTCAGAAGCCGATAAGAAAAAAAGTCCCCCGCCTTTTACATAAAGAAATGGAGTAACATTCTTTTCGAAGAAATTGACTTTATATTCCAGGAACAGCGGAAGCATAAGCTCTTCATATAATTCAAGTCCGGTACCGGCACTTATTGTGCTGATTGGATTAACAGTATAGCTGACCATTGGTGTAACTGACGCGAGCATAAAAAATGACTCCCTCCCGGATCCGAAATTCAACCCGCTCTGAATCGAAAAACCCCATCCATCTGGTCTTTCATATTTCGGTTTAGATGCAGACTTTGAGATAAATCTGTCAACTTCATCCTTTGAAAAGCTGAAAAGAAATCCGTCATGTGTCTGTATCCTGAAGATGTTCTCAGTGCTTTTACGCAGGTTTCCATAAACGACGCTGCCGTTTTTGAGGTAAAGTGTATCAAGAGGCTTTTGTCCTGACAACTGTGATGAAAAGATAATCAGCGCAAAGATAACGAAATTGATCTTTTTCATTGCAGGTTTGCTTTAGTTGATTATCGTTTTAGAATTTAAATCCCCATTTCATTTCCAACCGGTAAAAATTGGAATGGTAGGTATATTTTTCTCTGGAATCACTCAGGTAACTGTAATTAGTATCACGAACTGTAAAACCGTATCTGAATCCGAGTCTGATATAGGATTCAAAACCACCTATCGGCCACCTGAATCCTGTCCCGGCGCCGAACGTCCATCCTCCTTTGTAATCCTCATATTCGTCATCCCGGCTGAGAGAAAGAAGTCCGCCACCCCTCATATAAATGAATGGTGAAACATTATTCTTAAGAATGTTGAATCTGTATTCCATAATCAGCGGCATATAAACCT
>Ga0209450_10000133_pt1 | contig 42700 bp, 37 predicted proteins | sample FrelakmetLWP11LW_FD_187149 | JGI IMG/M metagenome (GOLD analysis project Ga0209450, IMG submission 187149) | Freshwater lake sediment microbial communities from the University of Notre Dame, USA, for methane emissions studies - LWP11 LW (SPAdes)... | ecosystem: Environmental > Aquatic >...
ACCGGCACAGGAAGCTTTGAAGCATGCCGTAAGCAAAGAAGATTCAGTATATCTGGAAAATATTGTTTCGATGCTTCATGAAGCCCTGCAGGTCAACAACTCCTTGCAGATGAAGCAGATATGTGAATCAGTGACAGGATACCAGGAAAGGTTTGCGGGGTATGAGCTGCCATCACAGACGAAGATTGGTGCAGAAAATCTCTATTACAGGATGGGTATTTTCGAAAAGCTATTCCCGTTTTATGCCACCATAGGTATTTTTATGCTTATCGGACTCATTGCCATGGTCATAAGAGGCAAAAAGGAGAAGTCTTTGATTGTGAAGGCACTGGGCTGGCTTCTTTTTGCCGGATTCCTGTTCCATACTTTTGGTCTTGGACTGAGGTGGTATATAGCAGGCCACTCACCGATGAGCAATGGTTACGAGTCGATGATCTTCATTTCGTGGGTGACGCTGCTCGCAGGATTCATTTTCAGCCGCAAATCGGATTTTGCTCTGTCTGCAACAGCGGTCCTTGCAGGCATGACGCTCATGGTGGCGCACCTGAGCTTCATGGATCCCGAGATAACCAACCTGGTTCCGGTGCTAAAATCCTACTGGCTTACACTGCATGTATCAGTAATCACAGGCAGCTATGGATTCCTGGGACTCGGAGCGATACTCGGGATAATAACCATGATCCTGCTCACCCTGGTTAACGAAAAGAACCGTGAGCGGATCTCTGAGACCATCGATGAGCTGGCTGTTATAAATTTCAGAACACTGACACTCGGTCTGTATTTCCTGACTATAGGAACTTTTCTTGGCGCTGTATGGGCAAATGAGTCGTGGGGCAGGTACTGGGGATGGGATCCCAAGGAGACATGGTCGCTGATAACTATTATAGTATATACTCTGGTAACGCACTCGCGCATGATACCCGGGATGAAGAATATATATGCATTTAATCTGCTTTCGCTGTTCGGTTTTTCATCAGTATTGATGACATATTTCGGTGTGAATTATTACCTGTCGGGACTTCATTCTTATGCCTCAGGTGATCCGGTTCCGGTTCCGGTATTTGTGTATGTGGCTGTTATTGTGCTTGTTGGATTGTGTGTGGCGGGGTATCTGAAATACAAAAAATACACAAGGATCAATTAGGAGATAAAAGCAGAGACGCCCATTTTGGGCGTCTCTGCGTATTTAATCCGGGTGGAAGATGGGGTTCGAACCCACGACCTTCGGAACCACAATCCGACGTTCTAACCAACTGAACTACATCCACCGTTTCAGGAATGCAAAAATACGCCCAAAATATATATTCACAAAATTTTGGAATTTATTTTCTGTTGATCCCCATCAATTGTTATCTTTGCACGGTTCAAAAAAAAATGAACCTGGCATAATTCAGGTCATGGATCAGCCAAACCGGATTGAATAAATTACCGGAATCAAACAGGGGTGAAGAAATTAAGATTCATGGACAATATTTCGGGCCTACAGCTTTTTCAGCTGATGAAGCCTGTCATATTCCTGATAATCAGCATAATATTTACAAAGAGTCACCTTACCCGCGCTGAAATCGGCTCCTTCGAGATGTTTATGTTTATAGCGGGCTTCGTGACTTTTTTCTGGGTTACGGGGATAATCCAGTCCCTCCTGCCGCTTTATCACAGGAACAAGACTTTCAGGCAAATTGGTGAAAACCATGTTCAGAAATCTCCTGAAATTTTCAATGCTTTCCTGCTTCTCTCTTTTTTCAGCCTGATCACTTTCGCATTCGGGCACTCGATCAAGGGTAGTTTTTCAGTGTTCCATGTTTCGGGGAATGTTCCCTACCTGAACCTTATTCTTTTATATGTCGTGTTAGGCAGCCCGGTATGCCTTATCGAATATATATACCTTCTGAACAACAGGGCATACAGGATCTTTCAATATGGTCTCTATACTTATGGTGCACAGCTGATACTGATAATTCTGCCGGTGATCCTGGGAAAGGATATCATCTGGTCGATCTACGGATTGCTTGCCGTTACCGGCATAAGATGGATATGGCTCATCATTCTGCTGAGACGCTATTCGGTGATAAAAATATCTCCGGAATTCATGAAGGAGCATCTCTATCTGGCTGCACCCCTTATCATTACAACACTCATCAGTGGATCAGGACAGTACATTGACGGAATTATCGTTTCGGTCGTATACCGTGATCCCGGACAATTTGCATGGTTCAGGTACGGAGCTAAGGAATTCCCTCTCGTGCTGATGCTTGCAAATGGCCTTAGTAGCGCCATGCTACCGGAATTCTCCACCCGGACACTTATGAGGGAGGCATTGACAAAGATCAAGCTTAAATCAAAAAAGCTGATGCACCTTCTTTTCCCGATAACGATGGTCATAATGCTCTTTGCAAGATGGTTCTACCCCAGGATATTCAACCCGGATTTCCAGAGGAGCGCTGATGTCTTCCTGGTTTATTCCGGAATGATAATCCCCCGTCTGGTGTTTCCGCAGACTATCCTTGTCGGCAGGAAAAAGACTATGGTAACACTTGTCGCGGCGCTGATTGAGCTGGCTATAAATATACCGCTGAGTCTTCTTATGATAAAATGGGGGTATAATATAGTAGGTGTGGTTATTTCAACATTTGTCTCATTCACTATTGGAAAAATGTTCCTTATAGGATATGTCTGGGTCAAAATGAAAATTAAACCCACTGAATATATACCGTTGAAAATATATGCTTTATATACCTTCCTCCTGATTGTTCTTTTCGTGCTTATCGACCACAATATAATCAATATACGCTGATGCGGCGACCGGCGATCGGAGTAATGCGAAAGACTAAAAATATTGTAAATCAGATATTTACACATATGCAGATCAATGAGGTAACAACCAGACGAGACATAAATGAATTTATTGATTTCCCGAAAATATTATATAAGAATGATTCCTTCTGGGTATGTCCGCTTGATACAGAGATTAACGGATTTTTCAGCCCGGCAAAGAACCATGCTTTCAGGCATGGCGTAGCAACGCGATGGATACTGAAGGATGACAGCGGGAAAACGATTGGAAGAGTTGCGGCATTCATTGACAATGAAAGATCTGCCAAACAGATTCAGCCAACCGGAGGAATCGGCTTCTTCGAAGTGATTGAGAATAAAGATGCGGCCTTCCTGCTTTTCGACACTGCAAAGGCATGGCTTAAGGAGCGCGGCATGGAAGCGATGGACGGACCAATAAGCTTCGGAGAAAATGACAGTTTCTGGGGTCTTCTTATCGACGGCTTCATGCAACAGGGCTATTACATGCCTTACAACACGAGATATTACAGGGATTTCTTCGAGGCATATGGCTTCAGGAACTATTTTGAACAGTATTCCTACCATCGCGAAGTGAGAAATGAAGATGGTGAATTCACACGGTTCCCTGACAGGATGTGGAAAGTGGCTGAATGGGTGGCAAAAAAACCGGGTTACTCATTCCGTCATTTTGAATTCAAAAATGCAAGGAAATACATAAAAGATGTTTGTCAGATCTATAACTCTACCTGGGTGCACCATAAGGAGGATTTTACACCTATCGATCCTGATATCCTTGAGGAATCGCTTAATAAAGCCAGACTTGTAATCGATGAGGAAACTATCATTTTCATGTATCAGAACGACAAGCCTGTAAGCTTCTGGGTACTGCTTCCTGACCTGAACCAGATTCTGAAGCACCTGCACGGGAAGCTTGATCCGATCAGCCTGGTAAAATTCCTTTATTACAAAAAGACTCATAAGATGACCAGGCTGAGAGCTGTTGTTGGAGGCGTGATGCATTCACACCATAATCAGGGAATTGAGGCCGCAATGTTCTATCAGATATACCAGGTTTTACAAAACAAGCCTTGGGTAAATGAAATCGAACTGTCGTGGGTTGGTGACTATAACAACAGGATGATGTCCAGCAGTGAGGCTCTTGGCGGAATAAAGATGAAAACGCATGTCACATACAGGTACCTTATCAACGATAAGCGCAGCTTCATGCGCTACAAGGACGAAATGGCTGAAAGACAAAAAATCAAGGAGGAAAAAACGGCCGGAAGGGAATAATTTGTAAATTCTTCTTGCAATTTCAGGAATGTTAATTAATTTTGCAGTCCCTAAATAAAGGCATTTTTTAGAAAAGGAATTAAAACACAAAGCGATGAAACAGGGAATACATCCGGAAAATTACAGGTTAGTAGTATTTCAGGATATGTCAAACGGTTATTCTTTCCTTGGAAAGTCTACAGCACCGTCAAAGGAAAACATCAAGTGGGAAGATGGCAACGAATATCCTCTCATAAAGCTCGAGATATCAAATACATCCCATCCTTTTTATACAGGCAAGATGAAGCTTGTTGATACGGCAGGAAGGGTTGATAAATACATGAGCCGTTACAAAGGCCATGTAGACAGTAAGAAGGAGAAGAAGACTGAGACTGAGAAGGAACAATAATTCAGAACGAATTAAATATCAAGGGGCCTTTACCGGCCCCTTTTTTTTGCATGTACCTTTAGCTTTGGCATGATGATTGCTCTTCTCTTCTTCACCTTAGAAATTAAATTAATTCAGTAATTTTGGCACTTATGGATAGGGTGATTTAAGATGGATAAGAAATACAGAAGGACATATAACGAAATAATGTTTCCGGATAACCTTGATGGCGAGGGAGATATTATCCCGATAATTGCCGATGGTGAGGAAGGAGACCTCGAAAATGTGGAGGTCCCGGAAATGATCCCTATACTGTCGCTGCGGAATACTGTGCTTTTCCCGGGTGTTGTATTACCGATATCCATAGGACGGCCACGGTCGATACAGCTCATTAAAGATGCCTACAGGACTGACAAGATCGTCGGTACTGTCGCGCAGAAAGATCCGGATTTAGAGAACCCCGGATTCAATGACCTTCATTCAGTTGGTACTTTAGGACAGATAGTAAAACTCCTCGAGATGCCCGACGGCTCAACCACTGCCATTATACAGGGACGTAAAAGAATGGTGCTGAGAGAGCTCGTTTCGGACGATCCTTATTTCATTGCAAAGGTAAAGCCGATGCCAGAGCGCAAGCCTGACCTTACCAGCAAGGACTTTGATGCCATAGTCGGGTCACTGAAAGACCTGTCCCTCAAGATCATAAAGATAAATCCAAACATTAGTCCAGAGGCTTCATTCGCAATAAAGAATATTGAGAACAATACATACCTGATAAACTTCATCTGTTCAAATACTGACATTAAGGTTCAGGACAAGCAGAAATTGCTGGAGATAAACAGTATACGTGATAGGGGCTTTATGCTCCTTGAATACCTTGTACAGGAGATACAGGTACTGGAGCTTAAGAACGAGCTGCAGTCGAAGGTGAAAAGTGACCTCGACCAGCAGCAGAGGGAATTCCTCCTTCATCAGCAGATGAAAACAATCCAGAATGAGCTGGGTGGCAATCCGATGGAGAAGGAGATCGAGGAGTACAAAATAAAGGGTGAGACTAAGAAATGGACGGAAGATGTAAAGAAAGTGTTCGACAAGGAGCTCGATAAGCTTCGCAGGCTTAATCCGGCAGCTGCAGAATACTCCGTTCAGGTCAATTATATCCAGACTCTTCTCGACCTGCCATGGGGTGAATATACACAGGATAACCTCGACCTCAATAATGCCCGTAAGGTGCTTGATAATGACCACTTTGGGCTGGAGGATGTGAAGGAAAGGATTCTCGAGCATCTTGCTGTTCTCAAGCTGAAAGGGGATCTTAAATCACCTATTCTTTGTCTTTACGGTCCTCCCGGAGTCGGGAAAACCTCACTCGGAAAATCTGTTGCCAAGGCACTTGACAGGAAATATGTCAGAATGTCACTTGGAGGATTGCATGATGAAGCGGAAATCCGGGGCCACCGCAAAACATACATCGGCGCTATGCCCGGACGCATCGTCCAGAATATAAAGAGAGCAGGATCGTCAAACCCTGTATTCATACTCGATGAGGTGGATAAGGTTGGTCAGGATTTCAGGGGCGATCCCTCTTCAGCGCTTCTTGAAGTGCTCGACCCTGAGCAAAACAGTACATTTTTCGACAATTTCATTGAAATGGAATACGACCTGTCGAAGGTGCTTTTCATTGCCACAGCAAATACCCTTTCGACAATCAGTCCGGCACTGCGCGACAGAATGGAGCTTATCGAGATAACAGGCTACCTGGTTGAGGAAAAGCTTGAAATAGCTAAGGAACATCTTCTTCCAAAGCAGCTTGAAAACCATGGAGTTAAATCCAACCAGCTGATCATAAACCCTGCCGTAATGGAGAACCTGATCGACAGGTACACAAGGGAATCGGGAGTCAGAGAGCTTGACAAGCGCCTTGCTAAAATTGTCAGGATAACAGCAAAGAACATTGCTTCTGAAACAAAATATAATCCTGTTCTTTCCGAGAAAGTGCTGGGAGAAATACTTGGCCCGCCGAAATTCAATCGCGATATATATTCGGGCAACGACCAGGCTGGTGTGGTGACCGGACTTGCATGGACTGCAGCCGGCGGTGAGATATTATTTGTGGAGACAAGCCTGAGCAAGGGAGCAGGAAAGCTCACGCTTACCGGGAACCTTGGGGAGGTCATGAAGGAATCGGCAATAATAGCCCTGGAATACCTCAAGGCAAATGCAGATCTGCTCGGACTGCCTGATAACTTTTCCGAAAAATGGAACATACACATCCATGTTCCCGAAGGAGCAATACCGAAAGACGGACCTTCGGCAGGAGTAACCATGGCAACATCAATTGCTTCAGCCTTTACACAGAGGAAGGTGAGGAAATATCTGGCCATGACAGGCGAGATAACGCTGAGGGGGAAAGTGCTTCCTGTTGGCGGAATAAAGGAGAAGATACTGGCAGCAAAACGCTCCAGCATAAAGGAAATAATTTTATCCGAAGAGAACCGTAAAGATGTCGAAAACATTAAGGAAATATATATCAGGGGTCTTAAGTTCCATTATGTCGAAACGATTATGGAGGTACTTGACCTAGCGCTCCTGAAGCAGAAAGTAAGTAATCCCAAAAACATATCATTCGAATGAAAAGAATAGCTGTATTCCCGGGATCATTTGATCCTTTTACCATTGGCCATGAAGGAATTGTCAGGCGTTCGCTTACCCTTTTTGACGAGATAATTATTGCTGTCGGAGCCAATGCGCTTAAAAAAAGCTACTTTTCGCTGGAAACCAGAAAAACAATGATTTCGAAAGTGTTCGCGGATGAACCCAGGGTGAAGGTCGACCATTACGAAGGACTTACAGTCGACTATTGCAAAAAAAACGGAGCGGATTATATTTTAAGGGGATTACGTACAGCTGCCGACTTTGAATTTGAAAGAGCCATTGCCCAGGTCAACAAAGCCATGGCATACAATATCGAATCTGTCTTCCTGCTGACAGTACCGGAACATACACCCATAAATTCTACTATTGTCCGCGATATAATTCGCAGCGGAGGTGATGCCTCGCGTTTTGTTCCCGCTGCGATAAATCTTAAAGACTATAAGGGAGATGAGGATTAAAGACTGATTCATTTATAAGGTCCATGAGCGAAAGCCAGGCTGTTCCTTTTATCTTGCTTATCTCTTCAGGAAGCAGCCATTCGACCTTTGTAATTCCTTCCTTTATCTGCGGTTCGGTGATCATATTGCCGGAATATTCCATCAGGAACCATCTGGTCTTCTTCAGGTAGGAGATACCTTCCCAGGTATATGTATGGTAGCTGGGCTGAAGCGATTTGACAATTTTATGACCGCTGATGCCGCACTCTTCGCTTACTTCTCTCAGTGCGCAGGCTTCAGCTTCTTCGCCGGGTTCGATATGTCCCTTCGGAAGATCAAGCTTGTCTTTCTTTTCAATGAAGAGAAAACGGCCTGAAGTGTGCTTCACCAGACCTCCGGCAGCACCGACTTCGGTGAAGTAGATCCTGAAGATCTTCCATATGTGCTTGATGTCGGGACCATAGATATTAATGGCATGTATCTTAGTATCTGCCTGAAAATCAGCTATTACTTTGTAAAGTTCCTGTGTATCGCGGAATTTAAGGAATAACCCGTATTTTTGCATACGGTCAGGTTCAGAACTTATCAGAATAAATCGATTTTCGAAATGAACTTTATACATAATTATGGAAGATAGTGCAAAAAAAGTAGCCGAATATCTGTTACAAATTAAAGCAATTAAATTGCAACCGTCAAATCCTTTTACATGGGCTTCGGGATGGAAATCTCCCATTTACTGTGATAACAGAAAAACCCTCTCATTTCCGGAGGTGAGGTCTTTTATCCGCGATTCATTTGCTGCCCTCATTACTGAGCTTTACCCCCAGGCCGGATTGATCGCAGGGGTAGCCACAGGAGCTATCTCGCATGGTGCCCTGGCTGCCGATAAGCTGGGATTGCCGTTTATATATGTTAGGTCGGGGGCCAAGGAGCATGGCCTGGGTAACCAGATTGAAGGTTACTATGAAAAAGGTCAGAAAGTTGTGGTTGTTGAGGATCTTATATCAACAGGTGGCAGCAGCCTCAGTGCAGTTAAAGCTCTCAGGGATGCCGGTTGTGAGGTTCTGGGCATGGTTGCCATTTTTACATATGAATTCAAAAAAGCGTCCGACGCTTTTGCCGCTGAAAACTGCAGGCTCAACACCCTGGGCAATTATACAACCTTAATTGAAACCGCCGTTAAAACAGGCTATATTACCGAATCTGACGTGGAAACACTGAAGAAGTGGAGGATGGATCCATCGGTGTGGGGAGCGTAATAAGACCAAAGACCAAAGAAACAAGACAGAGCAGGTTGGATTCCCCTCCTCGGAGAGCCTGCCCCGCGACAGCGGGGGGCTAGGGGTGGGTAAATTAATGAAACAAAAATGAGTGAAATTTCCACATTTGAAAGCCGCAAGGGCCTGGCAAACTGCACTGCACAGGAGCTCTATTATTTCTTAACAGATATGCGGAACTTCGAACGGTTCATTCCAAAAGATAAATTCAGCGATATCAAAATGGATAAGGATTCATGCAGCTTCAATGTAAGCATGCTGGGAAAGGTGAATATACGCATCGGCGACAGGAAAGAATTCAGTGAAATGATCTTTTCAGGTAACGCAATGCAGGTCAATGACTTTTCCCTGACAGTAAAATTCTGCGATGCTGGACCTGCTTACTCCGAAGTAAAGCTTTCTGTTCTCGCAAGCCTGAATCCTTTATTGAAAATGCTTGCCGCAGAGCCTATAAATATGTTTCTGGAAACACTTATTGCCGAAATGGAAAAGTTCAGCGGATGGAATGAGATCAGGAGAGATAGCTGAACTCCTTGAACGAAAACTCCCTGGTTAAACCCCCCTTTTCTTCGATCCTGATTTGTCCCGAGATCAGTACATCCTTTATCCGGCCGGTAAAAACAGATCCGGCCGAACTGAAAGAGCTCCATTCCATAAATCTGTATAGTCGTGCCAGGTAATCATGTTTGATAAGATTCCTGTCGCCATACAGGAGATGCTTGTATCGTCTGTCAAGGTCCGAAAGCAATTCCAGCAGACATGCAGATATGCTGTATTCCTTTCCTGTTGCCATTTTAAGGGATACGGGGCGGGGCAGAATGGAAGCGAAATTATCCTGGTTGATGTTGAGACCGATTCCTGCCACACTGGTTTCAATCATTGTTCCCAGAATTGAATTCTCGATAAGAATACCTGCAATTTTGCCATTCCCGAGGTAGATATCGTTCGGCCATTTGATCCTGGCTCCGGTGCATAGCCTGTCGAGGAAATCGCAGATACCGAGTGAAATTGTCATTGAGATCAGGAACTGATCGTACGGGCTAATAGATTGAGGATAGAGGATTACACTGAATAATAGGTTTTTACCTTTTTCACTTTCCCATTTATTGCCTGCCTGACCTTTCCCCGCACTCTGAAAGTCAGTGTGTATGACTGTTCCTTCAGTCTGTTCCCCCGTTTTCAGCAGCAATGAAGCTTCTGTGTTCGTCGAAGGCAGCTCATTATAGAAAATAAGATTTGAACCTATTACCATAATGCCAAAAATACAGATAAAGTTTGTACTTTTGCGACTTGATATCCAACTGATAACTATTGATGAAGAAAAGATCTGACGAAGCCAATATTCTTTTAAAAAGTGTTATAAAAGGAATATTTGAAAAGAAGGGACATGATGTCCTGAAAATTGACTTGCGCAAGCTTGAGAACAGAATAGCCGATTATTTTGTTATTTGTCATGGTACATCAGCAACGCAGGTCGATTCGATTTGCGATTCAGTTGAGGATATTGTCCGGAAAGAAGCAGGGGAAAAGCCGCTGCATGTTGAAGGGCTTGAAAACTGTTACTGGGTTCTTTTAGATTATAGTAATGTAGTTGTACATATTTTTCTTGAGGAGCACAGGAATTTTTACAACCTTGAATCACTTTGGGCTGACGCTGAAATTGAAGTGATGAAAGATAAAACAAAGTAAGGAGCATATTTATGGCAGATAACAGAAATACACAACCCGGTAAGAAGATCGACAAGAATGTCAAACCGAATTTCAACAGCAACTGGATATGGGCTATTCTTTTGATTTCGATTCTGATTTTCGAGGTTTTATTCAGTGCTAAAGGCACACCAAAGACCACAAAGAGTGCTATAATAGACATGATTGAAAATCATGATATTAAGAGCATTGTCATAATAAACAAAGAAGTAGCTGAGATATACCTGACTGACGAAGCAGTCAAGAATACTGAGAGGTATCCAAACCTGCCAAAGCAGTCAAAAGGAATTGGATTGCAGGTACCCAAGCCTCATTATACATATAGATTCGGCGATGAGCAGAATTTCGAAGATTTTCTTACATCTACACAGCAGAAAGCGGGCTATGAGTCCGATAAAATGATCTATCCGGAGAACGAAGAAAGGAGAAATTACTTCATGGAGGTCATTCTTCCATGGCTTCTCCTTCCGGCTCTTTTAATCTTTGCATGGATATTCATCATGAGAAGGATGTCAGGCGGTGCCGGAGGTGCAGGTGCAGGGGGAATTTTCAGTGTGGGAAAATCAAGGGCACAGATATTTGACAAGGATACTAACGTAAAGATCAACTTCAGCGATGTAGCAGGTCTCGAAGAAGCAAAGACTGAAGTTATGGAGATCGTGGATTTCCTCAAGAATCCAAAGAAATATACCCAGCTGGGAGGCAAGATACCCAAGGGAGCTCTTCTTATAGGTCCTCCCGGAACAGGCAAGACCCTTCTTGCAAAGGCTGTTGCCGGTGAAGCCAACGTCCCGTTCTTTTCTCTTTCAGGATCTGATTTTGTTGAAATGTTCGTGGGTGTGGGAGCTTCAAGGGTGAGGGACCTCTTCAAGCAGGCCAAGGAAAAAGCGCCATGCATTGTCTTTATCGATGAGATAGACGCTGTCGGACGTGCAAGAGGCAGAAACGTAAACTTTGGCTCAAATGATGAACGCGAAAACACTCTTAACCAGCTTCTTACAGAGATGGATGGCTTCGGCACAAACATGGGTGTGATAATTCTGGCAGCAACCAACAGGGCCGACATCCTTGACAGGGCACTCCTCAGGGCCGGCCGCTTTGACAGGCAGATACATGTCGAGCTGCCGGATCTGGTCGAACGTGAAGCAATTTTCAAGGTACATCTGCGCCCGATAAAGATGTCGAAGGATCTCGACGTGAGCTTCCTTGCCAAGCAGACTCCGGGATTTTCAGGAGCAGATATTGCCAATGTATGCAACGAATCGGCACTGATAGCTGCAAGAAAGAACAAAACTATGGTTGAGAAACAGGATTTCCTTGATGCCATCGACAGGATCATCGGCGGACTTGAAAGGAAGAACAAGATAATCTCCTTTGCAGAGAAAAAGACTATTGCATACCATGAAGCAGGCCACGCCACAGTAAGCTGGCTTCTCGAACATGCAAGCCCGCTGGTCAAAGTTACGATCATCCCAAGAGGCAAAGCTCTGGGTGCTGCATGGTATCTTCCGGAGGAGAGGGCGATAACCACGCGTGAGCAGCTGCTCGATGAAATGGCATATGCTCTCGGGGGACGTGCATCGGAAGAGCTCGTCTTCGGAAAAATATCGACAGGAGCCCTGAGCGACCTCGAAAAGATCACCAAGCAGGCGTACGCCATGGTATCCTTCTTCGGAATGAGCGATAAGGTTGGCAATGTAAGCTTCTATGATTCAACAGGCCAGTCTGAGTACGGATTTACAAAACCTTACAGCGAAAAGACTGCAGAGTTGATAGACTACGAGGTTAAGCAGATCATCGAGGAATCATATGCCTGTGCAAAGGAGGTTCTGAAGGCTCATATGACGGGACTTACCGTGCTTGCTGAACTTCTCCTGGAGAAGGAAGTTATCTTCAGCGAGGACCTTGAAAGAATATTTGGCAAGCGAAAAGCCGACCTTGTAAAGGAACAACAGGAAGCTGAAGCAAAAAAAGCTGAGGAAAATAATGCAGATGCCAATAAACCTGTGGAAGTGACAACAAATGAGGCAGAGGTGAAACCGGAGAAGAAGACAAGAAAGAAAAAGAGCAATCCGGAGATAAACGCACCAGAAGGCTCATCTGATCTTTTCAAATCACCAGATGACATTACCAGTTAAACAGTTCAGGCAACTTGAATAATCTTACACGTCGCACATTAACAGGGGCATATATAGTAATATTCACACTGGGAGGCTTCTGGCTCCATCCGGTTTCATTCCTGATAACAGGTCTTGTTATCCTTACAGGAACAATGTATGAGTATTACCTGATGATCAGGAATACAGGCATAAGACCACGGATGGTCCCCGGCATAATAACAGGTGTTACAGCCTATGCAATAGCATCACTGGTTGCTTCAGGGTATCTTAAGTCCGGGTTTTTCCTGGTGCTTATACCGCTGATGATAGCAATAATGATAGCCGAGCTGTACCGGAAACAGGAAAAACCATTTGATTCACTTGCCCATACTTTTTTCCCTGTATTCTATTGTGCCATGCCAGTTTCATTGATACCATTTTCAGCTTTTGCGCGGGAAGGACTTTCCTCACTGATCCCTCATGGTGATATGGTTTTCTCTCCCGGTATAATCGTCGGCTTTTTCATACTGCTCTGGGTTAATGATTCAGGGGCATATCTTGTGGGAACCGCATTTGGCAGGCACAGGCTGATGGAAAGGATATCACCCAAAAAATCATGGGAGGGTTTCATTGGAGGATTGGTATTTTCAGCCCTGGTGGCATGGCTTATTTCAGGGTGGCTGGGAGTGGTCGACAGAAACGAATGGATCATTATCTCACTGATAATTTCAATTGCCGGAACATACGGCGATCTCATTGAATCAATGCTGAAACGAAGTATGGGAGTTAAAGATTCAGGGACAATAATGCCCGGGCATGGAGGTTTTCTTGACAGGTTTGACAGCGCCCTGTTATCATTCCCACTGGTTTTTTTGTTTATTTCTCTTTTTGGTTGATTGAAAGGACTTGATTAGTTTTGTGCAAATTTTGAAGCAGATGGGTATTCACAAGGAAGGATATAAGATACTGATTTTTGGTTTTCTGATCCTTATACTAATAAATGTTCTTGTAAGCCTCTTTGTCAGGGATATGATGCTTGTCAAATGGATCCTTGGTATCGGTTCGCTGATACTTTTTGTTTTCCTGCTTTTCTTTTTCCGCCTGCCAGCCAGACATCTTGAGCCTGATCCGGGCCATATCTATGCTCCGGCAGATGGCAAAGTGGTTGTGATCGAGGAAACTGAAGAACCGGAATACTTCAAGGACAAGAGGCTCCAGGTCTCGATCTTTATGTCGCCATTCAATATGCACAGCAACAGATATCCGGTCTCAGGGCGTATAAAATATGTTCAGTATCATCCGGGTAATTACATGGTTGCATGGCATCCGAAATCATCGGAGCTGAATGAAAGGAGCACCATTGTGATTGAAACAGCGAGCGGAACTGAAATACTTATAAGACAGATTGCCGGAGCCGTGGCAAGAAGAATCGTAACGTATGCAAGGGCAAATCAGGAAGTTAAGCAGGGTGACGAGCTTGGATTCATTAAATTCGGTTCAAGGGTTGACATCTTCCTGCCACTCGGCACAGAAATAGAAATACCTATTCTTCAGCAGGTAAAGGCCAATAAGAGCATTATTGCCAAAATCTGAAAACAGCTGCAGATGAAACATAAAGACGACAGGATAATCGATATTTCAGGAGATGTGAAATGGATTGGTATACTCGATTACGATATCAGGACATTTGATATTGTTATGACAACCGAATTCGGGACTACATACAATTCATATTTTATCAATGCCGGCAAGAAGGCACTTATCGAAGTCGCCAAGGCGAAATTCTTTGATACATATCTTAAGAAGCTCAGGGAGGTTACCGATCCTTCGGAGATAAGCTATATAATTCTTGACCATACTGAACCTGACCATTCCGGAAGCCTGAAGCAGCTACTGGAGATATCTCCTTCAGCTACGGTTGTGGGGAGCGGTAGCGCCATCAGGTATCTTGAGGATATGCTGAATATGCCTTTCAAGTCATTAATTGTCAGGGATGGCGACACTCTTGATCTGGGAGGCAAGACGCTCACGTTCATCTCAGCTCCCAATCTTCACTGGCCTGATACAATTTATACCTGGCTTGAAGAGGACAAAATCCTTTTCTCCTGCGACTCTTTCGGCGCTCACTATTGCACCTATGAGATGAAGGACGATCTCAATGATGATTACCTGAAGGCATTCAAGTATTATTTTGATGTGATCCTCAAGCCTTTCAGCAGATTCATGATAAAGGCAATAGAAAGAATAAAGCCTCTGGATGCCAGGTACATCTGCCCTGGTCATGGACCTATTCTTGGAAAAAGCCGCAACAAGATCGTTGACCTTGCGCTGAAATACTCCAATGAATACCTCGATCAGATACTGGTAAAGGCAAGAAGGCATATTCTTATAGCATATGTTTCGGCTTACGGATATACGAAAATGGCAGCTGAAATAATTGCTGAAGGAATACATGAAGTATCCGATTTTACAATTGACATTGTCGATATTGAAAATCTTAGTCTCGATGAACTTGAGACACACCTTACGCTATCGGATGCCCTGCTCGCAGGTTCTCCCACGATAAATCAGAATACGCTTCTACCGCTTTACAAACTTTTTGCAGTAGTAAATCCATTGAGAGACCGGGGTAAGCTGGCCGGGGCTTTCGGCTCATTCGGCTGGAGCGGCGAAGCACCTAAGATCATAACAGATACATTCAGGAATCTTAAGCTGAAGGTGCTGGATGAACCGGCATCATTCAAATTCCTTCCTGCGGGTACCAAAGAAGAGGATCTCAGGGAATACGGAAGAATGTTTGGACGCAAGTTTGAAGAAGAGTGCGCACAAAAATGAAGGCTGTCTCAAAACCCTTAAACTTGCCCCCTGCCCCCTGAAGGGGGTTCTATAAATATCAGATAATCAGCAAGTCCCCTTTAGGGGATTTAGGGGCAGTAATAAAGAAAGGGGCTTTTAATGAAGCCCCTTTTAATACCCAATTCCTTACGAAATCTTGATCTGTTTCGAAATTCTGGTTTTATCTTCTTCCATTTTTGGAAGCTCAACCGACAGTATACCTTCTTTGTAGGAAGCTGCAATCTTGTCCCTGTTTACATCTTCAGGAAGATAGAAGCTTCTGCAGAAAGAAGAATAGCTGAATTCTTTTCTTTTATAACCATCATTGTTCTCTTCAGTTTCATTCTTGGTTTCAGATGAGATCGTAAGGACATCTTCATTGATGTCGATTTTAAGGTCTTTCTTGTCCATTCCGGGAACTGCAAGTTCAAGAATGAAATTCTTTTCATTCTCCCTGATGTTCACTGCCGGCATTGAATTTGTCCTGCTCGTAAGCATCGGGAAGAAATCGTCGTCAAAAATATTTGACAGAAACGGGCTGTAGGTCCTTTTTGAAATTGTTGGTAACATAGTTTTGTCCTCCATTATTTTAAGTTATAAATTCTGTTTGCATTTACACCCTCAATATTTCAACTTCCGTTCCAAAACTAAAACAATGACAATATGACATATAATATGAAATAATGGCAGACAAAATGACATGTAATAGTCTTATGTACTCACCCCCTTAATCCCCCTCTCTGCTGAAGCAAAGAGGAGGAAACTAGTTCACAATGAACAAAATAAGCCCCCTTCCTTGCTTTAGCAGAGGGCTGACCGTTAAGAAATTAGCCATCAGGCTAATTTAAGGGAGGAGCCAGCCTGCAGCAAGGGGGTTGGGGGATGGGTGCATGAAGATCGCAGGAGAAAGGAAACAATAGACAGGTATTGAACAGAGTGAAGTCCACAATTTATGTATTTTCGAAAATTTGAATTAGGTTTGTAATAAGGAGATCACCTATGAAACTAACCTGGAGAAGCATCCTGATTTTTTGCAGTATTGTCCTGTTGATTGCGCTGGCATGGTTTTTCCGCAATATTGTGGTTTATATCCTTGTATCAGGTGTTCTTTCGATTATGGGGCGTCCGCTCGTGGATCTTTTTTGCAGGATACATATCAGCCGCTGGAAATTTCCCCGGACCCTGGCAGCCCTTTTTACTTTGCTGATTATCTGGGGAATTATTGTGCTTTTCTTAATCATATTCATTCCGCTCATTACAAAGCAGATCAATTATTTTTCAACGATCGATAGTGATAAGATAGTTCAGCTAATACAAGGTCCTATTGACAAAGTGGAGAACGTACTTAAATCGCTTAATAGCGACCTGTCGGATGAGCTGTCGCTGAGGGACTTTTTCAACCGGAAGGTATCAGATGTCCTCAATATAAACATGATCCAGAATTTTATGGGTTCCATTATAGGAACCCTTGGCAATATAATAATTGCGATATTCTCAATTACCTTTATTACGTTTTTCTTCCTAAAGGATCAGCATCTCTTCTTTGAATCCATCCTTATGTGGGTTCCGGATAAGTATACAGACAATGTCACCCGCGCTCTCTACTCGATCAAGAATCTTCTCACTCGATATTTTATAGGGGTATTGATCCAATGCACCTGCATCATGATCCTGGTCGACATTGGGATGACAATAGTGGGTATTGACTTTCAGCAGGCGCTGGTCATGGGCCTTATCCTCGGGATTATAAATGTCATCCCCTATGTTGGTCCATGGATCGGTCTTTTCATTGCAATAATCATGGGCGTGGCATCCCACATAAACATGGATTTTTCAACAGTTGTAATTCCTCTGATATTCTATATGATACTCGTTGAGGCGATAGTTCATCTTATAGATAATATTGTATTTCAGCCGGTTATATTCTCCAATAGTGTAAGGGCTCATCCGCTGGAAATCTTTATAGTTATACTCGCAGCTGGTTTTGCAGCAGGAGTACCGGGTATGATCCTTGGGATACCAACTTATACAGTGCTCAGGGTTTTTGCCAGGGAGTTCTTTTATAATTTCAAGGCTGTCCAGAAAATAACTTCAGGTTTATCACCGGAGAATATAGAGACAACAATAAATCCATCAAACGAAGGGAATTTTCCAGCTGAAGGTAAAATCAAACATACAGGCAAAACTCATAAAACAGAAAAATAAGCTCAAACCTCCCTATTGATGTTTATGGAAACCGGTCAGAAAAAATCCTCATCGCTTGTTGCAAGAGTATTCCGTTTTTATTATGAGGGATTTACTACCATGTCCTCCTGGGGAAGAAAAGTCTGGATCATAATTATCATCAAGCTTTTTATATTGTTCTTCATCCTGAAGATTTTCTTTTTCCCGGATCTCCTTAAAAAGAATTTTGAGAATGATGCTCAAAGAAGTGAATATGTTCTTGATCAATTAACTAAAACTACTGTTGCTGATGATTGATGCTGTTGATTTATCACTTGTGGACTGGTCGAGGGCTCAGTTTGCCCTGACGGCAATGTACCATTGGCTTTTTGTTCCGCTTACGCTTGGACTCTCATTTATTGTTGCCATGATGGAAACAATATATGTGAGGACCGGCAGGGAAGAATGGAAACGCATGACAAGGTTTTGGATGACTCTTTTCGGGATAAACTTTGCAATAGGCGTCGCTACCGGAATAATCCTTGAATTTGAGTTTGGGACCAACTGGTCAAACTATTCATGGTTTGTGGGAGATATTTTCGGCGCACCTCTTGCCATAGAAGGTATCCTGGCTTTTTTCCTCGAGTCGACATTTGTGGCGGTTATGTTCTTTGGATGGAACAAAGTGGGAAAGAAATTCCACCTTACATCCACCTGGCTTGTTGCTGTTGGCGCAAACCTGTCGGCACTTTGGATTCTTGTGGCTAATGCTTGGATGCAGAATCCTGTCGGAATGGTTTTTAATCCGGAGACTGCCCGCAATGAAATGGTTAATTTCTGGGCCGTGCTGTTTAATCAGGTCGCCGTGGATAAATTCCTCCACACGATATTTTCAGGATTCCTTCTGGGATCGGTTTTCGTAATGGGCGTAAGTGCATGGCTGATGCTCAAGAAAAGAGAAGAATGGCTGGCAAAGCGGAGCATACTTATTTCTGCAATATTTGGTCTGCTGTCGTCATTAATGGTCGCTTTTACCGGTGATATGTCGGCAAAAACACTGGCCCAGGTGCAGCCGGTTAAGTTTGCTTCCATGGAGGCTCTTTATGATGGCTCAAAGGATGCAGGACTTGTAGCATTTGGCATACTTAAAAAGTCAGATGAAAAAATACTTGATGAGAAAGCAGCCAGCAATTTTGTGATGAAAATTAAAATTCCGGGATTGCTCTCAATAATGACTGGTGGAAGCAGGGATGTTTTTGTTCCTGGTATAAGGGATCTTATTAACAATGGAGATCAGAACAGAAACATATTGCCGATACCTGAAATGATGCAGAGGGGAAAATTTGCGAAAGGGGTGCTTGACGATTACAAGAGGGCCAGGCTTGTAGGCAACAGGGACCAGTACGATGTCATCAGAAGGGAATATTTTGAAAACAAGACATTTTTTAATGAATATTTCAGGTACTTCGGCTACGCTTTCCTCAATTCTCCGGAAGATGCAGTTCCCAATGTACAGGTTTCGTTTTATTCATTCCACCTTATGGTTATGCTCGGCTTCTTTTTTATTCTCGTTTGTGTTCTGGCGCTGATAATGCTGTTCAGGAATAATCTGGTGAAAAATAAATGGTTCCTCTGGATAATGCTTATTTCGATACCTCTCGTCTATATCTCCAGTGAGGCTGGCTGGATACTTGCAGAGATGGGACGCCAGCCATGGATCATTCAGAATCTGATGCCGGTTTCGGTGGCAGTCTCACAAATTAGCGCCGGCTCCGTTCTGACCACATTCATTCTGTTTGCAGTTCTCTTTACGGCATTGCTGGCAGCTGAAGTGTCAATTATGGTGAAACAGATCAAAACAGGACCAAAACATTAGGAGGCAAACCATGACAGCAATGATTTCATATATCTTTTTGCAGCACTACTGGTGGATAATAGTATCACTTCTTGCCAGTCTGCTTGTATTTCTGATGTTCGTTCAGGGAGGACAGACAATGATATTCAGGCTCCCGGCCAACGACGGCCAGAAAACAATGATAATAAATGCCCTTGGACGCAAATGGGAGTTTACATTCACCACCCTGGTCACTTTTGGAGGAGCTTTTTTTGCCTCTTTCCCGCTCTTCTATGCAACCAGCTTCGGAGGAGCCTACTGGGTTTGGATAGCAATACTTTTCAGCTTCATAATACAGGCGGTGGCATATGAGTTCCGGTCAAAACCAGCTAATCTGCTTGGGACAAGGACTTTCGACATATTCCTGTACATGAATGGTGCGCTTGGACCATTACTCATCGGAACTGCGGTCGCTACCTTTTTCACAGGCTCATATTTCAGCCTTAATTACATGAACCACGTAAAATGGGCAACACCTTTTGGTGGACTGGAAGCACTGCTTAACGGGAAAAACGTTGCTCTGGGACTGGCTGTTCTTTTCCTGACAAAGACAAATGGGCTGCTCTACATAATGAATTCAATTGAAGATGAGGACCTTATAGGCAGATCACATAAAAAACTAATTTTCAACGCTATAGCATTTCTGGCTTTTTTCCTCATTTTCCTTTTTTCAATTCTGCTCTCAAAGGGCTTTGCTGTAAACCCCGATGGTACTGTAGTTATGGAAAATTATAAGTACCTGCATAATTTCATCCAGATGCCCGTGGTTCTTATACTTTTCCTTGCCGGTGTTGTTTCAGTTCTCTGGGGCATCGGAACCACGATTTTCAAGGGAAGCAGGAAAGGGATCTGGTTTACGGGAGCAGGAACAGTGGTTGTTGTCTTTTCACTGTTCCTTGTCGCAGGGTTCAACAATACTGCTTTTTATCCCTCAGTTTTTGATCTGAACAGTTCTCTTACAATAAGCAATGCCGCGTCGAGCAAGTTCACACTGAAGACCATGATGTACGTCTCATTCATTATTCCGGTTGTCATTGCATATATCTGGTATGCCTGGAGAGCAATAAACATCAAGAAGATTACAGTAGATGAGATGAATGGGGAAGAACATAAATATTAATAAAAGTCGTGCAAGACCTGCAAGACCTGCAAGTTGACGAACGCAGTGAGGAAATCCCGCGGAGCGGGAACCTGCAAGACCGCAAGACTTATAAGACATAAAGACCTTAAGACTATGTATATCACAGAAATTCTACAATACCTTTTATGGCCGGTACTGATAATAGCGACCTGGTTCGCTATCAGGTTAGCTTTATTGCTTTATGACAAGAGATTTCCCGAACAGGGGTGAGATCAGGGATACAATTAAATAAAGGGGGATTATCAGAGCACAGCCGGCAACTCTGAAAACTGCAAGTGCAATGATAACTGCAGCCGCAAGTATGTATCTGCCTTCATTTCCTTTGAATCTCAGATGAGAGGTCTTCAGCGATAATAGAGGGAGACGGCTGACCATCAGCAGTGAAAGTATAACAGTCAGAATTATCAAAGCTGCCGGTGATCCCGTAAACCAGTTGAAAACATCGGAATCAGTATAATGATCAGCAATGATGAGCGAAATAACTGCAAGTGCATTTGCAGGAGTGGGAAGCCCTTTAAAAGAAGTCGTCTGAGTTGTATCAATATTGAATTTGGCAAGTCTGAGTGCCGCACAGACAGGCATTATCACTGGTAAAAGCTGCAGAGCTAAAGACTTTATTACCAATCCATTGGTAAATAATGGCATGGTGGGTTCCAGCAGGCTGCTGATAAGCTGATAGAGAATAAGAGCAGGTGCCACGCCGAAACTAACGACATCAGCCAGTGAATCCAATTCCTTACCGATATCAGAATATGCTTTCAGAAGCCTGGCCGAAAACCCGTCGAGGAAATCAAATACCATTGCTGTGAGAATAAGCCATGAAGCAGTTATAATCTGGCCATTAAAGGCAAAAACGACCGAGATAAATCCGGCTGCCAGGTTAAGAGAGGTAATGAAATTGGGAATATGTCTCTTCATTTATTGAATTTCACAAGGAAACAAAATTAAGATTAATTTTCTTTTTATTATTAGATTTGCGACTGTTAGGGAAACCAGTGAAAGATATTAACAGCATAAAAATTGCAGTTGACTTCGACGGAACGATTGTTGAACATCAGTATCCTGCGATAGGTAAGGAGAAGCTGTTCGCCTTCCGGACGTTGAAGGAACTTGAAAAAAGAGGGGCAAGGCTTATCCTCTGGACAATCAGAACAGGCAAGGAACTTGATGAGGCGGTTGAATACTGCCGCAGGAACGGCATTGAATTTTATGCTGTCAATAAAAACTATCCTGAAGAAATATTTGATGAAACTGTCAGCCGGAAAATCGATGCCGACATTTATATAGATGATAAAAGCATCTTTGGTTTTCAGGGATGGAGCGAAGTGTGGCAGATACTTTTCCCCTTTGAGCTGGAGCAAAAGGAAGCCGAAAGAAGGATTTCATCAGCACGAAAAAATATCTTTAAGCGTTTATTCTCAAGAATAATGGGATCTGATGGAAAATAATATTGTGAAATGCCCTGCAACCCTGGCGCTGTTCTTCCTTGCAGTGTTAATAGTTGCCTGCTCGGGAAGATCAGGCAAGGTATCAGCTTCATCAAAGGCTGAAAAAACAGAGGAAAACAAGGAGGGTCCTGCACGTCTTATTAAAATGATTGCTCCTGAAGAAAATGCCGGATTCAGACTGGGTGACGAAGTAAGTATGCTGCTTGAGCCGGAAAACATAAACCAGCAGCCCGATTCAATAGTTCTGACCTTTGACGGGAAGCATGCTGCCACTTTGAAATCAGCTCCATGGAAATACCAGGTACCATCCTCTTCCACCATGAGGACAGGCAGGATACCGGTGAAAGCCACTGCATTCAGAGGAGGGAAGGCCCAGGTTGTAACGCGATTTATTATTGTTTACTCGGATATTCCTCCAAAAAGGTGCGGGTATAGAATAATTCATATCTATCCTCACGATAAAAATGCATTTACGCAGGGTCTCTTCTATTATAACGGTTCACTTTATGAAGGTACAGGCCAGCAGACCGGATCGACACTCAGGGAGGTGGCGCTGACCACAGGAGAGGTTCTAAGAAACCTGAACCTGCGGTCAGATCTTTTCGGAGAGGGCATCACATTGTATAAGGACAGGATCTACCAGGTGACCTGGCAATCCAAGGTTGGCTTCATTTATGAGAGGGAGACATTCAGGCAGATCAACAAGATATACTATCAGTCCGAAGGCTGGGGATTGACAACAATGAAGAACCAGATTGTAATGAGCGACGGAACAAATGTTCTCTATTTCTTTGAACCTGAGTCTTTTACTGTAACTTCACGAATCGAGGTTTACGACAATGAACAGCTGGTTGGCAGTCTTAACGAACTTGAATATATAAACGGTGAGATCTGGGCAAATATATGGATGACAGACCTTATAGCCAGGATCGACCCTGCTTCAGGAAAGGTGATAGCCTATATCGATCTAAAAGGGATACTCAATGATCCCGACACTGATACCAAAGTCAATGTGCTGAACGGAATTGCCTTCGATGCTGAAGGCAACAGGATATTTGTGACGGGAAAGAACTGGCCAAAACTTTTCGAGATCAGGCTTATTGAGTGATCTTGGTCCCGTAAACGACATTAACTCCACCAGGAATAATGCCGAATTCGACGGGAGTATGTCCCAGAGATTCACCATCAGCTTCTGCATAGAGAGCTGTTTCAGATGTTATCTTCAGGTTGTTGCTGCGGTAACCGTCAATCTTTGGATGGCTTAGAATAGTTCCATCGTACAAAATCTTAAGAGCTTTTATAACTTCAATCCTTCCCATATCCTTAATGACTGTAATATCAAGTAGCCCGTCATCAGGCAATGCATCAGGTGTTTGCCGCATTCCTCCACCGCAGTAGCGGCCGTTACCAACATTTACCGAAAAAGCCTTGGTGGATACTGTCTTACCGTCGATTGTGATATTGATATATGGTCTGCGATATGAAATAAGACTCGAAAGGAGATTATAGAAGTAAACTGCCTGGCTGCTTCTACCCTTGTCTTTCTGCTTGTTGGTTTTTTGCACAACAACTGCTTCGAAGCCTACACCTGCGATATTCATAAAATATCTTTTCTCCTGGCCGTCTGCACTGAAATAGGTTATTGTTCCTACGTCGTGAGGCATAATTTTATTATCCTTAATCACCTTCACCGCACCTTCATACACAAGCGGAATCCCGAACATGCGGCCCCAGTCATTGCCCGTCCCGACAGGTATCATTCCCATTACGACATCTTTTGTGGAGCAGGCATCCTGTGTGAAGATACCATTTACGATTTCATTCAGTGTACCGTCACCGCCCACTGAAATGAATTTTCTGTAACCTTCAGCCAGGGCGTCCCTGGTGAATCCGATAGCTTCACCTTTCTTTTCGGTGAATCTTGCATTTACAGGGATGTCAGACCTGTAGAAAAGGTCTGATATCCTTTCCCAGTCCTTTTTCCCCTTGCCATTACCGGCATTTGGGTTGACAATAGTGAACCATTCAGGGCGAACAGGATTATTCATCTTATGATCAGTTTATTGTGGAAGCAAAGATGTAAATAAAACCGGGAAATGTAACTTTTATAACAAAATGAAAATTATTTTTCCACAAAAGATACATGAGTCATAACATTCAATATATCAGTAATATAAGATAGAAATAGGAAAGTCGGCATGTTAATAAGATGTTGAAAACCGCAAAAGAAATGTTTACAATTACATCTTTCACTTCCGGAGCGGGTGGTGCATTATATAGTAAATTTGAAGCTCCAAACAAAACAGTAAAAAACATTATAAGGAATCAGATGGGAAGGATAATAGCGATTGCGAATCAGAAGGGTGGTGTAGGCAAGACTACGACGGCGATAAATCTGGCAGCGAGCCTGGCAGCCCTGGAGAAAAAGGTTCTTATTGTTGATGCTGATCCGCAGGCAAATGCAACTTCGGGAATAGGAGTGGATACACGGAAAATATCATGTACTATTTATGATTGCCTCATTGACGGGCGCGATCCCGGGGAGTCCATTCTTGGCTGTGAGGTTGAGAACCTGTCGCTGATACCTTCAAATATCGATCTTGTCGGTGCAGAGATTGAAATGCTGGACAGGCCTGAGAGGGAAAAGATACTTAAAAAAGTTCTTTCCGGGATAAGTAATAATTATGATTATGTTCTGATCGATTGTTCACCTTCGCTCGGGCTTCTAACAGTAAATGCCCTGACAGCAGCAAATTCAGTGATCATTCCGGTACAGTGTGAGTATTTTGCTCTGGAGGGGTTGGGCAAGCTGCTCAATACAATTAAAATAATCCAGAATAACCTGAACCAGGAGCTGGAAATAGAAGGCTTCCTTCTCACCATGTATGACTCCCGCCTCAGGTTGTCAAACCAGGTGGCCGATGAGGTTAACAAGCATTTCCAGCAGATGGTTTTCAAGACCATAATACAGAGGAATGTCAAACTTTCGGAAGCTCCCAGCTTTGGACAGCCGGCTATTTTGTATGATGCCGATTCACGCGGCACGGTCAACTACCTTAACCTTGCCAGGGAGGTGATCGAGAAAGAAGAAGCAAGAGTTAAACAGGTGTAGCATTCAACTATAAACCGATGAACATGACTAAGAAAAATGCGTTGGGAAGAGGCCTCGGTGCTTTGATCGACGGAGTTGAGAAGGAGGTCCTTGAGAAGAAAGTTGAAGCAAATCAGGATATTGCCATTGAATCAATTGATGGCAATCCATTTCAGCCCAGAACCACCTTTGATGAACAGTCGCTGGAAGAGCTGGCCGCATCAATTAAGAAGCTGGGTATAGTTCAGCCTCTTACCGTACGTGAAGCCGGCGGTGGAAGATATCAGCTGATTGCAGGCGAAAGACGTTTAAGGGCTGCCAGGCTTGCAGGTCTTGCACGTGTGCCGGCATTCATCAGGACTGCCGATGATCAGGCTATGCTTGAACTTGCACTTGTTGAAAACATTCAGCGTGAGGATCTCGATGCAATTGAAGTTGCCATCAGCTTTCAGAGACTTATAGAGGAATGCAGGCTGACGCAGGAAGAGCTGAGCGAAAGAGTGGGCAAGCAGAGATCAACAGTTGCAAATTACCTTCGCCTTCTCAAGCTCCCGGCCGAGATACAACTGGGTATCAGGAATAAGAACGTTACAATGGGTCATGCCCGGACACTGGTAAATATTGAAGATCCCAAAAAACAAATCAACGTTTATTATAAGATTGTCGATGGAGATCTGTCGGTCAGACAAGCCGAGGAACTGGTCAGACAGCTGCAGTCAGACAAGGTAAGGGATCCTGAAAAGCTTGAGAGAAAGAAAAAACTTAATCAGGATTTTGCACAGCTCTCCGAACATCTAAATAAGATATTTTCTGCCAAAGTAAACTTCAGAATAAATGAACAGGGAAAGGGAAAAATAGTCATTCCATTTGAAAACCCTGAGGAGATGGAACGCATTTTGGGTGTATTCGACCGCCTCAACTCCTGAAAAATATTATCTTTGTCGCGCCGTTTTACCAGTACCGTTCACCGATACCGGTATGTTTTTATTTTGAAGAGTTGTTATAAAATAGTAATAGTCCTTATCGTGTCGCTGTTGTTTTTTCAGCAACAAACCGGCGCCCAGGATACTTTAGCTCTGGCTAAGCCTGAGAAACACGAGTTCAAGGCCAATCCTCTGCGGGCAACAATGCTGGCAATTGCGCTTCCCGGACTTGGACAGATCTACAACAAAAAATACTGGAAGGTGCCAATAGTTTATATAGGATTCGGCGCAATAATCTATGCGGCTGATTACAATGGTTCAAGATACAACACCTTCCTGAGAGCTTATCAGGATCTTACCGATGCCATCACCGAAACCGACAGCTACCTCGATCTCAACTGGCGGGAACCGGTTTCTCCGGAAGACTTTGATCCGGTTTTAAATCCTTCAGGCTATTCATGGTACGAGGACAGAATAATAAGACAGGTGGATTATTTCAGAAAGTATCGGGATCTTTCATATATTGGCATCGTAGCCTGGTACCTGGTAACTATTCTTGATGCCAACGTCGATGCAAGTCTGTTCCATTACGATATCAGCGACGATCTTGACGTCGAGATCGGACCGGCACAGGTGCCGTTGGCAGGACAGACTGCCCCCGGTGTAAGTGTAACTATGAGAGTAACTTTTTAAAAGAGCGGATTAATGAAGAAAATCAGTTTATTGCTTGCAATATTATTCACAGGTGTCATAAATGTTATGGCTTTCCAGGATGCCGATACCGTTGTAATCAGGTCATATCCCGATCTGGAAAGAATAACCGAGGATCTCGACAGCCTCGTCAGTTCATACTACGTGCAGATGGCCCTGAAGAATGATCCTGAAATATTTTCAAATGATACTGCCGGGATTCAATATCCTGACTCCGTGTATGAAAGCAGGCTCAGGAAGATTAATTCTATAGTCAAACTTCCATATGGCCCCATAATCCGCAATCATATCCATGTTTATACCATTAGGCAGAGAGAACAATTCGCTGCAGTGCTCGGAGTTATAGATTATTATTTTCCTATGATTGAAGACATTTTCGACAAGAATGGTCTCCCTACCGAGCTGAAATACATGGCAGTAATAGAATCGGCGCTCAATCCGAATGCAATGAACAGGCGTTCGGGTGCTACAGGATTGTGGCAATTCATGTACAGCACAGGTAAAATGTGCGGACTAACAATAAACTCGATCGTCGACGAGAGAAGAAGCCCTCAAAGATCGACATATGCAGCTGCAAAGTACATCAAGGACCTGTACAATATTTATCATGACTGGACATTGGTTATAGCTGCCTATAACTGTGGTCCGGGGAATGTGAACAAGGCGATAAGGAGATCAGGAAACAAGAAGGACTACTGGGCGATCTATTACAGGCTTCCCAGGGAAACAAGGGGATACATTCCTCAATATATTGCTGCTGCCTATGCAATCAATTATTATGCTGAACATAATATCAGGCCGCTGCCATTGAATATACCGGTTGCCACAGACACGATAATGGTTAACAAGGATATTCACCTGACACAGATATCTGAGGTTATGAAAATATCCCCTGATGAGCTGCGGGCTCTTAATCCTCAGTACAGGACCGGCCTGATCCCGGGATCCACAAAGCCTCAATCTTTGACTTTACCATTAACACATCTTGGGGATTTTATTGACCTGAATGATTCAATACGTAGTTATAAGTCAGATATTTATCTTAACAAGGCAGCACTGATCGCCAATCCTTCAAGGACAACCTACCTTCCTCCGGATGTAAAGGGAAAAACAAAACTGGTTTATACTGTCAAGGAAGGAGATAACCTGGGATATATTTCGGAATGGTACAGAGTAGGGCTTTCGGATCTCAGGTACTGGAATGATATCTACCGAAACACCATCAGGATAGGACAAAAGATCGCTATTTATGTCGATCCTACAAGATCAGATAATTATTCGAAAATTGACGGTATGACTTTTACCGAAAAACAGGCGATGATTGGCAAGAGTGTTACTCTGAATACAGCTTCAGTCACCACTCAGCCAACCAGTTCTGTAGCAACTAACGGTGAATATATTACTCATACTGTCCGTGAAGGGGATACGATCTGGGATATTGTAAAACTCTATGGCAATGTCTCCACGACCGATGTGCTTACGCTGAACAATATTTCTGATCCGGAGAAGATCAAGGTGGGACAGGTGCTGAAGATCAAAAAGAAGAGCTGATTGCTGACTTCATTATATGCGCCCTTTCAGGTCGTTTTTATTTTTACTGATATTCCTTGTCTGCCTGACAGGGATTTTCAATATTTTCCCTGTAAAGGGACTTATTTCCGGAAAGTCAGAGCCTGAAGTCTCTGCTGCAGCAATAATCACGGATAGATCAGAAATAACGGCGGAACCTGCTGCGACAGATCCGCTTACTTCTTTCCTGGACAGCCTCAACAGATCAAAAGGCCAGGTGCGGATCTTGTATTATGGTGATTCACAGGTTGAAGGTGACCGCATGACATTTTACCTGAGGCAGCTTTTAAGGGACGGCAGGGGAGGAACAGGACCAGGATTATTTCAGCCCGTCATGACCGTGATGTATACTAAAACGATCTGGCTGAGATCATCTCCCAACTGGAAAAGGTATAATTATCTTTCTTTTAAATCAGGAGAGATAAGCCATAACAGCCTGGGTCCATTCATGTCAGTCTGCCGTTTCCTGCCTGATGGTGTTACCTCAAAAATACCCCAGAAGGCAAATGTCAGGATCAAACCTTCGGTATATGCCGACAAGGCCTCATCCTCCTGGGAATCGCTGAGAATCTTCTATTCACTGGCTAAGGGGAAAGTCAGAGTTGCTGTCAAGGATGATGATAATCAGTTATTTACCGATACACTCACTACAGGAAAGGGAGTTCATGAGCTGACTTGCGGAATTCAAGGCACGCAAGACCTGACGATTGAGTTCGTGGGAAGAGTAAGTCCCGACATCTTTGGAATCAGCATTGAAAGCAAAAAAGGTGTAATCGTCGACAATATACCACAGCGGGGAAGCGCAGGACTCGAATTCACGATGGTTGACAGGGACAATCTGAAAGAAATTTATGGAATCCTGTCCCCTGATCTGGTAATTCTACATTACGGGCTCAACATAGTGAAAAATGTAAGAATAGACTACACATATTATAAGAGCGGTCTCTCCAGGCAGATCAAGGCTTTGAAGGAGGCAGCTCCTTCCTCTCCTGTACTGGTGATTGGCGTTACCGATATGGCCCGGAGTATTAGGGACACCATTACATCGTATGCCAATATACCAGCTATAATCAAGGCTCAGAAAGAAGCTGCGACAGAGTCAGGTGCAGCTTTCTGGGACTCATACAGTGCCATGGGAGGAAGCCGGTCGATCGTTGAATGGGCTGAGAAAAAACCTCCTTTGGCTGAAGGCGATTTTGTTCATTTCACATATACCGGAGCCGACACACTGGCAATGATGTTGAATAAATCCATGTTCATCGCTAAACCGGTGGTAACTGATTCTGTTAAATCTATAGTTGAATCAGGTATTGATGAGAATGTTGATATTGAAATAAAACCTGCCGAATCGATTATTAAACAAATACTTGCCTATGATCCCGACAAGCCGTTTATTTTTTCGGCACCCGCCTTCTGGCTTTTTCTTCTGATTATCCTTGCCGGTTACAGCCTGGTATACAGGAAATTGTTTCTCAGGAATTTTTATCTGCTTCTTGTAAGCCTATTCTTCTACTATAAAACGGGAGGTTTATTCCTGTTCCTCCTGGTATTTGTCACTGTCATTGATTTTACCTGCGGCTATCTGATTTTCCGCTCGGAAAGGAAAGTATTCAAACGGCTGTTCATCCTCTTCAGCCTGATCTCAAACCTTGGAATACTTGCTTACTTCAAATACACAGCCTTCCTGGTCGAAACCATAAACAGCCTTGCAGGCACCCACCTGGAAGTGCACGATTTTCTTGCTTCCTTTTCAAACAGCCTGCTTGGCACACATTTCGATATCACCAGCATTATTCTGCCCGCAGGCATTTCATTCTTCACATTCCAGTCGCTCAGCTACACGATTGACATTTACAGGGGCAAGCTTGAACCTGTAAAGAATATCATTGATTTTGGATTTTATGTATCGTTTTTCCCGCAGCTTGTAGCAGGTCCTATCGTCAGGGCATCGGAATTCATTCCACAGCTTTACACCCCTTTCAGCCTGACAAAAAGGGAATTCAGCCATGCTCTCTTCATGATCTCGAAAGGACTAATCAAGAAGATAGTGATCTCAGATTTTATTGCTTTAAATTTTGTAGACCGCGTTTTTGATATTCCGTCGATGTATTCGGGATTTGAAAACCTGATGGCTGTTTATGGATACGGTTTGCAGATCTATTGTGATTTTTCAGGCTATACTGACATTGCAATAGGAGTGGCATTGATTTTGGGATTCAGGCTGCCTGTAAATTTCAATTCACCTTATAAGGCTGCTGGCATTTCCGATTTCTGGAAACGCTGGCATATTTCACTTTCCAGGTGGTTGAAGGACTATCTCTATATATCCCTGGGCGGCAACAGAAAAGGGAAATTCAGAACAGGACTGAACCTGATGATCACGATGTTGCTGGGCGGCCTGTGGCATGGAGCTGCCATAAAGTTTATAATATGGGGAGGCCTTCATGGTATCGGCTTGATATTTAGCAAGATATGGTGTTCGATTGTCGGCGACAAGTTTAGATTGAAGCGTTTCGGGAGGATACTTGCAGTATTTATCACCTTTAATTTTGTTAGCTTCTGCTGGATATTTTTCAGGTCGCCCGATATTAAAAGTGCTATTGTGATGATCAGGCAGATTGGTGAGAATTTCTCTCCGGGTTCATATCTGACTGTTTTGCCGGCTTATGCAAGTGTTTTTGTGCTGATGGCAGCCGGCTACATTATCCATTTCCTTCCTGAGAATGTGAAGGAATCATATCGCGGTTTATTCATCAGGATGCCCCTTGTTCTGCAGCTGTTGGCTGTTATGCTTGTAGCCGTCCTGTTAATTCAGATGAGGACATCTGATGTGATGCCGTTTATCTATTTCAGGTTCTAAAGACGGCTACAGGCTCCCGATAGCTATCGGGACGGCTGACGGCTACCGGCGTTAAAGATATGTCTCAGAGTTGTTTTTACCAGAAACAAACGGTGCTATTGCCCTCTTATAGATCCCCTGAACATAAGCTATCGCCATGCCATAATTGGTTACCGGAATTCCTGCTTTGATGGCGGGCTGAAGCCTGTTGTGAAGCTGCCTTCTGGTTATCATGCATCCTCCGCACTGGATGAGAAGTGAATAATCGGTTATCGGTCTGGGCAGAATATCGAGTCCCGCGACTACATCATACTCGATCTTCTTTCCGGTGAAGCTGCTGATCCATCTCGGGATTTTTGTCCTGCCGATGTCATCGCATGCAACATGATGCGTGCATGATTCAAGAAGAAGAACTCTGTCCCCATCTTTAAGATCTGATATTTTGGGTGTTCCTTTCAGGTAATTTTCAAAATCGCCCTTGAACCTTGCCAGGAGTATGCTGAAGCTGGTCAGTGGTATATCGTGCGGTATGGAAGCATCGGCTTTGACAAAGACCTGAGAATCGGTAACGGCCAGCGCCGGGCGTATCTTTGTTTTCTTCAGAAAGGCATCGACCTCCCTCTCCTTTAGAACAATGGCAACTGCATCATTATCAAGTATATCACGTATGGCCTGTACCTGTGGCAGAATGAGCCTCCCTGCCGGGGCTTCGACATCGATGGGAGTAATAAGGATGACAACATCGCCATAATTAATAAGGTCACCAAGAAGGGTAGGAGTCCTGTATGAATGTTCAGGGATTGTTTCACGGATAAGATCAATCAGTTTTTCGTAGTCTCGTCTATCAACAGCAGAAAACTCAAAAAGTTCCCTACCTGTTTTTTCCCTTACCTTTGCCATGAATTCCCGTGTTGGTACGCTGATGTCTGATTTACTGTGGATTATAATGAAAGGCAACTCCTGTAACCTAAATTTTGAAATAAGATCATCTTCAAATTCTCCCCATGAATTATCAATCACAATCAGAAGAGCCAGGTCGATTATATCCAGGGTTCTTATAGTACGATCGACTCTTTTTGCTCCCAGTTCTCCCGAATCGTCTATGCCTGCTGTATCTACAAGAATAACCGGACCGAAACCGGTTATCTCAAATGATTTTTTTACAGGGTCTGTTGTAGTGCCGGCATGGTCGGATACAATTGCTATATCCTGACCAGCAAGGCAGTTGATGAGACTGCTCTTGCCATTATTGCGTCGTCCGTAGATGCCAATGTGCGGCTTTGCGTCCCTTCCCTTTAAATCCATGGATGTAGTTTACCGTAAAATTATCAAATTTCATCAACCGAAAAACCAAGCTTCAGGAGATTGCCTGGTAAAAGAATTGTCTTTAGTCTTTCAGGTTCAATTACATTCAGGGTATTGTTTGCTTCGAATATGTCGATCTTCTTATCCTTCATAAGCTTCGCCAGCTCAGCTGCCCTGTGATATCCGATATGCGGTGTAAGGACTGTGGTGACTGAAGGTGAATGGATAAGTGACTGATAACCTGCTGATTCATTAATTACAAGACCGGAGAAAAGGTTTTTCAGCAGAGTATTATTAGCAGCTATCAGCAGATTCAGGCTTTCGATTACCGAGCAGCCTATTATCGGAAGATATGCGTTGAGATCAAGCGTTCCCTGACCACAGAGTGAGCTGATGAGGATATCGTTTGAATACACCTTGTGCGATACCGAAATTGCATATTCAGGGATGACAGGGTTGATCTTGCCAGGCATGATTGAGCTGCCTACCTGCTTTTCAGGAATTGAAATGGTTTTGTGTACTGCAATATCCGAAGAAAGAAGCCTGATGTCGGATGACATCTTCTCGAGGTTGACTGCGTGTGCTTTGAAAGTAGCATGTATCTCAATCCATCTGTCGAGGTTGGAAGTTGCATCGGAAAGATTTTCACTATGAGATAGCTGCAGGCCAGTTATGCTTCGCAATTCCGGGACGACCTCCATGATGAAAAACCTTGGAATAGCCATTCCTGTGCCTATTGCACCACCACCCAGGTTCACCTGCTTGATCCTTTCGCAGCATTTCGAAACCCTCCACCAATCGCGGGAAAGGGCTTCATTATATACGCTGAAAAGCATTCCGAATGAGGAAGGAACGGCCTCCTGCATCTGAGTATATCCCGGACGAAGCTTTTCCCTGCTCTGTCTTTCATATTCCTCAACCTTCTGCCTCAGCCTGTTTATTGAATCCTCAAGCTCCCGGAGCAATTTCATTACTGCAACAGTGAGAGCTGTTGGTATGACATCGTTAGTAGACTGGTAAATATTTGCGTGTTCAGTAGGATCTATTGCGTTATAATCACCGCACTTACTGCCGGTTTTCAGAAGTGCAGCATTGGCAATAATTTCATTGATATTCATATTGATGCTGGTACCGGCTCCTCCCTGCATAGCAGGCACGATGAACTGATCGAAGTATTTTCCGTTAGAAACCTCTGTTGCTGAATCAATTAATGCATCAATTGTAGTATCATCTATTCTCTTAAAAGGAAGTTTATCACCGAGCTTCGAAGAAGCTGCATCACGGAATTTTCTGTACGTTTTGTAACAGGCGAGCTTCGTTATCCCGACAGCTTTATACCATTCAGCCGGGAAGGGCTGGTGGAATGGGAAATTCTCCCTGGCCCTTGCCGCGTTGATGCCATAAAGAGCATCAGCAGGTATCTGCCTCTCGCCTAGAGAGTCTCTTTCGGTTCGGCACATAATTTCTTTTGCCCCAATCCCTAAAGGGGACTTTACTGTTTGTTGAAATTAGCTCCCCCTTCAGGGGGACGGGGGGCTAAACATTTCCACCGGAAACCGGTCTTGCATATGCAAGTACATCGGCGCCGGTGATCTCATCCTTGCAAAGAATAATGAGCCTTTCCAGCACATTTCTGAACTCACGGATGTTTCCTGTCCACTCAATTTTCTGCAGCTCCTTGATGGCATCTTTTCTGATCGCCTTCTTGCTCATTCCATACTCTTTGCATATAAGCGAGATGAAATAGTCGGCAAGAATTGGTATATCTTCTGAACGCTCATTGAGTGTAGGTACATGTATCAGAATAACGCTCAGCCTGTGATATAAATCTTCCCGGAAATTATTGCTCTCGATCTCCTTTTTAATGTTCTTATTGGTAGCCGTTACTACCCTTACGTTTACCTGGATATCCTTATCGGAACCCACACGTGTGATCTTGTTTTCCTGAAGTGCACGCAATACCTTAGCCTGCGCCGATAAGCTCATATCGCCTATCTCATCAAGGAATAGCGTTCCTCCGTCGGCCTGCTCAAATTTCCCTATCCGCTGCTTAATAGCTGATGTGAATGAGCCTTTCTCGTGACCGAACAGCTCACTCTCAATCAGTTCGGAAGGTATAGCTGCACAGTTGACTTCCACAAAGGGAGCCTTGGCCCTGCTGCTTTTCTCATGTATCTGGCGCGCGACAAGTTCCTTGCCGGTGCCGTTTGCTCCTGTGATAAGAACCCTTGCCTCAGTTGGTGCCACCCTGTCGATCATCTCCTTCACCTTAATTATCGCATCCGATTCACCAACTATCTCGTACATCTTGCTGACCTTATTCTTAAGCACCTGAGTCTGGGTAATCAAAGTTGATTTATCCATGGCATTCCGGATGGTGATAAGGAGCCTGTTAAGGTCAAGAGGTTTCTCAAGAAAGTCGAAAGCTCCCTTCTTAATCGCTTCAACAGCGGTATCGATATTCCCGTGACCCGAGATCATGATAACGGGGATGACGGTGGATATCTCCGTTATTTTCTGAAGAACTTCGATGCCATCCATCTTCTGCATCTTGATATCACATAGGACAATATCATAGTTATTATTTGAGAAGAGCTCTATGCCAGATGGTCCGTCTTCTGCCAGATCAACCATATGTTTCTCATATTCGAGGACATCCTTCAGCGTGTTCCGGATCGCCTTTTCGTCATCAATAACCAGTATTTTTGACATTATTCTTTTTATTAAGTTAACCCACCCCTGACCCCTCCAGGGAGGGGATATTTTTTGGCCGGTAGCCGCAAGCCTCAAGCCTCAGGCCGCTAACCGGAGTATCTCAGCCACTTCCAAATCTCCTTCCAGGAAGCTTTTTTACCGTACATGAGTATTCCGGTGCGGTATACCTTGGCGGCCATCCATACGAATACCAGGAAAGTAACCACCATCAGCGACATTGAAACGATGAGCTGCCATGCCGGAACACCAAACGGGATGCGGGCCATCATAACTATCGGCGAAGTGAAAGGGATCAGTGAGAACCAGAACGCCAGCGGGCTTTCCGGATTCTGCATAGTTCCCATAGCCACCACCAATCCAAGAATAATTGGTATCGTCACAGGCAGCATAAACTGCTGTGTTTCAGTTTCATTGTCAACCGCTGATCCTATTGCTGCAAAAACTGATGCATATAGCAGGTAACCTGTAATGAAATAAAAAATGAATGACAATATAATCAGGGGCCAGTTCTGGTTCATTGCATTGTCGAAGAGCCTTGAAAACTCCTGCATCTCCGGAGACATTGCATTAGCCTGTGTGGCAGAGGCCGGAGCGGGTGTCTGATTTTCAGTCATAATGCTTTGGGTCATGTTCTGCGTAATCTCAGTCATGTCGGTTTTCTTGAGAACTGTTGTTTTGAGAATTGCTACAGCTCCCATTGTCAGTATGACCCAGATCATGAACTGTGTAAGTCCTACCAGTGCAACACCTATAATTTTTCCCATCATTAGCTGGATCGGTTTTACTGATGATACAACTACCTCAACCACCCGGCTGACTTTTTCTTCAATGACACCTCTCATGACCTGGGCGCCAAACATGAAAACGAGCATATACATAAGAAAGCCGCCGATATAGGCAAGGGCCATTGAAATTCCGGTGCTGGTTTGTGTTGTTCCTCCGGACTCATCTACAATATTAGTTTTAAGATTAACGTTTGTCCTTATCTGTTTCAATATTGAATCGAGGTTCTCTATATTGTACTCCTGCAGCTTTTTCTTCTCGATCTCCTTTTCGAGAGAACTTGAGATATGTTCAATAAGCCCTATCGCAGGCTGGTTTTTAGAAAAGAGGACCGGTGCATTTATAGCTTCAGGTACAATATAAAGTATTCCATAATACCCATCAGCATCAAAAGTTTTTAGAAGGTCATTTTTATTTACATCTGTCAGATAAACAAAATCCTCATCCTTTGTGTTCGGGATTACATTTTTGAAAATATTAGAGCCTTCTTCGATCACGGCTATCTTCTTGTGATCCTTACTTCCGGAAACCATCATCAGGGGCATGACAACAATGAGCGATGCCATCAACAAAGGAGCAAGGATAGTCATTATGAGGAATGATTTTTTCCTTACTCTTGTAAGATATTCTCTTTTAATAATAACGGATACCTTATTCATAATCAGTGTTTTTCTGTATGGGAAAGATTTTAGTTACGTGATTCAACAACTCTGATGAATATTTCATTCATCGAAGGAAGTGCGGGATTGAATGAAATGATCTTCCCGGAATTCATAGCATCATTCAGGATCTCATTTGTCGAAAGTTTGCTGACTGCAACGAGTCTGATGCTGGATTTGCCATTCTCAAAAGTTTGGCTCAGGACTTTAAAATGTCCGTTTTCCCGGAGCTTCACATCGCCAAGAAAAACAAGCTCATACTCACTTCCGGCCCATTTATTACGTATCTCGTCAACTCTTCCCTCAAGTATCGTTTTTCCCTTGTTGATGAGGGTAATATTATCACACAGCTCCTCTACGGATGCCATATTGTGCGTTGAAAAGATTATTGTAGCGCCTCTTTCCCTAAGAAAAAGGATCTCATTCTTTATAGTGTTGGCATTGACCGGATCAAATCCTGTGAACGGTTCATCAAAGATTATCAGCTTAGGCTCATGAAGGATGGTTGTTATAAACTGAACCTTCTGCTGCATTCCCTTTGAAAGTTCTTCCACTTTCTTGTTCCACCAGTCAACCATGTCGAGTTTCTTGAACCAGTACTTAAGCCTTTTCATAGCTTCAGATTTTGAAAGTCCTTTAAGCTGCGCAAAATAAAGGGCTTCTTCGCCGACTTTCATTTTCCTGTAGAGTCCGCGTTCCTCAGGCAGATAGCCTATGGTCATAACATCTTCAGGCATAAGTTTCTTCTCATTGAGAAAAAGCTCGCCTGAATCGGGGCCTGTGATCTGGTTAATGATCCGGATGAGAGTTGTTTTTCCAGCCCCGTTTGGCCCAAGGAGCCCGTAAATGCATTGCTCAGGAACCGAAATGCTGACATTATCGAGTGCCGTAAAGCTTCCGAACTGCTTGGTTACATTCTTTGCTTCGAAAAGTGACATAAATAAGTTGGTTAAGTTTTAAATTTGAGGTGTAAATATACGAAAAGTCTATTACTCAAAATACCCTCTCATTCTTTCGAAAAATCCCTTGTCGTCTTTATCGGGGTGGGGGACAAATGAACCGGATTCCCTGAATTTCTCGATGATCCTGCTTTCATCCTTATTCAGGCTCTTTGGTATCCAGACGTTGACATTCACGAGCAGGTCGCCATGGCCATAGCCGTTAACTTCAGGCAGTCCTTTGCCCCTGAGACGAAGAATCTTCCCGGGCTGGGTACCCGGCTCAATTTTTATTTTGACATTATTATCAACAGTGGGCACTTCCACATGTGTCCCGAGGACGGCATCAGGTATACTTATGAATAAATTATATATCAGATCGTTACCTTCTCTTATCAGGTCGGGATGCTCCTCTTCGTCAATTACCACGAGCAAATCCCCGTTGACACCCCCCCGGCGAGGAGCATTGCCTTTCCCGCTGACCGTCATCTGCATTCCTTTGCCAACACCTGCGGGTATGTTTATCTTGATGATGTCTTCCTTCTGGACAACCCCTTCACCATAACATGAAGGACATTTCTTTGTAATTGTCTTTCCTTCACCGCCACAGGCAGGACACACCGCTGTTGTCTGCATCTGTCCAAGCATGGTGTTGGTAAGCCGTGTCACATGTCCCGATCCATTGCAGGTTGAGCAATTTGATATACTTTGTGAGTCGGCAGCCCCTGTTCCTCCGCAGGCAGTGCAGGTGTCATATTTTGTGACCTTTATCTTCTTTTCTGCGCCATTTGCTATTTCATGAAGTGAGAGCTTGACCTTGACCCTGAGGTTGGATCCTTTATTCACCCGTCGTGAGCTTCGCCTGCTTCCTCCGAAGCCTCCGAAACCGCCGAAAGCATCACCGAAAATATCTCCGAAAGAGGAGAATATATCCTCCATAGTCATTCCGCTGCCGCTGAATCCGCCGCTGACTCCACTCATGCCTGCATGGCCAAACCGATCGTACCTGGCTTTCTTTTCATCATTGCTGAGAACTTCATAGGCTTCTGCAGCCTCCTTGAAGCTCTCTTCAGCTTTCTTGTTACCTGGATTCTTATCGGGATGAAACTTCAGCGCCTGTTTCCTGTAGGCTTTCTTGATCTCATCCTTTGTGGCATTTTTGGATACCCCGAGAACCTCGTAATAATCTCTTTTTTCCATTCTTTAAAAATTAGCAGTGGCTATGTTTATTTCTAAACACAATGTCACTATTCTCCTACCACAACTTTTGCATGTCTGATAACCTTGTCCTGCAGGTAATATCCCTTTTTAATAACATCAACTATAATTCCCTTCCTTTTTTCATCCTCAACAGGTGTTTTTGCAACAGCATCATGAAAATCCACATTGAAAGGGGTATTGAGCGATTCTATTTCCCTGATGCCATTCTGCTTCAGGAAATCGGTGAACTTTCCGTAAATGAGGTCTATACCACTTTTCACTGCCGCGCAGTCAACTGCAGATTCCATATTTAAAAGGGCTCTTTCAAAATCGTCCATAACCGGCAGTATCCTGAGCAGGATATCTTCGCTTGCATATTTTGAGATTTCCATCTTCTCGCGGAGCGTCCTTTTTCTGTAATTATCAAATTCAGCAGACAAGCGCAGATATTTGTCCTGCATCTCTGCCAGTTTTTCTTCAAATGACTTCTCCTCTGTTACAACTTTGTCAGATGTTTTTTCCCCGCCATTAGCCTGCCCCTCTTCCTGCTCCGCAGGTTCCTCTGCCGGAGGAACTTCTGATCCTGTGTGTCCGGCGTCATCTATAATGTTGTTATACACCTTATTATCAGCAGTTTCATCATTCCTCTCCGGTTCCTGTTCAGGACTCTTCTTTTTCGTCATTACAAATAAAGTTTTCGATTTGATATTTCCTTTTTACAAATAGCCTGCCAAGGGGCATGGATTGACAAATTGACAGTGTTAAGCAGCTCGGAGCACAGAGCACAGGGCTCAGATGCTTAAAATAGAAACTCCGTGCTCTGAGCCCTCAGCTCTGAGCAATTTTCAGATCCTTTGAATATCTGCTCCCAGTGCATTTAGTCTTGCATCGATATTCTGGTAACCCCTGTCGATCTGCTCGATATTATGGATTACACTTTTGCCTTCGGCGGACATGGCTGCAATGAGCAGTGCCACACCAGCCCTGATATCCGGAGATGTCATAACTGTACCGCGGAGCCTTATCATCTTATCCATTCCGATGACTGTTGCCCTGTGGGGATCGCAGAGAATGATCTGTGCACCCATGTCGATCAGCTTGTCAACAAAAAACAAGCGGCTCTCAAACATCTTCTGATGTATGAGAACTGATCCTTTGGCCTGGGTGGCGATAACCAGAAATATGCTGAGCAGGTCGGGTGTAAGTCCAGGCCATATGGCATCAGCTATGACCATTATAGATCCGTCAATAAATGTCTCAATTTCATAGTGTTCCTGCCTGGGTACAAATATGTCATCTCCCCTTCGTTCAAGGTTGATGCCTAGTCTGAGGAAAGAATCGGGAATAATTCCGAGGTTCTCGTATGAGACATTCCTGATAGTTATTTCCGATTCAGTCATTGCCGCCATTCCAATGAAAGAGCCTATCTCGATCATATCTGGGAGGATCGTATGGGAGCAGCCTTTAAGCTCCTTAACGCCATCGATATGCAGAAGATTGGATCCAATGCCTTCTATCCTTGCACCCATCGATACGACCATCCTGCACAACTGCTGTACATAAGGTTCGCAGGCAGCGTTATAGATTGTCGTCCTTCCTTTTGCCATAACGGATGCCATAATTATATTGGCAGTTCCGGTAACTGAGGCTTCATCAAGGTGCATATAGGTTCCTGTGAGTGAAGAAGCCTCGATCTTAAAGAAGGGATCCGTTGTATCAAATTCAAAAATTGCCCCCAGCTTCTGGAAGCCAATGAAGTGGGTATCCAGCCTGCGGCGCCCGATCTTGTCTCCACCCGGTTTGGGAATAAATGCTTTTCCGAAACGTGCCAGCAGCGGACCCACAACCATGACCGATCCTCTGAGGCTTTCACTCTGTGCCCTGAATTCCGGCGTCTGCAGATAATCCAGGTCTATGCTCTGTGCTTCAAAACTCGCCACTGATCGGGATTCACGGATTACTTTCACACCCATCGAGCTGAGAAGCTCGATAATCTTATTCACATCGGCGATGTCGGGAATATTTCTAATGGTTACCTTCTCATGTGTAAGAAGAACTGCACAGATAACCTGAAGTGCCTCATTTTTTGCGCCCTGAGGAGTTATTTCACCTTTAAGTGACTTTCCTCCGTTGACAACAAAAGTTCCCATTAATGACGGGTATATCCTTTTTTCTTGCTGAACTGCTTGTTCTGTTGTTTTCCGTGAGGTTTGCCCATTGGTTTCTTCTTAACCGGCGGCATCAGTTCCTTTATTTCAAGTATCTTCACACCCTCAGTAACCTTCAGCCTGCCACCTGACAACAATTTCAGGTCCCCAATAATAACCTCATCGGCAACCTGACCCCTGTTCCAGGTGATGTATGACTTTTTCATCTGGTTAACTATAAGCGTGGTAAGATATTCCTTTTCCTCACCGTCCTTCATATCGGCTGCAGCATCTATCAGCATTTCGACAATACGGCCATAGTGAAGAAATCTTATGCCTCCCTGTCTATAAGGAACCTGCCTGGGCTTTTCGATAAACTTGCTTGGTTCAGGAATCGGGTATGGAGAATCTATATCAAGTTCAAAATCCGCAATAAGTGCAAGGTGGTCCCAGAGCTTATGCCTGAAGTCGCCTTCATCACGAAGATGAGGATTCAGGTTACCCATGATCTGAATGATTGTCTTTGCTGCACGGTTTCTTTCATCCCTGTCCTGAATGGTTTTAATATGGTCAACCATTTTCTGAACGTTTCTGCCATATTCGGGAAGCGCCATCCTTTTTCGCTGAGTGTTGTAATCGTAAGGCATTAGTCTCTTTTTATTTACTGCAAAGCTAATAATTATATGACAATTCACGAAAGCTCTTCTTACCTTTAGGACCATATAACTTATTATGATGCTAAGAATGCTACTTTGCTTTTCCTTCCTGATGTCGGCATTTCTGCTTTTTGCGCAATCCGGGAATAAGCCTGATCCGCATGTTGATGTAATTCATTATGAATTCGATATAGCTCTAAGTGACTCAAGCGATCTTATCATTTGCACGGCTGTCATTAATGTGAATTTCAACGGTCCTGTAAACTGTGTATCTTTTGATCTTGACAATGTCAGATCCGATGGCAAAGGGATGAAAATAAGTTCGTTACTGTTTAACGACAAGGGTGCGGAATGGGAGCATTCCGGTAACAGGGTCAGGATAAAAACATCCGCATCGAAAGATCAGGGGAGCTCTGCTGAAATTTCCATCAGCTATTCAGGTACTCCCGCCGACGGTTTGATAATTTCCAGAAACAAATTCGGAAACCGTACATTCTTTGCTGATCACTGGCCCGACAGGGCTTCTGCGTACCTCCCTGTGATAGATCATCCTTCCGATAAGGCAACTGTCGATTATGTGATAACTGCACCGTCTCATTATGAGGTGGTTGCAAGCGGATATCTTGTTGAGGAAAGTGATCTAATTGGAGGAGTGAAGCTTACACACTGGAAGGAAGATGTGCCTCTGCCTGTCAAGGTAATGACTTTTGCCGCTGCGGATTTTGCAGTGCAGCTGGCAGGTAATGCATGTGGCATTCCGGTCTGGACATGGGTATACCCGGAGAACCGAAAGGAGGGATTTTATGATTATGCAGTGGCAGTCAAGCCGCTTGAATTTTATTCCAGCCTCATCGGTACTTATTCATATGAAAAGCTGGCCAATGTACAGTCAAAGACTATTTTCGGGGGACTGGAAAATGCAGGCTGTATTTTTTATTCCGAGAATTCAGTCACAGGCCAGGGTAAAGCAGAAAACCTTATTGCTCACGAAATTGCACATCAATGGTTTGGGAACTCGGTTACAGAAGACGACTGGTATCATATATGGCTCAGCG
>Ga0209450_10000134_pt1 | contig 42664 bp, 50 predicted proteins | sample FrelakmetLWP11LW_FD_187149 | JGI IMG/M metagenome (GOLD analysis project Ga0209450, IMG submission 187149) | Freshwater lake sediment microbial communities from the University of Notre Dame, USA, for methane emissions studies - LWP11 LW (SPAdes)... | ecosystem: Environmental > Aquatic >...
TGAAACCCCGTCCACGATCACGCTGAAACAGCGTCCACGATCAACTTGAAATGCCGTCTACGATCGGCCTGAAATGCCGTCTACGATGGGCTGAAATACGCAGCCTGACCTGGCTGCAGGGCAGCGGCACGGCCGCGCCGCCGCCCTTGACTGCGGCGGCGATCGCCGCCGCACTCGACGAACTGCACGTCGGGCGCGCGCGCTTGTTCGCCGAAGGCGCGCGGCGCATCGCGCGCGAACTGTGCAGCGACTACTCGGCCGCCACTCCAGCGCAGCCGCCCGCCCGGCTGGAACTGATCGGCATGTTCGACGTGCTGCGCGGCGCACCCACCCCTTTGCTGGTGCCCAACCTGCGCCGGGCGGCCTGTCTGGACGACTTGGAACGGGTCTTCGCGGTGCTCGACGGCACGCCGCCTGCGCCGGACGCCGAGAACTGGTCCGCGCGCTTGAACGCGGCCCTGCGCGCTGGCGCTGGCGCCGCGCACGGCCGCCACTTCGCCCTGCGCTGGCGCAACACCGGCCGCGCCAGCTTGCTCTTCCTGCGCGCCGGGCCGCTCGCCCGTTTCAACGCGATCGCGGCCGGCGAACCGGACGGCGGGCGCGCTTTCGCGTGCGAATGCGCGCCCGCTCCCTTCACCTTGGAACCTTCGCTATGAACTCTGCCCCGCCTTTTCTGACTTGGATCGGCCTGCTGGCCAATCTGCACCCCGCTACCCGCGCGGAGCGCGAACGTCTGCGCGGACTCGCGCACGAAGCGCTGCGCTTCGAAGCGCGCGCCCTCGCTTTGCGCGAGGAACTCGGCCGCGGCCGGACGGCGCTGGAAGAGCACATCGCGCAGCACTACGGCGCAGAGCAGATCGGCCACGCGAAGGAACGAGCCGGCGCCGCCGATCTGCCAGCGCAACTGCGCGCGGGGATCGACGATCCCATGCTGCGCGGCGCACTCGCCGGCATGGACGAATACCAACTCGGTGCGGAGGCCGTGCTCGCTTTCTACCGTGGCCGCGTACTGCGCCAGCACAACCTGATGTCCACCGCGACCGATGCCGAGCGGCTCGCAACGCTCGGTCGCGTGCTCGATTGGGCCAACACGGCCGCCCGCCCGGTGGCCGACCGACTGCGCGAATGAAGCGCGGCGCGTATGATGTAGTCCTACCCGCACCACACTGCGCAACCGTCAGCAAAGCAGACCGGAGAACCGAACATGATCCCCGCCGATACCTATGTACGCGCCCGCATCGACAACAAGACCAAGGCCCGGGCCGCAACTGCGCTCGACAGCATGGGGCTGACCGTTTCCGGCGCCATTCGACTTTTCATGCTCCAGGTCGCCGCCGAGGGCCGGCTGCCGTTTGAGGTCAAGGTGCCCAACGCGAAGACCCGCGAGGCGATGGCCGAACTGGAAGCCGGCAAGGGCAGCCGCTATCGCAGTGTCAAGGCCTTGCTGGCCGATGCCGATGCGTGAGATTGTCGTCTCGAAGCAGTTCACGCGCGACCTCAAACGAGAACGCAAAGGCCGGTACGGCCGAAATCTCGATGATCTGCTCGACGCCCTGCTCGACCTCCTTGTGAACGACCAGCCCCTGCCGAAGAACTACGCCGATCACCCGCTGAAGGGCGACAGCAAGGGCTACCGCGATTGTCACGTGAAGCCCGATCTGGTACTGATCTACCGCAAGGTCGGAGCCGACGAACTGCATTTGGCCCGTCTGGGTTCGCACGCGGAATTGTTCGGCTGATCCAAAATGAAATGCCCATCCTGCGGTGCCGCCCAGCTGATCGAGGACACGCGCGATCTGCCGTGCCGTTACGCCGGCGAGACCGCCGTCATCCCCGCAGTCAAGGGCGGCTATTGCGACGCTTGCGGCGAAGTAGTTTTGGACGCGCAGCAAGGCGATCGATACAGCCGGGTAATCGGCGAGTTCATGGGTAAGCGGCACGCTGAGAGCATCTGACTGCGACGCCGGCGCGCTCCTTCGGATACGATTCGCTCACTTGGCGCCCAGCGCCGCGTGAGGTGAAAATGCCCGAAGGCCGCGCGCTTTATGGCGAACACACCGCCGCCCTGAAGTCCTATCCCGAACCGCTGCGGCCGCTGCTGCACGAGATTGACCGCAGCCGCACGCCCGGCCGCCGGCTGGCCCTCGCGGCCTACTTGGCCGCCTTCGTTCACCCCGATTACGTGTGCAACCTCGCAGTGCTGGATTTGCTGGACAACGAAGCCAAGATCGCCGCCTTGGACGCCTTCGATTACTGCCTGACGCAGGGCCTGACCTTGGAAGAGCAGGGCGCTTTACTCGGCTGGCTTGCGCCCTATCTTGCGGACCTGCCCGGCGCAAGCCAATGGCACTGATCCGCCGCGTGCGGCCCTCCGACCGCGAAAAAACACTCGCCTGCGCCGAGTTCTTTTTCCGCGTCACAACCGGCGATTCCTCACAACTCGAAGAAGCAGGCGTGCGCCTGCGCCAGGCCCTTGGACAGGGCTGGGCGTTTCCCCAGGTCGTCCAGTTTTTTGCGGGAAAACGCTGCGCACAGGTCATTGAAACTATGAGCAAGTCCGAACCTGAAACGCCGGAGCGGATTGTGCGCGACGCTCTCCTGCTGCAAGTTCGTCTGGCTGCGTGCGAAATCATGTCTCAGTGGCAGTTCCCGGCGGGAATGAGCCCAACAGAAGCAGAGATCGAGCGAGCACTCGATATCTTTCGGCGCATCCGCCAAATGTTCCCAGAGACCGCTGCAATAGCCGAATCGCCGGCTGCTGTGCCACCGATCCCGCTTGCGCCGCTGCCGTAAGCCAGCGGCACTGCGCGCGCCATGCTTCGCATGGCGCTACCGGCTCGGCGCCTTTGGCGCCATCGCCGGCTGCGGCGTGCAGGCACGCCGCGCGTTGAGGCGGCGGCCCCTTCGGCGCCGCCCGACGTTGGCCTTTCGCACGCGAAAGGATGCCGGGCGCTTTCCGCGAATGCCGCTGCGCTCCATTCGCTTGGCGCCCCCAACCCCGCCCGGCAGACTCAAGCTGCTGCCGGACGCCGGCGCCGGGCCAGCCGGCGCCCACAACGGTTTGCGCAGCCGCCGGGCCTTCGCCCGGCAGCGCGCCAACCGTCGATTTCCGGCAAGTTCGTTCCTCACCCCGGGTTCGCGCTTCCGCGCTCATCCCGGCAAGCCGGGACCGCTGGCGCGGCCCTGCGCATCCCTTTCGCAGGCGCGCCTTGCGCGCCCTGTCATAGCGGCGCGCGGAGATCGATGTTTCCCACAAGCTCCACAGCCGCTCGCGCCTGATCGGTTGACCAAAGGAAGTCTCCTGTGGACAACCGGGCGCGACCGCCTCCCTTTGGGATATATGGAATATCCGCGTTCGGCGGCAGGGCGGCTGTGGATTTGTGGAAAACCCTAGGCTTGCGCTGCTGCCTGGCCCGATGCCCCAACGCCAGTAACCGCTACGCGGCCAGAACCGCCGCTGTCTGCAGCGTCGACTTTCAGCAGCGTGCGGAGCTTCGGCAGCACCGCTCGCCACTGCTCGAAGGGAACCGAGTCCAGGCCTTCGGCCCGGATCAGGTTCAGGATCATTTTCTGATTGCGCTCGCGCTCCTGGCGCTCCTGCTCGCGCTGACGGTCCTTCAGTGCCTTGAGCCGCTGCTCGGCGGCCTGAATTTCCTCGGCCAGCGAGCGCGACGGGCGGCCGGCCTTGCCGGCGGGTTTCTCGGATTTCACGGCGTTTCCCTTCAAGCGAGCCGAGTCGGATTTACTGTCTCGCCACGGCGCTGAGGCTCCGCGGCGAGCCGCCATTCTAGTGACATGGCGCCGTAAATCCACTCGGGGCGCGAAACGCCAAGGTTGGATGATCGGCCACTAGGGTCGCGGGGCTTCCCCGCACCCGTAGAAGGCCGTCACACACCACGCAACTTTGTTGCACAAGTGAAAAAGCGCGCCGTTGCGCGCTTTTTCAAGTGCCGACAGCAATGCGCCTAGACGCTGACAGGAATGCGGCGATATTCTGCCCAACATATTGAGCCCTAAGAGATTCAGATGGCATGGCCTAAAGGACAGGGTAAGGGCGAGGCCCAGCGCTTCACCGTCCGCTTGGACCCCGACACCGCGACCTTCTACCGCCGCAAGGCCAAGGAGGGTGGCGTGAATATTTCGGAGTTCCTGCGCAAGACGCTGCACGAGGGCGTCATCGCGGAGAACATCCAAGATGTCGAGGATCGGCTCCGCACCCTCGTCTCCACTGCGCCGGCCGCAGCGCAGGCCCGGCATGAGGGCATACCCGACGATCTGGCGCTATCGCTCGTGACCTGCGAGGCCTTGCTGACCGCCATTGTGGAGAAGCAGGACCCGCAGGTTCTATACCGGGCGCAGGAGGCCGCGAAGGTCAGAGTGCGCAAGCGCAGGGGGGCGTGAATGGGCAGCCGGGGATCAAAGGGAGGAATGGGCAATTTCGCCCGCGGCGCGGACTTATGGATGCACCAGGCGCGATTGTTCGTCGTTGCGGTCTGGATGGGATTCGGGGTTTCCGTGTTGCTCGGGTTAGTTGCCGGCGGCACGTACTTCTATCGGGCCACCACGGAAATCGAGCGCTACGCACTGGAGCGCAACAGCATCGCCGAACTGCGCCTGCTGCTGATGATGACGAACGCCAAGATGGAGCTGTACGCCGAGGGTGAGCGCCAGATGCTTACGGTGCAGGAGGTCGCCGACTTGACCACCGATGGCGCGGCGGAGGCCATGCGAGAAATGAGGAACGGCGGTGTCGTCGGTGGTTTGTCGGGCGCCGGCGCCTTCCTGCTTCTCGCGCTCTTCTGGTGGAGCTACGGGCGCTCGAAGATGGAGGATCGCCGGCTGCGCGGCGCGCATCTTGTCGAGGGCGAGGAACTGCGGCGGATGATGGAGCGGCGCGTTGATTGCAGTCCGTACACCATCGCTGGCGTGCCGATGCGCAAGGGCTCCGAAACGCTGCACACGATGATCGGCGGCGCGCAGGGCACCGGTAAAAGCCAGCAGTTTTTCCGGCTGATGCGGCAGGTGCGCGAACGGGGCAAGCGGGCCATCGTCTACGACCCGACCGGGGAATTCACGAAAGCGTTTTTCCGCGAAGGCCAGGACATCCTGATGAACCCGCTGGATGCGCGCAGCCCGCACTGGACGATCTGGAACGAAATCGCCAAGGACTATCACTTCGACAACATGGCCAACGGCCTGATCCCCGATCCGGCCGAGGCCGACCCGTTTTGGGCGCAGGCCGGCCGCATGGTGTTGAAGGACGTTTATCGGGTGCTGGGGCGCGAGGATCGGCGCACGAATGCCGATCTGTACAACGCGGTGGCCAAGAGCAATCTGGACGCCCTGCATGCCCTGCTGGTTGGCACCGCAGGGGCCACCTACGTGGACCCGAGCACCGAGCGCACGGGAATGTCGTTGAAGATGACCGTGCAGAACCAGCTCGAATCTTTCCGCTTTCTGCACGACAGCGGCGCGTCGTTTTCGATCCGCCAGTGGGTGCAAACCGAGTCGGACTCATGGATGTTCATTACCGCGCGCGAAGCCATGCGTGAGGCGCTCAAGCCGGTGCTGTCGCTGTGGATCGATACGGCGATCAAGGCCGTGCTCGATTTGGAGCCGATTCACCGCGAGCGGCTGTGGTTCTTTATCGACGAACTACCGACATTGCAGAAGCTGGACGTGTTGAAGCTCGCGCTGACCAACACCCGAAAGTACGGACTGTGCTGCGTGATCGGGATTCAGGACTTCTCGCAGTTGCACGAGATCTACGGCACCCATCAGGCGAAGACGATCATTTCGGGCTGCCAGACCAAGCTGCTCTTGCGTGTGACGGATGGGGACGCCGCGCGCCTGCTCGCCAAGCTGATGGGCGAAGCCGAGTTGGACGAGAAGGAAGAGACGCTGAGCTACGGACTGAGCGCGGAGCGCGACGGGGTCAGCGTCTACGCCCGGCGCAACCTGCGCGACATCGTCCTGACCTCGCAGATTCTGACCTTGCCGGACATGACCGGCTACATCACCGTGCCGGGGGACTACCCCGTCGCTCGCGTTTCGTATGGGTTCGAACCGAATCCGCCCGTCGCCGAAGGCTTTATCGAGCGCGAGGGCTTCGGCATCAAATTCGGGCCGGCACCACCGGCGGTGCCGCCCGCAGCTGTTGACTTATTCGGCGAGGGGGAACCCCAGGGCGAGATTCACTTCAACGAACTCGACGACGGCGCCGGCGACGAGACGGTCGATCGGGAAACCGGCGAAATCCTGAAGGTGAGAGCGGGGGACAAACCTGCCGCCTCGGCCGCGCCCGTCAGGGCCGCGGCGAAACAGCCGCCGGCGAGCAAGGCGCAACCTGCGGCGGCAGGAAAGTGAACCGGCGGCGCGTGCTTTGCGGTTTGCAGGCGGCCGCCGCGATTGCCGCCACACGCGCCCGCGCTGCGCCCCAGCCGTTACCGCCGGACGAAGCGTTTCAGATCCGTCCGCTTGCCAAGGAGCGCGACTGGCTGGCGCTGGAGTTTCGCAGTGAACCAGGCTATTTCCTTTACGCCCATCGCTTCGAGTTCGCCGCCGATCGATCGGAAGTCCGCATTGCAGAAGTCCTCTTGCCGACTGGGGGCCGGCGGAAGTTCGACCTCGCGCTGGGCTGCGAAGTCACGTACTTCCCCGGCGCGGTGGTGGTGCGTGTTCGCATCGAAGGCCTCGGCTCGGCTTTCCGCCTGATCGCACGTGCTCAGGGGTGCAGCGACTTCGGCCTTTGTTATCCGGTGATCGAGCGAACTTTCGCGGTTTCCGGTGGGCGCCCATGATTTCCCTGCACAACGTCGCGAGCGCGGGCCAGGCACTGCACTACTTCGCGCGCGACAACTACTACACCGAACATGAAGGACTCGACGAATCCGAGTGGTTCGGCAAGGGGGCGCAGACACTGGGTTTTGAGGGAAAGATCGATCGAGCGGCCTTCATGCGTGCGCTCGACGGCGAACTCGACGGCCAGGAGATCGGCAAGCGCACCGTCAACGAAAAGACCGGCGAGACCGAGCGCCAGCACCGCCCCGGCACCGACATTACCTTCTCCGCCCCAAAGAGCGTGTCGCTGCTCGCCGAAGTTGACGGCGCGCGCGACGTGCGCGAGGCGCACGAAAAAGCCGTCAAGACGGCCTTGGGCCACATCGAGCGCGAACTGGCCGTTACCCGTCAGATGAAGGACGGCGAGCGGCAATTGGTGAAGACCGGAAACCTGGTGGTGGGCCTCTTCCGCCACAACACGAGCCGCGACCTCGATCCGCAGACGCACACGCACGCAATCGTGATGAACGCAACGCGTCGCGAGGATGGTGAGTGGCGCTCGCTGCAGAACGACGCGATCTATCGCGCGCAGCGCGTGATCGGCGCCATCTATACGTCGGAACTTGCCGACCGCCTGCAGGCCCTGGGCTACGAATTGCGCCGCACCGACGAGCGCGGCAACTTTGAGATCGCCGGTATCACCCGCGAACAGATCGAGCACTTCAGTCAGCGACGTGCGGAGATGGAGGCGGCAATGAAAGCCCGCGGCCTCGACATCGACAGCGCGAGCGCCGGCCAGAAGGAAGCAGCCGCTCTGGCCACGCGAGACCGCAAGCGCGACGTCGACCATGAAACGCTCCGAGCGCAGTGGAAGGAGCGCGGCGCCGATGTGGGTATCGACTTCGGCGCGATCGCCGCGAAAGCCGCGAGCCAGCGCGAGCAAGGCGGAGTGATCCGGGACGACCGCCTGAGCGGCCGACAGGCGATGGAGTATGCAGCCGGCCATCTGATCGAACGCGAAGCCGTGGTCACCGGCAACGAGCTCTTGCGCACGGCAATCGAACACGGCGCGGGGAGGGTGTCGTCCGGCGAGGTCACGAAGGCCTTCGACAAACTTGTGCGCGACGGCGATCTGCTGGAACTCCCAGAGGGCCGGTACACGACCAAGAAGATGCTCGGCTCCGAGCGCTGGGCACTCGACCAGGTGCGCGGGACCAAAGGACAGACAGTCCCAATCGCCGACGCCGCGCAGCTGGCCGAGGCAATCTCCGCGATTGAGCGGCGCCAGGGCTTTCGTTACACGGACGGCCAGCGCGAGGCCATAACAACCGTTTTGGCTTCGCGCGACCGCTTCGTTGCCGTGCAGGGTATGGCAGGAACCGGCAAGACGACGATGCTGCGCGGCCTGCGCGAGCTGGCCGAAGCCAACGGATACACCGTGCGCGGCATGGCACCCACCGGCGCCGCCACCAAGGTGCTCGGCAAGGAAGCGGGTATCGCGGCCGAGACCGTGGCGATGTTTCAAATCAAGGAGCGCAAGCTGCAAAAAGACATCGAGTTCGCGCAGCCGTACGCTCCGGATTTCGTCCGCCGCCCGGAGCTCTGGGTCGTAGACGAAAGCAGCTTTCTGTCGCAGCGGCAGAAGGCGCAACTCGACCACATGGCCAACCGTGCCGGCGCCAAGCTCGTCTACCTCGGCGACACGTTGCAACTGCAAGGCGTCGAAGCGGGCAAGCCCTTCGAAATGGCGCAGCGCGCCGGGATCGAGACCGCCTTCATGACCGAAATCAGTCGCCAGAAGGAGGCCGACCTGCGCGCGGCGGTGGACATCATTACCGGCCGGGACCAGCTCGCCGAAGGTGCGCGCTTAGCCAAAGTCGAATTGAACAACAACGCACGCGCCTTCGAGTTTATGGTGGGCGCAGGCATGGTTCGCGAGATCAAGGATCGCGACGTGCTCGCCGCGGTCGTCGAAGATGTCGTGGCGCTGCCGCGCGGCACGCGCGAGAACACGATCGTCATTACCGCGTTCAACAAGGATCGCCGCGCCATCAATGATGGCGTGCGCGCAGGTCTCCAGGCGCGAGGCGAACTATCCGCTGCGGAGCAGACGCAGGAAGTCTACGAATCCAAGGGGTGGACCCGCGCCAAATCGAAGGAAGCGCAGTATTACCAGCCCAACGACGTCGTGCGCTTCGGCCGCAGCTACAAGACGATCGCCGTGGAGAAGGGCGAGTATCTCAGGGTGCTCGCACCTTTGCCGGGCCAGACGCCCCACGCGGTGCGCCTGCAAAAGCGCGACGGCACCATCGTCGAGTGGCAGCCAAGGAAGCACAACAGCATCGAGGTCTACGAGGGTGCCTCTCGCGCGCTGGCCGTGGGCGATCTGATTCGAATCACCCGCAACGGCGGCGACTTCCATAACGGCGACGTAGCGCGCGTGCTAAGGCTGGACGGGCAGCACGCAACGCTCGAAGTCGGTCGCGGCGCCGAGGCCGCGCGCCGCGAGCTCGACCTGGAGCAGAACAAGCATTGGGACCATGCGTACGCGTCTACCGTCCACGCCGCGCAAGGTGCGACCCAACAGCGGGCCGTATTTCATATCCGCGCTCCGATCGACGCCGGTGAGCGCGGCGGGCAACGCGAACTGGACGACATGGCCAAGGTCTTCGGTGCGCGCAGCTTCTACGTCGGCAGTACCCGCGCCAGCCACGCGCTGACCATCTACACGAACGACAAGGGTCTGGCCGCCAGCGCCGTCGTCGGCAAGCAGGACAAGACCAGCGCGGTCGAAACGCTCCAGCGGTTCGGCTTGGAGCGTCCGCCCGCGGCGGCGCAGCAGCAGCGGGCGTAACAGTCGAGGCGCGCCTTTCGCGCGCGAAAGCGACCGCAGGGCCGGCTCGGGGTGCCAAGAACCGGCGACCGCGGTGCCGCATCGCGCCGGCGTGGGCCGTGCCAGAATCGCCGCTTTGCGTTTGTAAGCCCGGCTTCCGTGCAACGCGAAACCGCGATGAATCGACTTCCGCATGGGCCGATGTAACTCCGAGGCGCGCCCAGCGGCCCGGTTCGAGCTTAGGCAGGACTCGCGCTGCATCCCCGACGCCCGAGTGCTGCTGTGCGTGCTCGTCGAGACACTATTCTCCAAAGCCTCAATGCCGACCACAAAAGCAACCCATGAAATCGCGCAAGGAAACCACCGTTGCTGCCTCGAACGGCTCCACGCGCAGGCGTAACCAGATTTACCATGGCCGGAAGGTATTTGCTCTGCGTATGAGCCTCGACTTGAATCGACGCCTGCTTGAACGCTGCGACCGCTTGCAGGTGCCGGCCAACACCTACATTACGGGCCTTATCCAAAACGCTCTGGCGCGCGCGAAACCCGTCGCGACTGCGGGTCCACCGCTTGTTCGGGGCGAGCCGCGAGTCAATGTCAGCATCCGCCTGAGCGGGAACATGCATCGCGCCTTGCTGTCGCAGTCCGCGCAATCGCAGGTATCGGCGACGGCCTTCGTTTGCGGTTTGATCGCCAAGGATCTCAAGCAGAGTACGATCGCTTGAGATCCGGCGCTCGCCGGATTTCGCGGAGCGGCCAGACCGCCCCTGTCATTTCTCGCATGCCACGATTGCGCGAGGCCGATCCACCCGCGGCAGCCAATCGCACCGCCATCGGCGGTTTACAATGCTTTCACTGTGAAAGCTAATTAGGATGATGGCCGAATCGATTCGCGCCGTCATTCCTTCCGCCCACCGCATGCGGACCACGCTCGGGAATCCCGGCGGTCGTATCGCCGATGCCGCAACCAGCCACCGCTCCGAAGTCGCCGCCGCGCTCCGTGCGCGCTGCGGCCGCCCGGCAAGCAGTCGACGGCGGCATGACGGCGTTGCGGTTGGAAGGCGACTCCCTGTACGCCCGGGCGCGGTTGATGCGCCAATCAGAGGCCTGTGTGCTGCTGTGGGAGTTGCGTCAGTCCGGCCGCGGGCGCGGCAGCGTGACGATCCGCCATTGGTCGATCGCCGAGTCGATGGACGACGTGCTCGCGCTGATCCACGCGGATCGCCGATTGTACGCCCGCCGCGACGCCTATGAGCGTTTCATCGAGCAAGCCCAGCGCCTCTTCGAGGTGGCCGCCGCGCCCGGCTGAAAGTCGACTACGGGGAATCGTCGGATTCTTCGATGCGCTCGGCCCGAACTTGGACCGGGTGCAGATGATCGGGCTTGCCCACGACTTCATTCGCCAGTGCGGCGGGCAGGTATTTCTGTTCCGGCTGAGCCACACGAGCGAGTCGGGCCTGCGGTCCCAGCACGAACTGTTTGCCGGCTGCGATCCGCGCTGGATCGTCGAGTACACCACCCGCGCCTGGTTCGCCAATGATCCGTTCGATATCGCCCAGCGGCGCGGGGTGGTTCGCTACGGCGAGTTGAAAAACCTTACGGCCGCGCAGCGCGGCATCCTTGCCCATGCCGCCCGCTACGGTTTCCGCCATGGCTTGGTCGTTCACCATGGCAGCACTGCCGGCGATGCGCTGCTGTACATCGGCGCCGAGTCCGCAGCCGCCGAACAAGGGCTCTGGGGGCATCGAACCGCGCTGCGCGCATTCGTGACGGCGCTAACGGACTGGCACTTGCTGCGCGACGACGCCGAGCGGTTCGTATCCGACGGCGCTCTGACGCCGGAGGAATCTGCCATCCTCGGGCTGGTGCGTGAGGGAGCGACCGCTCGACTCATCGCGGACCAGTTGAAGTTGAGCGAGAAACTCGTCCGCAATCGCCTGCGCAGCGCCTACCGCAAGCATCCGGGGCTTTCCCGGCGCGTCGCAGGCTCGCAGCAATTGGCGGCGCGCTGATCCGCTCGCGCCGGCGCAAACCGCGCGCACGCGCGCGCTTCTTACCGTTCCCAGCCTCTGTTCGCAAGTGCAAATCGCACCCGCGATTTGCACTTGAGCGCGCGTGGCTAATCGCGAACGATGCGAGCCGTATCGGGTTAACCCGCAAAAGCGCACCGGCAACGGCCAAATCACGATGTTTTGTAAACCGACCACCTTGGCCCACCCGACTGCGGCGCGCATGGCGAAGGCACCCGGACGCGCGCGGGCTTATTGCGCGTGCGCTACAGCCGCGACGGTGGCTGCCGCACTGCTGCTCGCCGCCCCGACAGTGGCCGCTGCGTGTTGGGAGGAGGCCGGAGCACGCCACGGCATCGACCCGGATCTGCTGCGCGCGATCGCGTGGCACGAAAGCCGCGGATGGACGAACGCTGTGGGGCCGCGCCTGCCGGACGGCAACCGCGCACTCGGCCTTATGCAGATCAACACCGTGCATCTGCCCAACCTGCAGCAATACGGCGTTCGAAAAGAAGACCTGTTCGACGGGTGCGCCAGTGCACAACTCGGAGCCTGGGTACTGGCAGATTGCATCACGAAGCTTGGCGCCACCTGGCGCGCAGTGGGGTGTTACTACACCGGCCCGAACTCGAAGAACACCGCCGCACAACTCGACTACGTGCGCGCCGTAAGGGCCAACTACGACGGGTACAAGCGGCAAAGCGCTGCAGGAGCAGCGCTCGCGCCGCCGGCCGGTGGACGGGGCGGTTGAGATGCGCGCTGCTGCGATGCCGCTATCTGTTTGCGCGCTGACGCTCGCGCCGCCCACGCTGGCGCAGTCGCTGGGCGAGCCGCCAGCGATCATGCGGGTACTTGAAATCTCGCAGTTTGGCTTGCCGCGAGATGCAAGGTACGTGTTCTGCGACACCGGGGAATGCCCGGCTCGCTCGACCAAGAGCTTCACCGTAGCGCCAATTGCGCGCGTTGCGACCGCCCCGGCGCCGCCCCAGCCCGCAAGCCCACCATCCGCGCCAGTCGCCGAGACGCTTTCGCACGCGAAAGTACAGACGCCGACGCTTGCGCCCAAGACTAAACCGACGACGGCACCGAAGCGGCGGCCGGCGACGTGCGACTGCCCGCCGGTCACCCCGAAATGATCGTGCGCAACCCCTTGGCGTGCCCCGCGCCAAGCCCCACCCGGGACCCCTTGGGGAATCACTTTGCAAAGGAGTACCACTCATGAACGCGATTCAACCGGCACCGGCCCTCGCACTGGCCGGCAACGACAACCTTAAGGCCTGGGCCAAGGCAGCGCTGTTCGTCGCGCTGCTGGTCGGACTGATGCTTTTCGCCCAGCAGGCCCTCGCGACTGATGGCACCGAGTTCTCGGATGCCGCAACGAAGTTCGAGTCGTGGATCAAGGGCAATCTGGGCAAGCTGGCGGCGTTCGTCGCGCTGGCCGTGGGCAGCGTGGTGGCTGCAGTGCGCAAGGACTGGTCCTGGTTCTTCGGTGCAATGATCCTGTCGATCGGCGTCGGCATTCTGGTGGGCGTGGTCAACGCCAGCTTCACCGCCACGATCTGAGCGCACGCGAAAGACGCGGCCATGTCAGCTCAGGACCTGACGCACTTCGTACCGCGCCGGCTCGACGCGGCGGGCAAGTTCCTCTTTTGGGATTTGGACGTCGCCGGCATCGGCGTAATCGGCATGCTGCTGGGCGTGGCAAGTGGCTACAACCTCGTCGGCCTCGTGCTCGGCGTGGCGATGGCCTACGCCTACAACAAGCTGAAGTCGGGGAAGCATCCTGGCATGGCCGCGCACCTTCTGTACTGGTGGACCGGGCTGCCTCAGCCGCGCGAGCTGCCCGGCTCCCATCTGCGCGAGCTCAACGGGTAGAGCCAAGATGACGCCGGAGCACGCCCGCAACGAGCGCGAAGTCCTCAAGTCGCAGATCAGTTTTCAGCGTTACGTCATCGTCGGCGCGCTCGGGCTAAGCGTGGTGCTGGCCGGCGGCTGGTTGTGGACCGCCATGAACAGTGTGGTGGCCATCGTCCCGCCCGAGGTGAAGCGGCCCTACGAGATCGGCTCGAACTTCGGCAACCGCGACTACCTGTCGGACATGGCCAACTTCGTCTTGCAGACGGTGTTGACGGTCTCGCCCGACAGCGTGGACTACAACAACAAGGTCATCCTCAAGATGACCGACCCGGACGGCTACGGAAAGCTCAAGGCCGATCTGGAAGGTGCCGCGCTGCGCATGAAGCGCGACCGGGTCAGCACCGTCTGGACGCCGCGCAAGGAAGAAGTCCAAGAGCGCGACAAGCGGGTCAAGGTCTCCGGGCGGCTGAAGACCTACGTGGCCGACACGCTCACGAGCGACCGGGAGAAGGAATACCTCATCGAATTCAACGTCACCGCAGCGGGGCGTCTATATGTGGTCAGTTTGCAAGAAGTGGTTAAACCCGATCCTGCTCGGCCTGCTGGGCAGCCTGCCGGCTAGCGCCGCCACCATCATCGACACGGCGACCCAGGACAGTCCGATTGTCAATGTCTCGGGGCGAGAAACCAATCGACTGGCGATCGAGGGTCGCCGAATCGCGACCGTGGTACCGGCGCAAACCGGGCTGCTGACGGCCAAGAAGGACGAAGCCCAGGGCGTGCTGTATTTCGGATTTCAACCGGAAGCCGGCACCGGCTCGGCGCTGACCGTCTTTGTGACCGACGACCAGAGCGACACTTACAAGCTGATTCTCGCCGTCAAGCCGATCCCGGCGCAGGACATCGTGCTGCGTCCGCCGGCAGCACGTTCCATTCCCGCGGCGGCAGCCGGGCCGGACGGGCGCGCGTCTTCGTACACGCGCCGAGTCAAGAACCTCATCCTGATCATGGCCGACGACAACACGCAGGGCGCGCCGATTGATCGGCAGGAAGTCAACCGCGAGATTCCCTTGTGGCAGGAGGCCAGGCTTGTCTTTCTGACCAAGTACAGCGACGGCGACTTGATCGGCGAACGCTACGCGCTGACCAACGTGTCGCCACGGGAACTGCTGCTGGTCGAGCAGGAACTGTACAGGCGCGGCGTGCGCGCGGTGTCGGTCAGGCACCACACCCTCGCACCGCGCGATACCACCGACATCTACGTGGTGCGGGAGCGCAAAGACAATGAATAGCGAACCGTACCGCGCACGATCCGCCGCAACGAACCTCGCGAAGTCACAGGCGGCGGCGCGGAGGAAAGCGCCATGAGCGACCCGAACGCAAGCACGAAGCGGCGGCAATTGTTCGTCCTCGGCATCGCAGTCGTCGGCATTCTCGGCTTGGTCGGCGCCGGCGTCTTTCTGTTCGATACGGAGCCGCCCCAATCCAAGCAGAAACCCAAGACGGTCAACCTCACGCCGCCGGGGACAGTGGACGACAAGGACGTGTGGCGCGCCAACGAAGCGGCGCGCCAGAAGGCCAACGAAGGGACGTTGAACAGCCTCAATTCCAAAGTGAAGGCCCAGGAAGAGCGGATTGAGAAGCTGTCCACCGAACTGGCCAACATCAAACAGGGCAAGCCGGGTGCCAGCAAGACCGCCGAAGGTACGCGTCCAGAGGCCGCGCCGAAAGCGCAGGACACGAAGGAACTCGACGAACGCTTGCCCCAACCCACCAAGGGCACCAAGGTACTGCAACCGCCGACCGCCCCGCCGGGATCGAAGCCGCTGAATTCCCCAGTGGTGCAGCCGGCGCCGCCGCCACGCGAGACGGTCGAACTGATCGCCTTTTCCGGTGCCGCGCCCGGCGTCGGCTCGGTGACCGGCGGAGCCCCTGCAGGACCGGAAGTCCTGGGTTTTCCGGTCGACGAACGGGCAAAGAAGGTGCAGCACCCGAAAGGCGCCGGCGCGGGCGAAAAGCGCACGGCGATCGAGTTCATTCCCGCCGGCAGCTTTGTTCGCGTGGCGATGCTCAATGGGGTGGACGCTCCAACCGGCGGCCAGGCGCAAGGCAATCCGCTGCCGATGGCCTTCCAGGTTCTGGATACGGCAAACCTTGCCAACAAGTACAAGCTCGACATCCGCGAGTGCCGCTTCGTCGCCGCGGCATGGGGCGATCTGAGCAGCGAACGCACGATGGGGCGCACCGAAAGCCTCACTTGCATCATCGAAGGCGAAGTCGTCGAGATGCCGGTCAAGGGCGTCGTCATCGGCGAGGACGGCAAAGCGGGGATCCGCGGGCGGCTTGTGACCAAGCAAGGGCAGTTGCTCGCCAACGCGCTCTTCGCCGGAACGCTGTCGGGCATCGGGCAGGCCATCCAAGCCTCATCGACCATCGTGACCACCGGTGGCGGCGGCGTGACCACCACCATCGACCCCAACAAGGTCGCGCAAGCCGGGCTCGGCGGCGGCGTCGCGCAGGCCGCCAACATGCTTGCTGCCTACTACATCAAGGCCGCCGACAAGCTCTTCCCCGTCATCGAGACCGACGGCGGCCGGGTGGTCGAAATCCTTGTCACCAAAGGCGCCACCTTCAACGCAAAAACCAACACTCAGGCGCTGTACCGCGGCCTGATGAGCCGTAACGGAACGATCGGGAGGAATACCGATGATTAAGCGAATCTTGCTGGTTTGCCTTGCCCTCCTGGCTGGCGCAGCCGCGGCCCGCGACGAAGAAACCGACGAACAGGCGGTCGCCCGCGCTTTGCGCGAGAAGTATCCCAACACTGCCATCCACGCCGTGCGGCGGATACCCATCGACGGCCTGTACGAAGTGACTATGGGATCGAACACGGCATACACAGACGCCACCGCCCGCTACTTCGTCTTCGGCCACCTCTTCGACATGAAGGAGCAGGTGGACTTGACGGCGAAGCGCCAGGCGGAACAGCAGAAGACACAGTTCCCTGCGCAGTTCCTGAAAAACGCGATCAAGAGCGTCAAGGGAGACGGCAGCCGTGTGGTGGCCGTCTTCAGCGACCCCGATTGCCCCTACTGCCGGCGGTTAGAAACAGAACTCGCGAAGCTCGACAACGTCACGATCTACACGTTCCTCTTCCCACTGGAAACCTTGCACCCCGAAGCGAAGACCAAGGCCATTTCGGTGTGGTGCGCCCCTGATCGCGAAGCGGCATGGAAGCGAGCCGTCTTCACCGGTACGGTGCCCAAGCTGGCGGCTTGCGAAAACCCCGTCAACGACAACCTGGTTCTCGGTTCCCGGCTGGGCGTCGTCGGCACCCCGACCCTCATCGCGCAGGACGGTCGCCTGCTGCCGGGGGCGGTGTCGGCGCAGCGTCTGAACGCCTGGCTCGACGCAGCAACGCCGCGCGCTGCGCAGACCGCCGACGGAGCGCGCAAATGAGAACCGTTGGCTGGGCGACATCCATTTGCGTCGCAATCGCGCTGACCGGTTGCGCCAGCTTCTCCGGGCTGGACGCGTCCTCGCAGTTTTCTTGCAAGGCGCCAGACGGTGTGCTGTGCCAATCGATGAGCGGCGTCTACGCGAACGCCGAAGCGCACAACCTGCCGGGACAGCGGGCCACCCGCGAAGCAGGCAGTACGGGGAGCCAAGCTGCCACCGCCGCACCCGCAGTGGTGAGCGCTGGTGGGGTTCTGACCAAGCCGATCTACAGCGGCACTCCGATACGGACGGCGCCCGTGGTGCTGCGCGTATGGCTGGCGCCGTGGGAAGACAACGACGGCGATCTGCACGACCAAAGCTACATCTACGTGCCTGTGGACGGCGGGCGCTGGCTGATCGAGCACAACCGGCGCCGCATCCAGGACGCCTACCGCCCGGTCCGCGCGCCGGTCGCTGCGGCGCAGGCCGCGCCGCCATCGACCGCCCGCTCCGCCGTCGATGCAGAGCCCGCGTCTGCCGAACCCGGCCCGCCGGCGATCCCGCAATCCGCGGCCGATGTCCTTAACGGCCTGCTGCGCCCGGCGGCGCCTGCGGGACCGCCGTCGCTTAACTGATCGGCCCGACAAGCAACGCCATGGACATGTCCTTGCCCAACCGCGCGCTGGCGGCAATCGCCGAAGTTTGGCACGACCGCATCCTCGGCAAGAAGCCCGATCACGGCAAGGAGCCGGCCCCCGTGCAAGTGTCCAACCGCGTACTGAGCGGAGCGCGCGGCGCCACGATTCACGACGTCGCGCAGAGCGTGCACGGGATCCACAACATCCTCACCTATGACCAGTACGACCCGGAGACGGGTCTGTTCTACAACGACAACGCAATCGCCTTCTGCTTCGAAGTGGTTCCTCAAACGGGCGCCGACGAAGACATGACGGCCAAGCTCACGCAGCTCTTCACGCCGATTCCGCCCGATTACGGCGTTCAGTGGTGCCTGTTCGGCAACTCGATTGCCGATCACATGTACGAGGCGTACGTCGATCAGCGCCATATCGCTGCCGACAACGGCCGCACGCCGGAGTTCTTCGTCGAGCTGGCCAAGCGGCGCATCGCCTACGTCGGCAGGGCCAAGGGCATGCCGCTCTTTCCCGCAGACAACTACACGGTCAAGAACATCCGCCTCGTGTTCTCAGTCACCAAGACCGGCTCCCATCAAGACAAGCGGTTACGGCAGGAACTGATGGAACTGCGCCAGACGCTTCAGGCTCAACTGAAGACCTCAGCGCTGCCGGCGCACGCGTTCGACGCGGGGGACCTGATCCGCTTTGTGCGGCCCATTTTGGACCCGCACCTGCTCTTCAGCCAGGACAGCTTCCCGGCGTTCGATTACGACCCGTCCCGGTCGATCAAGGATCAGGTCACCCCCTTCGGCCACCACGTCAGGGTCAAGAACAACGAAATCCTCTTCGGCCTGGCGCCGGCCACCGATGCCGACCCGGACGAGCGCATTGCCGTGCGCGCGTTCGGCGTGCAGCAATACCCGCAGAAGAAGGAACTGTGGGAGATGGCCAACATGATCGGCAGCTTCTTCGACGATGGCCTGCAATACCCCTGCCCCTTTCTCATCTGTGGCGGAATGTTCACGCTCGATCCAGCCAAAGTCGAGGCGCGCGCCCAGTTGACCGCCGCCCGCGCCAAGCAGAACGCGAAGTCGAAGATGGCCGAGTTCCAACCCGAACTGGCAATGCAGGCGGCCGACTGGGACATCGTGCTGCACCAGCTAAACGCCGGCGGCGCGATGACGGAGATCTATCACACGCTGATCCTCTTCGCCCCGAAAACGACTATCCATCGCTGCGCCCAGGTCGCGCTGAATGTCTGGCGCTCCGAGCGATTCATCATCGGCACTCTCGATTCGTTGCATCTGCCGCTGCTGTACGCCAGTCTGCCGATGACGTTCACCAACGCGGTGCGCCAGGACCTGAAGAAGTTCCGCATCCTGAGCACGAAGACGACGGTAAACGCGGTGGACATGTCGCCGGTGATCGCCGAGTGGCGCGGCGCCGGCGATCCCGTGCTGATGCTCTTCGGCCGCCGCGGCACGCCGACTTTCGTCGACTTCTACAGCAACAAGCAGGGCAACTACAACATCTTCGTCGCCGGAGTGTCGGGCTCGGGCAAGTCGGTCACGATGAACGAGATCGTGAGCTCCTACCGCGGCATCGGCGCACGCGTGTGGGTGATCGACGTCGGCCGCTCCTACAAGAACCTGATCGGCTTGCAGAAGGGCACCTTCCTCGAATTCACCACCAGCGCACCGGTGTGCATCAACCCCTTCAGCTGGGTTGGCGTGGACGAGGAGATCTCCTTTAAGGACGAGTTGCGGCTGCTGAAACCGATGGTCGGGCGGATGGCTTCGCCCAACGACCCTCTAAGTGAGTTTCAGTATGCACTGATCGGCGAAGCCATTACCGCAGTGTGGGACGACTACGGCCCCGACACGAACCCGACCCTGGTGCGCGATTACCTTCTCAAGAAGGTCAAGAACGAGCACGGCGAGCCCGAGCGCATCGCCTACGAACTGGCCAAGCAGCTGCAGCCCTTCACGAAGGAGGGCATCTACGGGGATTACTTCAACGGCCGCGCCGACATCGACCTGAGCGGCGACATGATCGGCCTCGAACTGGAAGAGTTGAAGGCCGCGCCCGATCTTCGGCGCGTGGTGCTCTTCGTTCTGACCTCGCGCATCGCCCACGACATGTACCTGTCGCGCGACCGCAAGAAGCTGTGCCTGGTCGACGAAGCGTGGCAGCTGCTCGGCGGCGACAAGGAGACCGCCGAGTTCATTGGCGAGGGCTACCGGCGGGCTCGCAAGTACAACGGCATCTTCTGCGTCGGCACCCAGGGCATTCAAGACGCCTACGCCAACGCTGCGTCGGAAGCCGCTTACAACAACGCCGACTGGAAGATTCTTCTGCGCCAGGACCGCAAGAGCCTGGACAAGCTGATCGAGGACGGGGTCGTGAACTTCAGCCCGGCGGTGCGCCGGATGCTGACTTCGCTGCGCACCGAAGGCGGGCGCTACGCCGAGATGCTGATCTCCTCGCCCAACGGCGACGCGGTCGTCCGTCACATCCCCGACCCGTTCTCTCTGCTGATGGCATCCAGTAAGGCGGAGGACTTCAATGAGGTGCAGGCGCTGCTGGCCGAGGGCCACAGCACACTGGAGACGCTCACGATCATGCTCAAGCGGCGGGGAATCGATGCGTAGGGAACAGCTGCTCACCGTCGTGCTGTCGGTGCTCGCCACGCTCATCGTCCTCGCGCCGGTGGCCTATGTCGCCTACGCCGCGCTGCCGCCACGGGTGGCGACCGTCGATCTGCAGAAGCTCATCGAGGAAGAACAGCAGCGCACGCTCGGGATAGTCGCCAAGAGCGGATCGCTTACCGAAGAGCAGCGCGCTACCGTCGAGCAACTGACGATCGAATTCGCCAAGAAACTGTCGGCCGCGGTCGAAGAGCTTGGCGCCAGCTGCCGCTGCGTGATCGTGAACAAAGCCGCGCTGCTGGGCGGCCGGGCCGACGATTACACCGACCAGGTGCGGGAAAGCCTGAAGCGATGAAGGGCGCCATCGTCGTGGTGCTGGTGTGGTCGCTGGTGGCCGCGCCCCTGGCCTTCGCGCTGCTGCGTGCACCCAAGCAGCTGTTTCTCGGCTGCTCGGCTGCGATCGGAGTGCTGGCCGTGTCCCTGTGGATAGCGGCCGGTTTCGGCTACCGCATCACGGAGAACATGACGGCGAGCCTGAACGGTCACATCTACCTGCACAAGGTGGGCGCACCTTTCCGCCGCGGCGATCTGATCGCGTACCACTGGCAAGGCGGAGCCACCTACCCGCCCGGCACCATCTTTATCAAGCGCGTGATCGGGGTGCCTGGCGACGAAGTGCGCACCGACGGGCGCATGTTCTGGATTGGCGAGCGTTACATCGGTTTCGCTAAGCCCGTATCGCGCGCCGGTGTCCCGCTGACCCCAGCCGCCGGCGGCACGATCCCCGATGGCGAGTACTTCGTCGCTACCGGCAATCCCGACAGCCTGGACTCGCGCTACGCGCTGGCCGGCAACGTCAAACGCGCTCAAATCCTAGGGCGGGCCTATGAACTTTTTTAGGCAAGCTTGCGTCGCTGCCATGATGCTCGCCGGTGCTGCCACCACCAGCGCCCGCGGCGAAGACTTGGGAACGCTGGGCCCCATCTATCCGGTGCGTGAGGAAAGCGCTCTGGACACGATCCTGCGCCGGCTGAAAGCGCTCGAAGCCAGCGGCGAACTCAAGCGCATTGAGCGCGCCGCGATCGCCCGCTCGATCGACGGCATCAAGAACCCCGCCCCGGTGGAGGGGATCGCCGCCGTAACCGAGCGCGCGCAGCGCCTGATCGACCCCACGGTCACCTACCCCGCCGCAATCAAAGACACGGACGGCCGCATCGTGGTACCGGCAGGCGCCAAGGTCAATCCGCTGCTCGTGACGCGGTTGACAAAGCGGCTCGTCTTTTTCGACGGACGCGACGCGGCGCAGGCCGAAGCGGTGCGCCAACTCGTCGCCAAGAACGGCGCGAAGGTCAAGCCGATTCTCGTTGCTGGCTCTTGGTACGACACGTCCAAGGCCTGGCGCACGCAGGTCTTCTACGACCAGCACGGACGGCTCACCGAGCGCTTCGGCATTCGCGGGGTGCCCACCGTCATCCGGCAGCAAGGCGCGATGTTGCTGCTCGAAGAAGTCCCGGCGGGAGAGTTGAAGTGAGGCGCTGTCTGACCGCTCTCTTGTGCATGCTCGCGCTCGCTTTCGCACGCGAAAGTGCCGCGCAGCGCTGCCAGGGCGAGTTCGCGAACCCGATCACCGACATCTGCTGGTCTTGCATGTTCCCCATCTCCCTGGGCAGCAAGGCGCTGCTCACGATGGATCAGGAAGACACGGACAACCCGAGCGGTTTCGGGTGCTACTGCTCAAGTCCGCAGCTCATCGGCATCAAGACCGGGTTTTGGGAACCGGCGCGCCGCGTGGACATCACCCGCACGCCGTATTGCTTCGTCTCGCTCGGGGGTGTGTCCATCGATCCGGGCGTGCGTGCGCCCGAGGGCGAAGTCCGCTTGCAGCAAGACAACACGCGCCAGTCGTCCTGGCAGGCGCATTGGTACGTCGATCCGATTCTGTACTACCTCGAAGTGGTGCTGGACAACCCCTGCCTGGAGACCGGCACCTTCGACATAGCCTACATGACGGAGATCGATCCCACGTGGAACGACGACGAAGTGACGATGCTGCTGAATCCGGAGACCTTCCTTTTCGGCAACCCGATAGCGCAAGCAGCGTGCGCGGCCGATTGCGTGCTCGCCACCACCGGCTGGGGCAGCAACGAGCTGTTCTGGTGCGCCGGCTGTAACGGAAGCATCTACCCGTTCAACGGTCACGTGCAGGCGCACGTCTCCCTGGTCCAGGCCTCGTCGCTCGTCGCGCAGCGCATGACCGCAAAGATGCACCGCGAGTTTCTGCTGTGGGGAACGGCCGGCGAGGATGCCCTGTGCGGCTTGTTCGTGCAGCCCGTGATGGACAAGACCCAATACAAGTACCACATGCTCTATCCGGTCGCCCAGACGCAGAAGATCAACAACAAGTGCTGCCAGCCGTTTGGTCGCTCGTCGGTGGTGTGGGGCGCCGGCAAAAGCTATCCGTACAAGGGGGAGGACTTCGCCTACATGATCTTCCGCAAGCGCAACTGCTGCTTAGGGGTAGGCTACTGATGGGAAAGCCGCTCACCGCCGCGATGCTGCTCGCTTGCTGCGTAGGCGCCCACGCGCAGAACGCAAGCGGTCCTGCTGGCGCGCGCCTGCCGGCCGATGCCGTCATCGAGCGAGAAATCCGAAAGATTGAGCGCGACCGGAAGGCGCCCTTCGACGCGGCCGCGGCCCAAGGCGGCGCACCGGCACCCTTCCCGAACATCGCAACACCCTCGCCTGCCGGGATCGACCCCGAAGCGATCGCCCGCCGCTACCGAGAGCGAGCGGAAGCACACATATCGGAAGGCCTGCTGGTCTTCGCCAGCTTGTCAATGCCAGTCGAGTCCCTGCGTAAGGCGATCGCCGACACCTCGCGCGCCGGTGGCGCCGTCGTCCTGCGCGGATTCAAAGACGGTTCGCTGAAGGCGACTGCCGAGGCGGTCCGCGCTTTGGGCGTCGACAGTGGTGCGGTGCAGATCAACCCCGCGGCATTCACCAAATACCGGGTGACTTCCGTGCCGGCCGTGGTTCTCGTGCGCAACGACGGCGCCGACGCGGTGGACGCCGAGGGTTGCGCGCTGCCCGACCGCTACGCGAAGGTGAGCGGCGACGTCGGCCTGGCATACGCGCTCGACGCGATCCGCGCCCGCTCGCCGCAGTTTCGAGCAATGGCAGCGCGATACGCGCGGCCGCTGCAGGAGGCTCACCGATGAAGTACCTGTTGCCCTGGATTGCAGCTGGCTGCGGCATCGCAGCGATCGCACTCGCGCAGGACATCAAGACTCCGGCCGACGCCTTCAGCGCCGGTCAGACCTTCGCCAACGGCACCAAGGGAAAGGATGCGGCAGCCGGCAGCTTGAACGCCACCGCAGCAGCCGGCAACGTGCCGAAATACAGCACCGATCCACAGGAGAAGAGCATTTTCGGGGCAGGGAAGACGCTGATCGCGCCGGCGGGCACCAAGAAGCAGAACGATTGCGTGGGCTACAAGGCTGGCAACGCTTACGACCAGCAAGAGTGCGATGCCGTCAACTACCTGACCAAGATGCCGGGCGAGCGGCCGAAGTTCGACATCGACAAGACCAAGGACCCGATCCTCGTCGGCTCCAAGACCACCGTGGCCAACCCCGGAACCGTGCCCGGCAGCGGCACATCATCCTGCAAGGTGGTAACCACCAACGTGCCCGGCACGTACACCTACGAGACGTGCACACAAACGCAGACCTTTCAGGACATTCCCTGCGACAAGGTTCTCACGGTTAACGCCACGGCGTCCTGCACGCCAGGAAGCTCCTACTACGCCAACGCCGCGGACAACTCTGGCCTGGGCAAGGACGCGTGCGACGGCGGCGACACGATCTTCCTGACCTACCAGTGCAGCCAAACGCGCCCGCCTTCGCTGCGCGTGGAAACCAACCAGAAGTACGGCGGCAACTTCGGCTTTAACGTCAGCGCATGGTCGTTCGACGAGACGCACAACTTCTCCAACTGCCGCGGGCGGTGGAAAGGAACCACAACCTGCGACGGACCGAACTGCACGTCCAACGTGACGATGGAAATCTACTTGGGGAGTTCTTTTTGCACGGCCTACGACGAGAACGGCAACAGCTTCAGTTGCTACGACATCGGGCCCGTCGGGTTGCCCGTTTGCGGGGAGACCAAGAAGAGCTGCTACGAGACGGTGGACTCTTACTCCCTGTCCGGGACCCTCACCAAGAGCTTTTCGTACACGACCCTCGACATTCAAACGACCGACACTTGGGCCAGTAGCTGCGATGCTCTCGAAGCGCGGGTGGCCCAATGACCGCTCGCAGCCTCGCCCAGGCTTTTCTGATCGTCGCGAGCTTGCTTGCAACGGGCAACGCGCTTAGCCAGGCGGGATCGTGCGAGCAAAAGACCAAGGTTTGCGCCGAACCCAACGAAACTCGGGACATCAACGGCTTTCCCGTCTATCGCGACTGCTGGCGCTGGCACTTTGTCTACACCTGCCGCAGTCAGGACACCATCGACGACTGCGCCGAACTGAAGGCACGTGGCTGCGGACAGGTCGGATCGACCTGCGTGACATGGGCACCTGAAGGCAGCTGTGCAATGTACGAGCAGGCGTACCAGTGTCTGGAAACCCCGGCCAAAACAATAGAGAGCACGGTCTGCGACACGACCTTCTGCCAGGACGACAAGGCCGCCTGCTTCGATACGACGCATCCGCCCGACAAGGACTTCGGCATGGCCGCGGCCATGATGGAGGCTACCCGCGAGGCCGGCATCTACGGCATCGATCCGGACAAGATCGAAATCTTCAAGGGCTACTCCGAAGAGTGCTCGATCAAGGTTGCCGGAGGCACCGAAGTCAAAAGCTGCTGCGCCCCTTCCGGTGGTGGGGAGAGCTTTACCAACTTCAGCGTCATAGGGGTGACGGCAAAAGCGGCGTACGCCGTGGGCAAAGAAGAACTTAAAGCTGGTTCGAAGTACGTCTACGACAGCCTGTTTCAAGCCCAGGACTCGACGCTCATTAAGGAAGGTCTGGGGGCAGCCGCGGAGGGTTTGTCCACCGAAGCCGCGAGCAGCGTTGCAGCGTCTTCGGGAACGAGCTTTGGCGCGTATGGATTCGAGTTCTCTTACTCGGCCGCCGGCGGCTTCGAATTCGTCGGCTTCGATCCGTACAGCTTCGCAATCGCTGTGGCTATCCAGCTGATCACCCGCTGGCTGAGCTGCGATCAACCTGAGCAAGTGATGGCGCTCAAACGCGGGCAGCACCTGTGCTCCCACGTCGAGACCTATTGCTCGAAGAAGCTTCTCGGCGGCTGCATCGAGAAGAAGGAACGCCATTGCTGCTTCAACAGCGTCCTGGCCAAGATCATCAACCGGCAGGGACGCGCGCAACTGGGGCTGACGTTGAGCAGCTGCGCGGGCTTTAACCAAACCCAACTGCAGGCGATCGACTTCTCGAAGATCGACTTCAGCGAGTTTCTGGCCACCATCGTACCGAAGAACATCACTGCCGGTGAGACGACCAACGACGTCACCGACACCGCCAACAAGAAGTTCAAGGACTACTACGGAGGCTGACCGATGCGCATGCTATCCGTTGTTTCCGTTCTTCTTGCGCTCGCTTTCGCGGGCGAAAGTGGGGCGCAGGCGATCTACGCCAATCCGCACGATCTGCTGGCCGAGGCGATCAAGACCGGCCGCGCCGGCGGCGTGATGACTGGCGCGGTGGCCGAGCTTTTCTCCAATCAGTTCGGCAGGGCCGGGGCTTTGCTGGCGACCGCTGAAGTCGTCGCCGATCTGCCGCAACAGGACTGCAAACGCCTGCAGGTGACGTTCACCAAGCGCGACGCAGCGGGCCCGAGAGGCCGCGGCGACGTGACCATGAAGACCGCCATCAACTACTGCCTGGACGGAGGCCCACCGTCCACCGACGAGGTGCGCCGATGACTCGCATCGCACTGACCCTGCTGCTCGCACTTACCGCTTCCGGCGCCAGCGCCCAAGGCACGGGACTGGACTATCCCTCGATCTGGCGCTGCGACGAGCCGCGCTTTAACTGGTACTGCGACGACGATCCCGCCGCCAAACCAAAGACCTCGCCGCCCGCGTCACAGCGGGCGACAGGACGAATCGAATTGAAGGACATCAAGACCGCCGCGGAACTGCGCGAGGAGTTGAAGCGCCGCGAGGATATCGCCGTGATGAATCCGACCGACGCCAATCTCAAGGACTACCTGACCCTGTGGACCGTCGCCCAGGAGAAAGGCGCGGTGTTCGCCGACAGCTGGCGCCGCGTTGTCTGGCAAACCCCCGAACTGGACTACTCGCTGCGCCGACCCACCAACAACGCCGCGATCAAGACCTTCGACGCGCAGCGCGAAGCGCAGGAGGAAAACCAACTCCGCGCGCTCGCCAAGGATCACGGCCTGATCTTCTTTTTCCGGTCGGATTGCCCCTACTGCCACGCGATGGCACCGGTACTGAAGTCGCTCGCCGCCAAGTACGGCATCGAAGTGCTCGGCGTGACGATCGACGGCGGCGCGCTGCCCGAGTTCCCCAACCCGACCGACGGGCGCGCGACGGCCGCCGCCTGGGGTGTGGAGCGCGTACCGGCGCTATTCATTGGATCCAAGCAAACCGGCGATCGCGCCGCCATCGGCTTCGGCGCGATGGCCCTAACCGACATCGTTTCGCGGATTTTCGTACTCACGGGCACCAAGCCCGGCGACAACTTCTAGGAGGCCGCCCATGCCGACCCGACTCCCCCGCTTGCGCTCTCTCGCTGCCGCGGTGACCGTCTGCTTCTACACCGCGTCAGCGAACGCGATGACGATGCAGGAACTCTTCGACAGCGTGAATGCCGCCGGCAACGTGTCGAGTCCAGCGGTCGTCCAAGGGCAGACGCTGAATATGTACACCGGCGGCAGCATGTTCATGCGGATGCCCAAGCGCACCTACAACGTCGCGAGCTTCACGCCGCCAAGCTGGGACGCCGGTTGCGGCGGCATCGATCTGTTTCTCGGCGGCTTCAGCTTCATCAACAAGGAGCAGTTCGTCTCCATGCTGCGCAACATCGGTACCAACGCGCTCGGCTATGGCTTCAAGCTCGCCATCCAGAACCTGTGCCCAACCTGCGACAACGTGATGCAAGCGCTGGAAGCGACTGCGCGCTTCATGAACCAAATGAACGTTAACAGCTGCGAGACGGCGGTTGGACTGGTCAACGCAGTGAAACCTGACAGTTGGAAGCGTGACGTTCAAAACACCGCCAAGAACTACGGCGTGGGCTTGGGATCATTCGCTGACGTCACTGATGCATGGACCAAGGTGGCCAACGACTGGGGCAAGGCCGGCGACGAGCTCGAGAAGATCCCCGATGCAAAACCGGAAGTCAAAGAGGCGCTGCCTGTCGGAAACGTCGTGTGGATCGCGCTGAAAAAGATTGACGGGCTCACCGACGAGTACCGAATGCTGCTGATGTCCATGATCGGCACAACGGTATTCCCAAAACCAGGAGACTCTGGCGCACCGAAGCCCTACCCGCGTAAAGAAATAACCGTCCAAGCGTTGATCGGCGGCAACGTGGTCGATGCTGACGGCAAGCCTGTCGGAAAGATCGAACTCCCGATCTGGAAGTGCAGCGAGACAACAGACTGCAGCACGATGACCGAGGATGTCCTCAAGGTCGACAGCTTCCGAACGATGGTGCGCACCAAGCTCGACTCCATCATCGACAAGATCGCTGGGCGCGAAGCCTACGCGGACTCAGCCGAGGTGATGAAGTTTCTCAACGTCACCGACATCCCGGTCTACAAGATGATCGCGGTAGCAACGAGCCTCAACAACACGGGTATCGCCGACAACCTACTCAACCGCTACCAGGAACTGCTGGCCGCCAAGTACGCCGAGGTCTACATCCAGCGGGCTGTATCCGACTTACGGGCGGCCTTTGCCAAATACAGCGCTCAAGCCAGCACGAGTTTGGGGCGAGAACTCGACGAATTGAAGCCCGAATTGAACGTGATCGAAACGCAGGCGAGGCAGGTCTTGGCTACCGCGTACACGCAGACGATCAGCACCTACAACATCGCCTTGGAGGTTGCGCACATGGAACGCGCCCTGAACGCAAACCTTTCGCAGACATTGCGATCTTCTCTGACCTACGGCAAGTCGCTCGGGCGCTGACCGATGATCGACGTCGAAATCGCGACGTACTGGAACGTCGAGACGCTTTACTACGTCTTCAACGGCGTGGCGTCCATCATGGGCGGAGCGGGGTACACCGGGCTGCTGAAGATGGTTTTCCTCTTCGCGCTGACGATCGGCATCTTCGGTTACGCCGGCAACCGCCACTTGGAGCTTTTCACGTGGTTTATCCAGGCGCTGATCTTCGTCACTCTGCTGAATCTGCCGATCGCCCGAGTACTCCTCACGGATAAGACGGGGCTCGAGCCGCCACGAACCGTTGACAACGTGCCCTTCGCGCTGGCCATCGTGGGCCAGACGAGCAACCTTGCTTTCGGTTGGGCAACTCGAACCTACGAGACCGTGTTCGGTGTCCCCGACGAGCTGGGCCTTCAGAAAGGCGACGTGGCGTTCGGCCATCGCATCCTGAAGAACGTCAACAAGGTCATCATCCGCGACCCGGGGCTGCGCGCCGATCTGATGCAGTTTTTCAAGGAATGCACCCTCTACGACATAAAGGACGGCATCCTCACTCCCAACCAGGTGGTAGGAGAGACGGACACGTGGAACACGATCTTTGCGGACACGAGTCCCGCACGCTTTGTCACCTACAACACGCTCACCGCGACGCCGACGACCGACACGTGCAAAAACGTCGCGGTGATTCTCAAGGACCGCGTCGATGCGGGTATCGACGCGGCGCAGACGTTCTACGGGCGCCAGAACTTCAGCCGCGCAGACACCGACGCCACGGCGAGTGCGATGTACGCAGCGGCTGTCGGTTCCTCCTATGACTGGATCCTCTCCAGCGCCTCGACGGCATCCGACGCGATGAAGCAGGCGATGTTCAACAACATCTGGCGAGACGCCGGCGCGGAACTGCCAGCCCTGCTAAACGATCCGGGCCGCATTCAGGAGTTGCAAACGATGGCTGGAGCCGCCCAGGCGGCGCGCCAGGCCGACGGCTCGAAAGCTACCTTGTCGTTACTGGCGCAGGAGACCTTGCCGCATATCCGCAACTGGCTCGAAGCGATCGTCTACGCCCTCTTTCCTATTGTGGTGGTGCTGATGGTCGTCACTTCCACCGATGGAGCCAAGCGCATCGTCGGCGGCTACATGATGACGCTCGCGTGGCTCGGCATGTGGCCCGTCATGTTCGCTGTGATCAACCACCTGTCGATGATGTACTTGAAACACAAGGTGGCCGGTTTGAACCTCGCGCAAGGGGTGCCGTTTCAGTTGTCCGACACCTTCGATGCGACGCTCGGCGACGAACTGTCAGCGATCGGCTACATGGTGCTGCTGGTGCCGTTTCTCAGCGCCGCGATCATCAAGATGGGGCAAGGCGGGTTTATGGCAGTGGCCGACCGCATGGTGACGGGAGTCCAAAGCGCCGGCCAGGCTGTCGGCGCGAGCATGGCCGGCGGCAACGTCAGTACGGGCCAGGTTGGGCTGGACACCGCTTCGGTGAACTCGACGGCCATGCACAAGTACGACGCCAACTTGGGCCTTGCGGGCGGAGGGGCGACGTTTGGCTACGCCAACGGCAATGTGGGGACCATGGCGCCAAACGGCTCGATGGCTCTGCAGCAGTTTCAGAATCGCATGCTGACCTCAATGGCGGTCGAGCGAGGGTCGCGTGCGGAGATTTCCCAGGAAACCCACGACACGCAAATTGCCGGAACCGGGAGCATCGCGCAGCAAAGTCACAGTGAGGGCGCAACCTTCAACAATGTCACGGCGAGGGACGCCACACGGGGCACGGCCCAGGGCGTCACGTCCGCGGCGAGCATTGTGCGATCCGGCGGGGAACAGGGTACCTACGGCGTCGGACAGAACTTGAGTCGTACCTCCGCGGACAGGTCGACTTTCCAGGCGGCCACTGGCGCCCAAGACCAGTTCTACATGGGCGGGCAGGCAGGGGTCGGATACGGCGGCGGTCGCGGCCAGCAGCAGATCGCGGGCAGCGATCCCACCCAGCCGGGGGCTCCAAGCGCCGGACGAAGTGGCCCACCCACCGAAGCCGGTGAGAAGCGCATTGCCGATGCACTGCGTAAGGGCGGCGCATCGCAGGAAGACATCGATTCTGCGGTTGCCGGCTACCGGGCTACGCATCAAGCCTCGGTGGGTGAGAGAGGGGCGGGTGCCGCGCGGATGCCGATATCTCGTTTCGGGGCGGGGCTGAATCTAGGCGCTGTTTCGGCGAAGACGTACTCCGCGTCGCACGGGCGGAGCAAGGAAACCGGCACCCAGCACGGTGAAGAGGAAAGCGCTCGTATTCAGCAGACCTTCAGCACCACGGGACAACAGGTAGTTGCTGCCAACCAAGCGCAACAGTCCGCTCAATCGAGCCGTACCGGGAGCGACGCGACTCGTTCCACTTCAGACGCATCCTCACAGACAACGGACGCCACGCGCCGCAGCGAGCATGGCGTGGGCGACCGAGGAAGCCGGTCGAGAAGCGACAGCTTCAGCGTGCATCGCGACTTGATGGCGGACCCCAACCTACTGGAGAAAGTTGCGGCGCGTAACGGAATGACCGCCGCACGGCTTATGGGTCAAGCGGAGGGACGAATTCTCGCGATGGTGCGCGACTACGCGGCCGAGAAGGGCGTCGCGACGGCCTCGTCCACGCTGCCGCGTACGACTCTTGGCGGCAATGCTTTGCCAACGGGACGCAGCGAGCTCGACGAAACCTTTGCTGAGGGTCGAGAAGGATTGGGCGCGAACATCGACGCTCTGCACAGGAAGAATCAGGCACGAACGGGATTCGCTGGAGCAACGCCGTTGACGGTCGACACGTCCGTGCCCTCGGTTGTGGTTCAGTCCGAGGGGAGCGTCATGGGTCAACTGAATCCGCAAATCCCTCAAAGCATTCCGGGCCGCGCGGCAGCGCTGGACGAGAACGTCCAAGCATGGGCCAGCCCCGACAAGAAGCTCGGCGAAGGGCGAGCAAATCCGATGGCTGTCGTCGAAGGTATGGAAGGGCGCGACGTGAAAGATACAGTGAAGAAGGCGTGGGACCACGTCACTGGTGGTGACGGCACTGCGGACGGAGAAAAGCTCACGCCGAACATGAGGCGGGAGACACAAACCGAACTCGCAATAGACGCAGATTCAGCGAAACCCAGCACCGCCGATCCCGCAAAAACATCGACTACACCAGGACGCGAGAATGACACAAAAGCGAAGTGACGCACCGGAAGCGAATGCGTTAGTACGGATACCACATCGGACCGAACTCGCCGTCGGGCACCACTTCAATCTTTCCGGTCCTCGGGTTGATCCACGTTTGATATTTGGTCGGGTCGGTTACGCAATCATCGTCGATAGCTTCTCGAAAGCAAGCGAATCCGTCGCTAAGCCACCAAGCGAGTCCAATCGGGATACCGAAAACGATAAGCGAACCACCAACAATAGGAATGACGTCCTTGACAAGGGCCGCGATAGTCATTTCGTGTCCTTCAGTTCAATGATGAGATACATCGACATAGACATCCCCGCGCCATGCGCGGCAGGCAAGAAGCCCGACGACGCTACGCGATACCCCTTTTCGTACATAGTGGCAAGACTGGAAAAGGTACCAACACCAAAGCAAGAGATCACAGCGTCCTTGCCGCCGCCCACCGCAAGATTGTGCGACACGCAATACGTCGCCTTCGGTAGTCCGACCGCTCCTCCCGAGGACTGCGCAAAGGCGGGCAGTGCTGCCATGGCGAGGACGCTGAGAATACTTGCAAGTTTCTTACGACCCGTCATCTATGCCTCCAACGATTGCCGCCATTTCGGCGCCAATCGCTGAAAAGGTACGCCTGCCCGCAGCCGCGCGCAAGTCCAAACGATGCAAAGCCGCTCCATCCCCAAGGCTTCCGGTCAACTGCAACGTGCTGCCGTTGTGAAAGCAGCACGCCAGCGGCAGTTGGACCCCGCTGCATGCCGCGTTGCGGAAGACGTCCTGGTTCGCGGCTTCCGCCAGGCCGTCGCTGCTCGGCACGCCGGTATCTCTCGGCAGCGCGTTCATTCCATCTGCAAGGCCGTGCTCCACGCGGTCGAACAACTCAAACCCACTTGGAGAACGAAACGATGACCCGATTCTCTGCCGCCCTCGCTGCGTTGACTCTGGCTGCTGCTCTGAGCGCCTGTACGACCGCGCCGCCCCCGAAAGCCCAGCCGGACCCGCACGAGGGGACGAGCTTCTCTCCATACCGATCAATCGCCCCGGTGATCCAATGCGACGACTGCCGGTACTGATCGATGATCCCCAGCACGTGGTTCAGGCGCCTGATCCTGGCGCTGGCGATTCTCGAATTCGCCGGCGCGGTGATGTGGCTCGCAACGCGCCTAGTGCCCAATCCCGCAGACAAGGCCTTCGCGCAGACGGTGGCGGGCATGGTGTTTCTCTTGGGCTTCTACGCCTGCGCGCCTTTGTCGGCCCGCTTTCTGGCCCCGAAACCGTCGAGCAATGGCCCGCTGCTCGCCCGATTGCGCGAGATTGCGCTGGCGCTGCCCGCGCGATGGCCGGTAACGCTGTACGACCACCGCGATGTGAACGCGATCACGGTGGGCATCATCGAGCGGCATTCGCGGGTCTACGTCACCAGCGGATTGATGGCCTGCGTGAGCGACAAAGGCCTCAAGGGGATCCTCGCGCACGAGGAAACCCATGTGCGAGAGCACCACATCCTGACTACCTTCACGTACGCCTGCGCCTATGCCTTGCTTGCCCACTACGTGTCGAGCAACAAGGTTTTTCTGTTGGGCTTCGTTGGCTTCATGACACTTCGCCGCTATCTCGAATACCGCGCGGACGCGGGCGGGGCGGCCAGCGCGGGCAGGGAAGCGATGCTGACCGCGCTGCACGAGCTGAAGGCGGTCTACAAGGAGCAGCGATGGACGCGATGGTTGATGTTCGCGATGCCCTACCCCTCGCTTTCGATGCGGATTGCGGCGCTTCAGACGGGGCGCAGACCCCTCTTCTAGGTACGAAATGATGACTACCGGTCTCGAATGGGCGGGATGTGTCCTTGGCGCGGTGGGCGCCCTGCTGCTCGCGATGAACCGGCCGTACTCCGGCTGGGGATGGATCGCCTTCCTCGGTTCCAACGCCTGCTGGATCGTTTTCGGGCTGACCACCGGCCTGGCGGCGCTGGTCGCGATGCAGGTGGTAATGACGGTGACGAGCCTGCTGGGCGTCTATCGCTGGCTGCTGCGCGCGCCTGCCAGCGTCCACTTTCGCGCGCGAAAGGAGCGCCCATGCTGAGTGCGCCACTGTGGATACTTTGGATCGGAACGATCGGCGGCCTGGTCGCGGGCTGGGCGCTGCGGTATTGGGCAAGCGGCCGGCGCTTTGCCCGGATCAACGCCCTTGGCGTCGAGCAGTTTCAGAGCTACGAGCATCTTTGGAGCGCGCGCATGCTCGAAAGCGCGGCTCACACTCTGGGCGGATTGATGCTCGTCGCCGGCGGCGGCTTTTTCTTGGTGCTGGCCGCACGCTACGTGCTGCCCTTGTTGCAGTAGCGCGGGATGCGCGCGGCACGATAAAATGATGCCATCGTGAAAGCATGTAAGAAACGATAAATCGTTGCACTGAGGAGAACGAAATTGGGTGACGACCCCTCGATGGGAACCACGCTGCTGTTGGCCTACGGCGCGTGGGTGCTGCTGTTGCCCCCGGCGCTGTCGGTGTTTGCACCTTCAGCCTGGAGAACGGCTGCGCTGCTGCTGCTGTTGCTGGCGCCCCTTTGCCTGATAGGCGGGCTTTGGGCCGGCTTGGCACTGACGGCCTTCGCGGCTGCTTTCCTGCTGTTTCGCCGATCGCGTCGTCGTCGACAAGCCTTCACCTACTTACCGAACGAAGATCAACGAAAGGTTGAACCATGAGCAAAGCATCGAACGAGGGCCGAACGAACCGCGCCGGCATTCGCTTTGAGGTCGCCTGCGGAATACTGGACACGCTGATTGGTGCGAAGGTTGCTGACGAGGCGACAGAGTCCGCGCAACCGAACCCCAACGTCAAGCGCATCGAGCGCTTGCGGGCGGAGAAAGCGGAACTGCGCGACCGCAGGGCCGCCCTCGATCCCGACGACCCCGAGGCGATCGAACTCGCGATCCGCACCTACGGACCGCGGGTGGCAGCGATGCAGACGACCGGCACGGCTTGACGATGGCAACCGACGTTACGAAGTACGCGGCCGAGGCCGCGTACAAAGACATCGAGCGCGACGCGCTGGCTCGCACCGAGCCGCAGGCGAGCCCGCGAGCCATCCTGCTCGGCGGCCAACCCGGAGCCGGCAAGTCCGAACTCGCGTTCCGCGCGACGCGCGAACTCGCCGAGGACGGCGGCGCGGTCGTTATCGATGCGGACCGCATGCGCGCGGCGAACCCGCGCTACCAGCAGCTGCTGCGCGACGATCCGCAGAATGCGGCCGATCGAACGCAGGCCGAGGCAGGCCAATGGGCGACCCGCTTGACCATCGCTGCGGCCGAGGCGCGCCGCAACCTCGTCGTGGACGGAACGATGCGCAACCCGGACAACATCCGGGATCTGGCCACGCGCTTGCGCGAAAGCGGATACACCGTCGAAGCCCGTGTTCTGGCGGTGGATGCCGAAACGTCGCTCACGCGCGCCCGGCTGCGGTTCGAGGAGCAAACCGAAGCCGGCGGAGCCGGGCGGTACGTGAATCGCGAACAGCACGACGCTGCTTACGAGGCGCTGCCGCGCACAGTCGCGACCCTTGAACGGGAAAAGCTCGTCGATCGAATCGCCGTCTACGACGCTCAGCAACGCCTCGTCTACGAGAACCGACTCGCGCAGGGGCAGTGGCGCGAGGCACCGGCCGCCGCGCAGAAGCTCGACGAAGAGCGCGCCCGGCCATACACGCCGGCCGAAACGCGTGCGCAGGTTTCTGCGCTGGAGGACATCGCCTCGCTGGCCCGCGATCGCACAGGACAGCCCGACCGGGAGATCGAGGCGAAGCTGGAACGCGCCCAGTCGGCCTGGGCGGTCGCGCAGCAATCGCCCGCCTTTCAGCGGGCCGAGGCCTTCGATAACTTGCCGAAGGGCGAGGCCTTGGCGCGGCACCCGGAACTGGATGGTGCTTACGCGCAACTGCGCGACACTCGCAGCCAGTTTCCGCCGGCCATGTCCCGCGACGAGCGCGAACAATCGTATCTGTCGCTCGCCGCCCGTCTGTCCGAACAGCTTCAGCGCGGCGAAGTGCCGCGCGGCTCGGTGACGCGGGAAGAGTCGGAACGCGTAATCGATCTGGCCGCCCGCGAGCGGGGCTTTACCAGCGTGCGCAGCGCGGCCGAACTAAACAGCGACGTGCGCGGCGAAGTGGTGGCCACCTCCAGTCACCATGCGCTGATCAAGCTGTCCGACCAGGTGGCCGTCCGCGTGGAGCGACCGGGACTCGACCACGACTTGAGCGTCGGCGAGCGGGTTGCTATCCAATTCGACAAGGGCCAAGGCCGCGTCTACGAGCTCGGCAAGGATCCCGGGCGCGATCTGGAGCGAGGCCACGACCGCGGGATGGACCGCGACCTCGGGCGCTGAGCGAGCGGACATCCTGATGTGGCCTTTCCGACTCCGCTTACCCGCGGCGCGCGGGCCGGCAACGCCTGCCGATCCTACTTTCGCGCGCGAAAGCGGCCCGGCTCGCGCCTGCTCCCAGGGCGGCTTGATCCGGCCGCCCCGCGACTGCGTGCTGATGCTGGACATCGACGGCGTCTTGCACCCCGGTCAATCGGGTTCGCTGATCTATCTGCCCCTGCTCGAATTCTGGCTGCGCTGCTACCCCGCCGTGGACGTGGTGTTCTCGTCGAACTGGCGGCTCACGCATGGCTTCGATGCACTGCGCGCCCTGCTGGCGCCCGACCTGAGGGAGCGGGCGATTGGCACCACCCCGTTTCTCGACGACGGCTGCCGCGAGGATGAAGTCCTCGCATTGGTGCGCCAGCACGCAATCGCGAGCTGGGTCGCGCTCGACGACCGTGCCGCGGAGTTCCCAACCACCGCCGGGCGGCACTTGGCCCGCACGGACTACATGGAAGGCTTGAACGTGGCGGTATTGCAGCAGGCCGCTGCCCTGCTCGGCCTCGAGGATCGACCGACCGCCGCACCGCCTCCGGCGCCCTGCCCTTTTCCCCCGCACTCCCGAAAGGAGCCTGCCTGTGAACCGCGACGACCTGATTGCAGCCATCGCGCAAGACACCGAAGCCCCGAAGACGGTGATCCGGCGCGTCCTCGACAGCATGGTGGAACAGATTCACGCGAACGTCGCCCGCGGCAAACCGGTCAAGGTGGCCCGCTTCGGCAAGTTCGACAGCACGACGCTCGCGGCCCGCAACTGGCGCAGTCCGCGTACAGGCAAGACGATTCAAATCCCCCCGGTTACCCGCCCGCGGTTTACCCCCAGCCGGGCGTTCAAGGCAGCCATCAAGCGCCATCGGTAGCCGCACGGCCCGCAGCCCGCTCCACAGGTAGCGTTCAGCCCACCCGCCGCAGCCGTATCGGCTGGCAGCAGCGGTTTCCGCTCCTCGCCCTGTGCTTGTTTCCAGCGTTCGTCGCCGGCGGCTTCGTGGCCGGCTGTGCCCATCCTGCCGAGGAGCAACGGCCGCCGCCGCGCTCGATGCTGATGGGCCACCCCATTCCGGTGGGCGTTCAACAGCAGCGCCTGGACGACGGCAACGTCTACTTCACCCCATGCAGTCCCTGTCCCGCCCCGACGCCAAAGACGGCGATCGTTCCCGCCTCGCCCGCGGCGACGCCGATTGCCGCGGACGCACCGACTGCGCCGCCGTCGGTACGACAACCTCCGGCATCGAGTACGACCCCGCGTGAGGCAGATCCCGCGCGCTCCCGACCACAGGAGACGCTGCGCGTTCTGTTCGCGTACGCGAGTGCCAAGCTGGACGCCGCGGGGCGAACCGCCCTGGCCACGTTCGCCGGCAAGGCCAAGAAGGCGGACAAAGTTGAAGTCCGCGGCTTCACGGACTCTACGGGCAACCCGCAGTTGAACGAGATCCTCGCCCGCGCCCGAGCTGAAGTCGTGCGCGAGGATTTGGTCCGGCAGGGCGTAGACCGTAAGCGCATTCACACTTGGGGCTGCGTAGACTGCTTCGCTGCCAGCAACGACGATGAAGAGGGGCGCCAGGCCAACCGCCGGGTGGACGTCATCCTGTTTCGCAAATGAACGAAAGCGCGCGCATTCCCCTTCCTTGGCTGGCCCGACGCGCGGCGTCGATTGAGGCGCGAGCCGACCGGTCAGGAGGGGGTCAAGCGGGTGGTTTGACCTGGCGCCGCCCCTCGCACGACACGCTCGCCGATGCCCTTGCGGGTCAACGAAGAAGCACTTGATCTGTGTAGCACCATGGAACGCCGCAAAGTCACCTTCAAGCTCTACCCCAACGCTGCCGACGAAGCGCGGCTCGCGGCATGGGTACGACTGCACTGCGAGCTGTACAACGCCGCGCTCGAAGAGCGCATCGACGCCTACCGTAAGACCGGCAAGTCGATCGGATACTACGAGCAGCAGAACGCCCTGCCGGAAGTCAAGCAGTCTCGGCCCGAGTTGGCCGAGCTCGGCAGCCACGCGCTGCAACAGACTCTGCGGCGGCTCGAACTGGCGTTCCAGGCGTTCTTTCGTCGCGTCAAGGCCGGGCAGGCACCGGGCTTCCCGCGCTTCAAGGCCGCGGCGCGCTTCGCGGGTTTCACCTACCCCGACCCTGCCGATTGGAAGCTCATGCAACTCGGCCGGCGCGGGGCCACGCTGCGGATTGGATCGGGCAAGGAAGCGATGTCGATCCGTGCACGCGGCCAGCACCGCCTTGGCGACGGTGCGCGCCCGAACGACCTGACAGTCACCCGCAGGAACGGCGAATGGTTCGCGTCGGTCACGCTGCGCGTTGCGGAGGCCGCTTGTGCGCACCAGCGCACCGATCACCGGCACCGCGGCATCGACTTCGGCGTCACGGATTGGGCCATATTCGACGACGGCGAAACGATCGAGAATCCGCGCTGGGTTCGGCGTGAGTTGCCGCGCCTGGCGGGGTTCCAGCGGCAGCGCGCGAAAAAGCGCAGGGGATCGCTGCGCTACCAACGGCTGGGGCGACGCATCGTCCGGCTGCATGAGCGCATCGGGAATCTGCGCCGGGAATTTCTGCACCAGACGACAACGCGGCTGGTCGCAACCTGCGCCGTGATTGCGACCGAAGCACTGCAACCAAAGAACATGACCCGCAGCGCGCGCGGTACGGTCGAGCGACCGGGCCGGCGCGTGCGGCAGAAAGCCGGCCTCAACCGGGAGATTCTCTCGGCCGGGCTGGGAATGGCGCATCGGATGCTGGGCTACAAAGCGGCGGAAGCTGGTAGCCGGCTGCATCTGAGCCAGACGCGCCAACTCAAACCGTCGCAGCGCTGCGCGGCGTGCTGGGCAATCGTGTCCAAGACGCTGGCGCAGCGGGTGCATGTGTGTCCGCATTGCGGACACACGGCACCGCGCGACCAGAACAGCGCGCAGGTGGTCCTCATCGACGCGCACACGCCTGGAACGGGCGTGGCGGCGAGACCCAAGCCTCTGCCGGCCGCAAGGCCGCGCAAGCCCAGGTCGAAGACCCGCGAAACCCTCGCCATAACCCAGCAGGTTTAGCGATGGGAAAGTTCATAGCGGATCAATGTCGCGCCGCGTGACCGCGGCCGCTCGATTCCTTGCGCTTGTGCTGGCGGCGCTGGCAGGCAGCGGCGCCCCGGTGCGCGCGGGAACGGGCGTTGGTCTGGAGGCAGTTGTGCCATCTGGATTCGACAACGGATGGGCGCACGCGGACTGCTCTTCGTTCAATGGCGCTGCGTCCCGCGTCATCTTCCACGCCGGAGACGGTGTGCGCTTGACGCTCTTGCTGAACCGGCCGCTGCTCGATTCGGCGGGACGCTGGAATCTTGGGAACGAAAACCGTATCGATGGTTTGTCCGCGGCCGAGTGCGTTGGCGAGCACCGACCTTGCGCTCGTGCCACGGCGGGCGAACTAGCGATCGAAGCCGCCAGCCCAACCCGTTTACGCGGTGCGTTCTCTTTGCGCTTCGGCGACGCTTCCCGCGCTGGACGGTTCGACGTACCGGTGGTTGGACTGACGGCCGTCTGCGGTTGAAGGAACAGCATGCAAGGCGTCCGGTCCACCTTGTGCCGGTGGTTGCTTGCCGCAGCGCTCGGTGTCGGCGCGGCCACCGCGCTACCGGGCAAAACTCGCGCCGCCCCTTCGCCACCACCCCCTGCGCTCGGCGCAGCGATCGCCGGTCGCGTCATCCACGTCGCAGATGGCGACACCGTAACCGTGCTCGCCGATGCCAAGACCGAGGTTCGGGTGCGTTTGGTTGGAATCGACGCTCCCGAGGTGGCGCATCGCTCGGAAAGCAGCGGTTCCGCATCACAGCCATACGGCGATGCCTCAAGGCGGGCGCTACGAGGCCTTGTGCACGGCCGGCAGGTTGAGATGACTTGCCGCAGCAAGGATCGCTACGGACGCTTCGTCTGCATACTGCGGCTCGACGGAGGCGACGTCGGCGAGCAGCAGATCAGAGCGGGAATGGCTTGGCACTTTCTCCGTTACGCCGCCGATCAACCCAGTGCGGAGCGCGACCGGTATGCGGCCGCAGAGCGGGAGGCGCGCTCGGCCCGGCGAGGACTGTGGGCGGACGCAACGCCGGTGCCGCCATGGGAGTGGCGTCGCTCGCATTGAGTCGCGAATCGGCTTACCGGCCGCAACTTGGCCCGAGCGAGGTCGCAATCTTGAGGGGATCGATCCAACCGCTTAGCATGCCACCGCGGTCGCCGCTGCACCGGGCAGCGTCTGCGGATCGCGCACCAAGCAGAGCATGCCGAATCCCTCTCTCGCAGCAGCTGCGCTGGCCATCGCCGCGCTACTGACGTCGGCGGCGCTGGCTGAAGAAGCAGCCCCGGCTGCGGCGGCCCCTTTGGTGCCGCCGGAGGTCAAGATCCAGCTGACCGTGCCGAGCGGCTTTGATCCAAAGGCGGACCGCAACAAGCTGCTTTACGCCGAGTTTCTGGCCAGCAAGAAGCTCACCGACTCGTTCCGTGCAGGCCTGGTCGAGCAAGGGTATCGACTCGCCGCTACGCGCGAAGAAGCCGCGGTGGTGTACGAGGTCGATGGGGCTTTTCAGGCGCTCAGACCCGCGACCCAGAGGACGGCGGAGATCCGCGCCGGCGAGTATGCGGAAAATCCGGACGAACTGAAGACGGTCAGCGGCCGCGGCGCCTCGGTGATGGTCAGCGTCAACCCGCTGATCACCATCATCGGCACGATTCTGTCCAACGTCGGCGACGGCACCGGCGCACGCGACGCGATCAATGCCGGCGCGGTGGGCGACGCCGACGGCAAGTGCCTGGCCAAATGCGAAGGCTGGGTCTATCGCCAGCGCGCCGTCGTCAACCTGAAGCGGAGCGAGGGCGCCGCATCGATGCACGTGCTGGCGGTGTCGAGTGTCGAAGCGCGTGAGCTGGTTCCGGCCGCGCTGTTGCAACGCTGCGCGGCCGAATTGACCGCCGCCACAGGCCTGCCCCCGATCGAGGGCTTCGGCCGCAAAGACTGACCCGCGCGGGCCCGCCCGCCGTTGGCGAAGGACTCGTTGCCGCCGCGCGACGGCCGCGCCGCATTTTATTGACAGTCAATAAATGCGCGTTTACAGTACGTTTGTCTGTCCGTTTGCCCGTCCAATGCCCATCGTCTCTTCCCGCCGCCGGCGTACTTTCGCGCGCGAAAGTACGCGCCGGCGGTGGCTACCGACGCCGACCCAGGAGCGCCCCGCCATGCCTGCTACCGTGTACCAGCGCCTGTTCGACCGCCTCGCAGCCTTGATTCCAGACCTCGCCCGGCCCAACGGCGAGTGTACGTTCCGGGCGTTGACGCCACGTCCCGGGGAACTCGTTTCATACTGCACCCTGAGCACAATCGACACACGAGCTTGCGACGTGCACATCGCCCATGCCATGCAAGGCCACCGCACTGGAGCGGCGACGCTGTCTTTTCATGTCGATCTGGCGGCACGGCGGGCCGAGTTGACCGCCGTGCAGGACGAGTGGCGCTACGAAGTGCTGTACGACGAGGACGGGCGGCCGAATCCGCGCCAAGCGCAGATGAACGACTTCGCCTTGACCTGGCTTGCTGCGCGGCTTGCCTGCGGTGCGGTTTTCCGGCCGGTGGAGACGGGCGCGGCAGAAGAACTTGCGGGGGAGTGCGCATGAAAACGATCGTGGTGGCCAACCAGAAGGGCGGCGTGGGCAAAACCACGATCGCCCGTCATCTGGTCTTCTACGGGGTCGAACGCGGGTTGCGGGTGCTGGCGGTCGATATGGACGTGCAAGGCAACTTGACGACGACGTTCCGTACCCTGGCTGGCGCCGGCGACGGCAGCGCGCCGCCAGCCTTGTCCGCCAGCGGCCTCTTCGATCCGGCCGACAAACTTCTGCCGGCGCCCTGCGGCGAGCGGCTGCATTACGTGGCGGCCGACGCCGGTATCGTCAATGTCGAGCGCGGCGACCTGGCGCGGGCGATCAAGGCCGGACAGCGCCGCTTCGCCACCCTGGGCAAGTCCTTCGATGTCTGCGTCATCGACACCGGCCCCGCGGTATCGAACTTGCTGGTCGTCGCCCTGGCGGTGGGCGACTTCGCCGTCTCGCCCTGCAAACCCGACCGCGACGCGATCGCCGGCCTTGCGAACTTCTTCGGCAATGTGCTGCGCGTGCGCGACGATACGCGCATCAATCCGCGGCTGGCACCTCTGGGCGTCCTGCCCAACCTGGTCAGTCCGCGGCGTGCCTATCACCGCAACGTGCTGGCCGAGATGCGTGCGGCCTGGGGCGAAGGCGTGCTGCCGGTGCAGTTGTACGAGCGGGCCAGCATCGATGTGGCCAAGGATCGCGCCGTCTGGCGCACCGATCGCGGCGAGGGGCGCAGCCAAGCGGCGCGCGAAATGAAGACCGTCTGCAACTACATCTACACCCGCATGGGATTCTGAGGACGCCATGGCCACCAAGAAACCTGCTCTGAAACTGACCGAGTTCGCCGGCGTCGTGGCGGCGGCGGCGGGGACCCCGCGGCCGGACGCCGAAATCGCTTTGAACCTGATCGATGTCGAGCGCCAGGTGCGCAGCCAGCTCGGGGATCTGTCGGACTTGACCAACAGCATCAAGGCGGTCGGCGTGCTCGAACCGGTGCTGGTGCTGGCCAAGGAGGATGGACGCTACCGGCTGATCGCCGGCGAGCGGCGGG
>Ga0209450_10000135_pt1 | contig 42317 bp, 34 predicted proteins | sample FrelakmetLWP11LW_FD_187149 | JGI IMG/M metagenome (GOLD analysis project Ga0209450, IMG submission 187149) | Freshwater lake sediment microbial communities from the University of Notre Dame, USA, for methane emissions studies - LWP11 LW (SPAdes)... | ecosystem: Environmental > Aquatic >...
AGATGGGGTTGATCATCGACTACTGCGCTCAGAGCCTCAGAAACATCGTCATCGGTCTGGGCGGCAGGCAGGACGGCTTCACCATGCAATCCAAGTTCGGCATTGCGGTTTCCTCGGAACTGATGGCCATTCTCTCGATCATTAAGGATCTCCCGGACCTGAGGAAGCGACTCGGAGAGATCACCGTGGCTTTCAGCAAAGCCGGCAAGCCGGTCACCACCTCTGACCTGGAAGTGGACGGCGCCATGACCGCCTGGATGCGCAACACCATCAACCCGACCCTCATGAGCACCGCCGAGTATCAGCCCTGCTTTGTCCACGCCGGTCCTTTTGCGAACATCGCCGTGGGGCAATCTTCCATCATTGCAGACCGCGTGGGTCTCAAGCTCTTTGACTATCACGTGACCGAGAGCGGGTTCGGTGCGGACATCGGATTCGAGAAGTTTTGGAACGTGAAGTGCCGTTACAGCGGCTTGACTCCGCACGTGTCCGTGCTCACCACCACGATTCGCGCCCTCAAGATGCACGGCGGTGGACCCAAGGTGGTGGCCGGAATCGCGCTTGATCCGGCTTACACCAAGGAAGACCTGAAGCTTCTCGAAGCAGGCGTTCCCAACATGGTTCACCACATCAACACCATCCGCAAGGCAGGCATCAACCCGGTGGTCTGCATCAACTGCTTCCATACGGACACCAAGGCCGAGATCGCCTTGGTGCGTAAGTACGCTGAGGAAGCCGGTGCCCGATGCGCCGTGTCCGAGCACTGGGCAAAAGGCGGAGAAGGGGCCATCGAACTGGCAGAAGCCGTGAAAGAAGCGTGTGCGGAGAAACCGAAGTTCAAATTCCTCTATCCCATGGAGACGAAACTCAGGGAAAGAGTGGATAGGATTGCGAAGACGGTCTATGGAGCGAATGGCGTCAGCTGGTCACCCGAAGCAGAGGCCAAGGCCAAGATGCTTGAGGGCGATCCCAAGTTTGACGATTATACGACCATGATGGTGAAGACTCACCTGAGCCTCTCCCATGATCCGACGCTCAAGGGTGTTCCCAAGGGATGGACCCTGCCCGTCAGAGACGTGCTCATCTACTCCGGAGCCAAGTTCCTTTGCCCGGTGGCCGGAACCATCACCCTGATGCCCGGAACCTCGTCTGACCCGGCATTCAGAAGAGTCGATGTGGATGTCAAGACCGGAAAGGTCAAGGGATTGTTCTAGACATAGCAAAAAGAAGGGATGTGTTGATTCAACAGGGGGCCTTCGGGCCCCCTGTTTTATTTACGACCCAGAAACAGAATCTCCTGGGGAAGCACATCGAGCCCTCTAAGTGATCATGCAGGATCGGTACAACGGAAAATGAAACAGCCTATACTGGCAACCGAAGAATTCTTCGTGGGTTTTCTTCAAAGATCTTGTTCTTCTCTATGGCGCTCACTTCCATGTTCTCGATTGATCTGATGGTTTCATAAATGAATCTGTTCCCTGACTGATTGTCATAAGGCATATCCGTAGCAAACAGCATGTTATCTGCCCCAAAAAAATGGTAAGCGCACATAAGTGCTGAGGTGTTTCCGTACACAGCTGTGTCGCCGTAGAACATTCGAAAGTACTCAAGCGGGCTTTTTGTGAGATGGGTTTCATACCGGAGGCCCAATCTCATTTCATTGAAATCGTTGGATATCTGAATGCGTTTTGCAAAATAAGGAATCATGCCGCCCGCATGATGGCTGAGCACCTTCAGATTGGGAAACTTTTCAAAGATCCCGCTGCCGACGAGTCGAGTCATGGCCACAGAAGTCTCGTAGGGCCAGCCAAAGATAGTCCAGACGAGATATTTGGACGTGCTCTCGCCCGGATAGTCAGGGGTATTAGACTGTCGGCGCGGGTGGATAAGAATGGGAAGGTTGTGATACTGCATGCGTTCGTAAAGCGGCAGAAACTCCTTGGCATCGATTGGTTTTCCATTGATGTCGGTGAAGATCTGTACACCCCGCAATCTGAGATCCTTTATGGCACGGTCGGCTTCTTTGACGGCTGCGTCCACATCATTCATTGGAAGACTTGCCACTGCGCCGACAAACCGGTCTGGATATTTGAACACGAGTTCGGCCAATTCGTCATTGCCGATCTTACACAGTTCTGCTGCTTCAGTTGGAGAAAGCACATTTTCAGGCGGAGGAGAACCGAGACTCAAAACCTGAACATAGTCTGAATACTTGTCCATTACTCTGAATCGAGCATCGAGATCGATCAGAGACTGGGTGGCATCCGCGTATTTCGATGAATAAAACTTGGGCGGTGCTTTTCTGTACAGTTCTTCTTTATACCGTTTAGGTAGAATGTGGCAAAAAACATCGACTTTCATGAGCTAACTCCTTTCAGGGTGAAGTAAGAAACATCGACAGGGATACTTTGCTGGCCTGTTCACGTGTCCTGAAGCTTATCAGATTTTGGAAGAGCAAAGAAGAGGGAATCAGCGAGGCTTCAGACCGTCCGGTCACTCGCCTTCGCCAGGCTTGCCCTCCTTGGGCGGGATGCCCCTCGCTCCCGCGCAGGGAGCTTCACTTCCCCATTAATTGATTCGGCAGCCAGATCGCAAAATCAGGGAAAATAAACATGATCGCCAGGGCGACGACAAGAGCGCTAAGAAAGGGGACAACGCCTTTGTAGATGGTCTTGAAAGGGAGCCCGGTGATATTTCCCAGGATAAAAACGTAAATGGCAACAGGTGGAATGATCCCGCCGATCATGAGGGTCATGCAGATCAGAATGCCGAACCAGATGGGATCATAACCAAGGGTAACCACAGTGGGGAAGAATATTGGTGTGGCCAGCACCATAAACGCCAGATCATCCATGATGGAGCCGCCGACCAGATACACGGCAATGATGACGACGATGATCAAGAATTTCGGAATAGGAAGGGCGGCGGTCCAGTTGGCGGCAATCATCGGGATCTCGGTAATAGCCAGGAAGTGCCCGAAAATAGAAGAACCGGCGATCAACATGAGCGTCATAATGGAGGTTCTCAAAGATCCTCGAAAGGAAGCCACCAGCATCTTGGCGTTGATTTCTTTTCTCACCAAAGCCAGAAGAAAAACGGCGACTGTTCCGATGGTGCCGGCCTCGGTAGGGCTGAAGAAGCCGGTGATCATCCCGCCGATCACAATGCCGAAAATCACCAGGATGATCAATGCATCCGGGATGGCGGCGATCCGTTCTCTCCAGGTCGCCTTTTCCGCCCTGGGCGCAACGGCAGGCTGCAAGGTGACCCACCCGGCAATGACGACCATGAAAAAGAACGATATCATCAATGCCGGAAGGATTCCCGCAAGGAAAAGGCGGCCGATGGATTGTTCAACTTGAAGCCCATAGATAATCAAGACCGTGCTGGGCGGCAGGATCATCCCGATGGTGCTGACCGAAGCTACGGTTCCTGCGGAGAGTTCCTTTTTGTACCCATAGCGGTCCATTTCAGGAATGGCCAGTCCGGAAAAGGTCCCGACCGTCGCAAGGGTTGAGCCGCACATGGCTTTGAACGCGGTTGCGCCCATCACAGTGGTCATGGCCAGACCGCCGGGGATGTGCCCAAACCATTTGTGCGCACCCACGTAGAGCCTCTTGGCAATATTGGAATTCTGGGCCAATTCCCCCATCATGATAAACAAGGGGATGACTGTGTAACTGTAGGTGGTAAAGGTATCGAAAAAATCCTTGACCACGAGGTTGGAGGCCGCGGAAAACGACATCAGGAAAGTGAAGCCGACAAAACCCACCAGGATCATGCAATAGGCCATTTCGAGCCCTGTCAAGAAAAGAGCCAAGAGCACGATGATGCCGTATATGCCGACCGCGATATCACTCATATTTTTGTCCCTGCAGGGTCTTGATCAAGTCGCAAAATATGGTGAGGCTTTGGAATAGAAAACTGAGTGAAATGGCAAAACAAAAGGGATAGTAAGGGATTTTGAAACTCGCCGTCAGCTCGCCCGTCCGTCTCACGTCCAAGGCGTACATGAAGAAATTATAAGCGATGAAGAGGAAGATGATAATGCCTGCGGCCCTGGTAATGGCTTTGACCTTCTTTTGGTTCTCAGGGTCCAGCTTCAGGGTTATCAAATCGACAACGATCTGCGCCCCGATCCAGGTGGCATAAGGGATGGAAAAACCAAACACAATGGAGCCGCCATACTGGATAATCTCCATGGACCCGGTAATCGGATGACCCAGATTCCTCAAGATCACGTCACAAAGGGTCAAGACGATCATGAACGCCAATACCACACCGGCGATCGTGTACAAGATCGTGTCCCCTTTGAGCACGGCTGCCATCAGGCGCTTCATCCTGTCCCTCCGAACTTCCTTTTCACAAATCCCCGGAGACCCTCTCAACAGCAACCTGCACAGAACCATGCATCAGCGGAAAGGTTGAACTTGAAAATGCTGAACGGCTGAAGACTGAAGTCCTGTTCGCTCCTCAGCCGTTCTGCTTTTTTCTCGCCAATTACGGATGACTCTTTAAATAGTCAAGGCAAAATTTCAGTGCCTCATCGCCAGGCAAGCCCTTGGACTTGGCCATCTCGACATAAGCATTCCAAATGGGTTTCATCTTTTCAGCCGTCGCTGCGTATTCTTTATCGGATACGGTTACGAACGTTACCCCTTTGCCTAGGGCATATTCCTTGGCCGCATTATCCAGCTCGACCCATCTCTTGGCTATTTTCTCGTTATACTCTTCGTTGATTTGTTCTATGGCCTTTTGGTCTGCCGGCGAGATCGAATCCCATTTGGCCTTGTTCATGACAACGTACATCGATGTCATGTAAGACATTCCATAATCTTCCAGGACGGTCTTGACCACTTCACCGATTTTAAAACCCTGCAGGGCCTCGACCGGAAAGAGGGTCCCGTCGACAATGCCTCTCGAAAGGGCATCGTAGGTCTCGCTGACCGGCATGGTCACCGGAGCGGCGCCAAGATTCTTTACGATGTCGGCATTTTCCGCATTGGCCTTGATTCTGAGCCCCTTGATGTCGGCCGTTGTCTTGATGGGTTTCTTGGTCATGACAAAACCAGGAGCCGCACCATGGAGGTACATGACCTTCACGTCGTCGAACTCCTTGGGTTTGAATTTCTTGTAGTACGCGTTAGCCAGTTTGCTGGACTGATAACCGTTTTTGTACCCGAGAGGCTGCTGCAACACCTCGGACAGCGGCAGTCGACCCGGGGAATAAGCCAGCAGGTTGCCGCACACATCCACGATCCCTTTAACCGTCGCGTCATAAGCCTGCATCGGGGGCGAAAGGGTATTGCTTGCGAACATGGTTGTCTTGATGCGGCCCTCAGTAGCCTTTTCAACATGCTGACCCCACTCGACCATCAATTTGGTCAGGGGGTGCATCTGGGGCCATATGACGGAGTACCTTAATTTAATCTCCTCCGCGTCTGCTTTGAATGGGGATACCATTATGATGAACGCCACCATCGCCAAACACGCCGTGCACAGAACCGAAAAGCTTCTTTTCATCGTTTTAACCTCCCAATCAGTTGTAAAGCCATCCTCTTAGATGGAAATTTCTGGGCCATGCAGGAATCCAGTTCCATAGCGGTATGGAAGAGACCAAGGACCACGACCAGAGCAAACATGCCGAAGGCCTCTTGGTCATTGTTTCCCGGCGACGAATCTCTCCTTAAGCTCTCGTTTCAAGATCTTGCCGGCAGGGCTTTTCGGCATTTCATCGACTACGAAAAACTCCTTTGGAACCTTGAAGACCGAGAGGCGCGCTTTAACGAGGGCCTTCAGATCCTGCGGAACGATCTTCTTCCCGGGCTTTGGGACGATGACTGCCGTCACCCGCTCGCCCCATTCTTTGTCGGGAAGCCCGATGACGGCGCATTCCTGCACTTCCTGGCTCTTATAGAGCACCTCCTCGACCTCCCGGGAGTAGACGTTCTCGCCTCCTGTGATGATCATATCCTTGAGGCGGTCTATGATGTAGAGATAGCCGTTCGTATCAAAGAGGCCGACATCGCCGGAGCGGTACCAACCGCCGTCCCAGAAGGCCAAGCGGTTCCCTTCCGGGTCATTCAGGTAGCCTTTCATCACAATGGGTCCTCTGACGCAGATTTCTCCCTCTTGACCTTGCTCCAGCTGTTTTCCCGATTTGTCCCTGATTTGAACCTCCACGCCGTGGACCGGCTGCCCAATGGACCCCACAACGTGCCTGTAATAGTGGTTGTAGGAAACCGGCATGGCTTCCGTCATCCCGTAGCCTTCTGAGATGGAGATCCCTGTGCGCTCCTTCCACTGCCTGACGATCTCCACCGGCATACTGGCAGCAGCCGAAAAACAGTACCGAAGCCTCCCGAGACGTTTCTCCAAATCCCCGAGGGTCAGAAGCCGCATATACACCGTAGGTACGGCAAAGAACTTCGTTAAGCGGCCGGACTGCATGGTCTCCAGGACCAGATCCATGTCGAAGGAGGGCAGCAATTCCAGACAGCCGGAGCTCAGGATGGTTGCATTCATGATGTGCATCTGGCCGAACACATGGTTGAAAGGCAGGAAGCAGAGGGCAACATCGGACTCGGTCGAGCGTTCGGAGTGGGCCACGCTGTGAGCGGAAAAATGAATGCCTTCGTGGGTCAGCATGACCCCTTTGGGTGTGCCGGTGGTGCCCCCGGTGTAGAGAATGGCTGCCGTGTCGGTACGATCCCTGTCGAGCGCCTTAAACGATCCGGAACCCATTTCCATGAGTCGATCCAGATCCAGGTCGCCGCCTGGGCAGATGATCTTTTCTAACCCGGACGAATCCTTCAATCGTTCTATTTCCTGCAGCTTGGCATCGGCTGTGAACATCAGACGAGGCTTCGAGTGATTGACAAGGATCGAAAGCTCGTTCTCGGTGAGACTGCCGGAAAGCGTCACGGCTACGGCCCCTGCCTTAATCACACCGAAGTAGAAAGCAATCCAGTCGGCAGAGTTCATGGCACACAGACCTACGTGCTCGCCCGGATGAACACCCATTCGAATGAGGCCTGTGGCGATCCGGCTGGCCCTCTCGTTAAGCTGAGCATATGTCGTTTCAGAGCCTGCTTGGCGGACAGCAGGGTTGTCAGGAAAGAAAAATGCCGAGGCTTCAAGATTTTTGGCTAGATTCATACAAGCCCCCGTGAGAAATACAGCACAGAGCATCCGAACATGCGGTTTTTCTATAGGAGGGGGTTCGGTGCTTTTTTTGTCGGTCTAAAATTTAGATTGGTATATTATTTGTGTCAAGAAAATTATTCAAAAAACCGCTTGCAAAATTTGTCTTCTTCTTATAAAAATAATGGAAAAAAGGTGTAAGTAATGCCGGCGTTTAAACCTATCAAGCAGTCCCGGATATCCAAGCAAGTAACAGAGCAGTTGAAACATGCTATTCTTCTTGGCCAATTCCAGACAGGGGACAAAATGCCGCCGGAGCGCGAGCTGGCCGAACAGTTTCAGGTGAGCCGAGTTGCTGTTCGGGAGTCGTTGCGGGTCCTTGAGAGCGCAGGCTTCCTCACAACCCGCCCAGGGGTTACAGGAGGCACGTTCGTTACGGACCTGACATTTGAGAATCTGAGCAGCGCGTTCATCGACCTGTTTCTGGCTGAAAAGATCTCTGTCCCGGAATTGGTCCACGTGAGGGTTCTCATAGAACCTGAAATAGCCCGGCTGGCTGCCTTGAACATAGATGCTGAATCTGCTGAGCTCCTGAGGGAGGCCCTTCAAGCCGAAGAATTGCCAAGTGCTAATCTGGTCGAGGATCTGAACAGGAAGACCTTGGTCCATTACATTCTTGCCGAGGCGTGTGGAAACCACTTTCTCGAAGCCTTGGAACGTTCGCTAATGGCACTGACCAGACGTGTGATTCAGGCGGTGGGGCCTGAACATTGGTCAATGCATCCGGCGGGAATGCACCGCCCTATTATCGATGCGGTGTTGGCACGCAATCCAGATGCGGCCGCTGAAGCCATGAGAAAACATGCCATAGAATTCGGGGAAAACCTTAGCAGGATGGAGAAAGCCTTTCGCGAGAAAAAGGTCTCTTCTGGGTTGTGAGAATCCCCGGACCAGAGGCTTCCTATCAGGCGCAGTCAATCGATAGGCCCACACCCAAAGGGTGTCGGTTTCTGCGTGCCTCTAGAAATAGAACGGACTCCTCCCATGGTCACTTAAAGGATCTGGACGGTTTCGAGCACGCGAAGTTTGGTTTCGAGGGGAAGGTTCTTGTTCAGGGCTTTTTCGTAAAGCTCTCTACCGAGGAGCGCCGCGCCAAGGGCTCCGGTGATCAAGGGTTCCGGGGGCACAAGGATTTCACAATCGAGCTGTTCAGAGAGGGCCTTGACCAGGCCTTTGTTTTTCCCGCCGCCGCCGGTGAGGATGACTTCCTTCTGGAGCTTGAGCCTTTTCACCATCCTGGCCACCCTGTCTGCAAGAGACCGGTGCACCCCTGCGATCAAGTCAGGGACGGGAGTCCCTTCGGCCAGGCGGGAAGCCACTTCCTGCTGGGCCCAGATAGTGCAGATGTTGCTGATCTGAGCCGGACGGGTGCTTTGAATCGATAGATCGCCCATTTGTTCCAACTTCAGACCTAAGGTATCAGCAATCACCTCGACAAAACGGCCGCTGCCCGCAGCACACTTGTCGTTCATGATGAAATTCGTGACCCGGCCGTTCTGATCAATCGTGATGGCTTTGCTGTCCTGGCCTCCGATGTCCACGATGGTTCTTGCCTGCGGGAAGAGGCTGCTGACCCCTTTGGCGTGGCAGCTGATCTCTGTGACCTGTTTGTCGGCAAAGGGGACATTGATCCGTCCGTACCCGGTGGACACGATGTAGGTCATGGCCGCAAAGGGGAGGCCTGCTTTGCGAAGTGCTTCCTCCATGACCTTGTTGGCGAGCCTTCGCTGCTCAGGGCCGGTAGGACCAATCACCGAGGCGATCACCCCGTCTCCGAGGATGACCGCCTTGGTCATGGTGGAACCGATGTCAATGCCTGCAAAATACTCGGTCATATCTCGCTCAACTCGAAAAGCATCATCTCACGCCCACTCTCCCTCGACTGGCTCGGGATCGTTCGAGGCACAGAGGTCACAGAGAAGAATCCCGCAGGGTTTCGGACAGCTCGCACGGAAGATACAGTGTGCTCGTGAAAAGCACGAAAAAAGCAAGCTTGTTTCGTACTTTTTCGAGCTCACTTGATCCCATGCAAAGCATGGGGCCTCCGCAGGACTGCTGCGGAGGCTTCTGTGCGAGCAATTGCAGCCTCTGCGCTCTCTGTGTCTCTAGTGACCCTGAGCCAGCCGAAGGGGAACGGGTGGTGAAATCTAATCTGCTCTGTTCTTTCGGATCGACTCCAGGGTCTCGATGAAGGCGTCGATCTTGTTTCTCGTATCCACCTCGGAGTAGGACGTGATGTCAATGATGTCGCTCTCCAAGATCAGGGAAGGGAGTTCCCTGTAGGTTTTTTCCTTTTTGCCGTTCGTGACCACGTAAACCGGAATGGGCTTGTAGATCTTACCCAGTTGATGGAGCTGCCAGATGAGGCCCACGTGCCAGGTCCTGCATGAGAAAGCCTCGTGCATGACGACTCCGTCTATTTTGTAATTCTCGATGAGGCTGATCAGCCGCTCCACGTCGGGCTCAGACCCCGGTCTCTTTCTCGCCTTGTCATACCAGAAGGTCCAGTATCCCAGCCACCGCCACGCCAGATGTTCGACAGGGTCTTTTGTCTCAGGAATGTCCATCTCGTAGAGAGGAGCGACCATCCGGTAGGTAGTCTCTGCAGGGAAGCAGGCTCCCTTGGCGTTGAAGTAGTTGAAGTCACTCAAGGCGAACCATGCGGGCAGACCGCCGCCCCAGAGGAGCCGATACTTCTCCTTCTCCACTTCGCCCTCCTTCTTGGCGATCTTCTCCTTCAATTCCTTATTCAGGTTCAGGAAGAAGTTGTAGGAGTCCTGGGTGGCCATCATGAAATTGATGGGAACCATGGTGTTCATGGCATCCCCTGTGCCCATCGGGCAGGGCACGGCTTTGCGCAACTCGTAGGTTTCGTGGATCAGGTTCCAGGTGCGATCGCTCAAATCCACCAGCTCCTTCAGGCGGTCGTAATCCATCTTCTTACCCGTCCGCTCTTCGACGAACTTGATCAGGCCCCTCAGTTCCTTGGCGATGTATTTCTGATAGTACCCCCAAACCTCCCTGTGGTCCCGATCCCTCTCAAACAACGGATAAGGCAGGTCCATGTTGTAGATCGGCACATCCGGCATGTACTGCTGGGAGGCTTGATACCACTTCGCCCTCGGGTCGCAGAGGATCTGTCCTGTGGAGACCATGAAATCGGGTTTTGGCATTCCACCCCACGGTGCCTCGGGCGGCATCTGACCCTGCTCTTCCCTCCACTGGTCAAAGCCGATTCCGCAGAGCGCATAGGTGCAGAGAGAGCGGGAAAGGCCGAGGGATTCCGCCCGCTGGAGAAATCTTTCCGAGTCCCGCTTGGCACCGCAGACCCCGGCGAAATTCTCCGTCCAAACCGGTAGCACGTCCAGAGCCCGCAGGATTTCCTCGTGGTGGCATACGATGAAGGTGTAAGCCAGCTTCTGTTTCCCTTCTGCCTTTGCCCGAACAGCGCCGGCGATGAATTCCTTGACCATGGGGCCGATGGATGCGGCCGCCTGGGTTGCTGTCATTCTTTTTTTCGGTTTCTTTTGCTCTTCAGCCATTGTTCGAACCTCCTTCCCTGGTTAACCGATCATCTCGAGAAAAGCCTGGATTCTCGTTTTCAGCTGGCCGATCGTTCCCGCCGAGTAAAGATCCTCGAGGCAAAGCAAAGGCACATGGATCGAGTCGTAGTAAGCTTTGCGGGCTGGCACTTCAAAACCAAAGGGATCGCAGAATTTGTACGTGTAAAGAATCGCCCCGTTGACCTTGAAGGTTCTCGAAAAGTACCCAATGTCGCCGAATCTCGCCTTCATGTCCCCTTCAAAGCTTCCGGCCTTGTTTTCGCGGTAGGTTTTCGGGCAATTGACGCCGGCCAGGTAACGACGAGCGAGGGCATCCACAGGATCGATCTTTTCGTTCGCCCTGGGCCAGTTGTCTCTGGTTCCATTGCACGTCGTGTCCGCGACTACACTCGCCCCGCTGTCTTCGACGATTTTGATGAGCTCGATATTGTCCACGCATGGCCCGTCCAGGAGGATGCGCGGCCCCATCTTGAGCGGGGATTCCTTTCTCTGGGAAAGCGCGGCAAGCACCTCGTCGAACAGGGCATTGGACTCGGTCACGGGCAAGCTGGAGCCCACGGTGAGAACCTTGGTCAGCTCCACCCCGGAAATCATGGGGGGATTGGATTTCTTGAAGTCATACAGTGCCCTTGCCTTGTTCCGGTTTTCATTGTGCAGCCGGATGGCTTTGGCCAGGTCGTCATCCGTAATCGTTTTCCCCGTAAACTTTTCAAGGCTCCTTTGGTAGGCCTTCAGTTCTTCCTGAAAGAACTCGAAAGAGGATTCCTTGACGACCGAGGGCGTGTTCACGAAATGGAAGTAGGGGAGATTCAGGGAATAGTTCCAGGTGCTGTAGCTCCTCACCATGCTGTCACAGCCGTGTGGAATGACCATGCCTGAAAGAAAATCGTACTTGCCCTTGACCGAAAGATCGAAACAGCTTCGGATAAAAGGGCACACGATGGTTTCCATCAGGGTATCGCCCTTGGTGATGGGCTCCCGGATGTCGCCTCGCACCCGAAAAGGAATACACCCTGCTGCGGTGATGATCTCCAAGGGAACAAAGGAGCAGATGTAGCCGATGACCTTCTGCCCCTGGTTCTTGAGCTCCCTCGCCCTTGTGCCATAGTTCACATACTGGTTTTCAACCTTTGCAAAAACATCATCCTTCATCTGCTTCTTCTCCTTTTCAAAGTCTGATGGTCATGCGGTTTTCTGCTCAACACGTTGTCATGCGGGTTCGAAGTGATTCGACCTCCTTTTTGAGACTTTCATCGCACCTTTGTCGCTCCGGGACACCGACTGAAGACCCAGTCCGCTGAGGATGAAGCCGGTCATAACGTCCAGATGAGACTCACTCGGCTTTTCCTTGAGGTTCCACCCCCTCAAGGGGAGAAACAAGATAAGGTAAGAAAGGAGATTGGCGAGAAAATCGACGTCTCTCTTGATTCCCCTAGCCGTCGTTGCCTCTATCAGGAGGCGGCGCCAGAACCCGACCACGTTTTTGTCGTCCATTTCCAGGACCACGTGAAGATGCCTTTTGCCCAGGTACTTGGTCTCCGTGTAGAGAAAAAGGAACAGATCCTTGTTCTTGAGAGCAAATTGGAGGGTAAGACGCACGGCCCTGGTCAGTCTCTCCAGGGGATCTTTGATCGCTTCCACGCCCGATTTGATCAGGTGCTCGTACCACAGCATCTGCATTTGCTTGTACGTCAGAAAGAGCACATCGTCCTTGGAAGAGATGTAGTGGTAGAGCTGTCCCATGGACATACCGGAGGCCAGCGCAATCTCGCGGATGGTCGTTCGGTGGTATCCTTTCTTGAAGAACAGCCGGCAGGCGGCGTTGACGATTCTCTGGTGCTTGGAATCAATGAGATCGACATCCTTTGCAGGGGATGGGACCAGGTCGTCTCTTGCAGCCGGATGAAGGGGCTTTCTCATGGACACCTCACGGCTCGGGACCTTTCTGCTCTCTTAAGGAAGGGCCTGTTTATAGAGCAAGCGCTCGATTTATATACGCAGGTTTGAGATCGGCTGTCAAGACAATTGTACGCCGTGCGCTCTCTCAAGGGCGATAAGGGCGGCGCCCAGGGCAGCGGTCATGTGGGGGTCAGGGGGGACCACGATGGGAAAACCGCTCATGGCTTCGAGGGCTTTCACAAGCCCGGAATTCCTGGCTCCGCCTCCGACCAGGGCATAATCCTTCTCGATCCCCAGCCGAACGGCCAGGGCGTTGAGCTGCGCGGCAAGAGCCCTGTGGATGCCGGCCAGAAGGTCTTCTTTGCTTATGCCTTCGGCGATGCGTGAAATGGCTTCGGATTCGGCGAACACGGCGCAACCCGTGTTGAATTCCACCTGTTTCTTGGATTTCAACGCGAGGTCGCCCATCTCTTCCACATTCAGGCGGAGGACTTTGGCCGCGACCTTGAGGATTCTGGCGCTCCCGCCTGCGCACTTGCCGCTCAACACGAAATTCTGAAGGTTTCCATTTTCATCCATCCGGAAGGCCTTGCTGTAGAGGTCGCCTGCGTCGACGGCGGTGCGAACCGTGGGGCACAAATAATTGACCCCTTTGGCGTGGCAGGAGATATCGGTGAGGACGGAATCCGAGTAGCTTACCGATTTCGAGCCAAACCCCGTGGCAACCGTGCAGGATATACTCTTTGCCGGGACCCGGGCTCTGGAGAGCAGGTCCTCCCGGATCCGGTCGGCGGTGAGTTTGAAGTCTCCCCCTGAGGGGAACTCAACCTGAGCAAGTATTTTTTTCCCCGCCAGCAGCACACCCTTTGCAGAAGCAGAGCCCATATCAATGCCAAGAACACATTCCATGCTTTTATCCCCTAGTGCAGGCCTACGGTCGTAACCAAATTGAAATCCCGAAACTCGAATGTCGAATGTCGAACAAGGAATTTCGAATGATGAAGTTAAATCTTTGCTGTTCTTTCCTTCGGCGTTCTTTGTTCGTTATTCGATATTCTGCGGTTCGGTTTTCAAATGCTCTGCAGCTTGCGCAGAACTTGGAGTCTAAGATTCTAATCCGTGTTCCTCGAATCAAGTCGTGTGAGAAGAAACCCCCCATCTTCCTGCCTCTCCACCTTGAGACCGAACATCACGATGGTTTCCGTGAGAGGTCTCCCAAAAAAGAAATCCATCGCCTCCATCGGCAGCCCGAGTTTCTGGGCGAGAAAAGGCCGGAGGTGAAAGTCGAATTTCAAAAGCTCCAGCACCTTCTCCACCGCCTTCTCTCCTTCCCCTGAGATCCGACGGACATGATCCTTGAGGGCGGCATAACTGCATCTTCTTTCCTGTTCTTCGATCAAGACGAGGAGAACCCCGTTCTCTATGACATCGTGCCGGTGGAGCTTAGGGCTTTGGTAGAGTTCCATAAACTCTGCGGTGTCCCAGCACTTGAGGCTGGCACACTGCGCAGGCCTTTTGTCGTATATGGTGCAGGCTTTTTTCGCTTCTTCATAGAAGAGACAAGCTCCGCCTGCTTCTTTCTCTCTCACTTTGACGAGTTCTTGATCCGCAGGGATTAAGCCGCCTTCTACGTTGTCCCTGACCAGTTCGCCTCGGCGAATAGTATAAAGATGCTCCATTCGGAGAAAACCCTCACTCACCAGGGTGAGGTCCTTCGCCTGCAGGGTAGGGCTGGATTTGAGGCAGCACTCTCCGCAACGGACACAATACGTTCTCGACTCCTTCGAATTCATGCGGCACATTGTACACGGCCAGGGCATTTTGGCAAAAAGAAAACCCCCTTTGGCCTTACAAAAGAGGCCAAGGGGGGTTGATGAAAGAAGTACTGGCGAAAAACCTATCCGACTTTGACAACGAGGGCTGCAGCCGTGTCTCCGGCTGCGCAGCCGGCCCAGAGGCCATAGCCGCCGCCGAGCATGACGAGCTCTTCAAGCATCTCGGCAATGAGCCTTCCGGCGGTAGGGGCCTGCGGATGCCCGTAAACCAAGGAGGATCCGTAGTTGTTCATCTTCATCGGATCGATGCCCATTTTCTTGGCCATGTTGATATCGTTGACGATGAAGGGGTTGTGAGTCTTGATGGCCTTCATGTCGCTGACCTTCAGTCCTGCGATTTTCAGCGCCATTTCTGAGGCAGGCACCGGTGCTGCCGCCATGTATCCGCGTTTGACCCTTGAAAAGCCGTAGGAGAGAATCTGGATCTCGACCTTTGGATCGGCGCTCAGGGCTTTGGCTTTATCCCGGGTCGCGATGATGAAACCGCAGTTTCCGTCGGCAGGGTGGGTCTGGGCGCCGAAGCTGATCACGCCGCCCGGCTCTGCCGGTTTCAGTTTGGCCAACCCTTCGGCTGTGGTGGGGGTAATGCCTTCGTCCGTTTCAATGAGGGCGGTTTTTTTCTTGCCCAACGAAACCTCGGCCGGGAACATATACCGTTTCTGGAACGCCCGGTCATTAGCCAGAGCATCCTGGTACTGCTCGTACCTCCGGAGAGTGACGGCGTCACACTCCGCTTTTGTGATCCCTGCCTCCTTGGCCACGTTTTCAGCCGTCTGCACCATCTTGAGTCCGGCATTGGGGTCAGCGTTGAAGTTATCCATCATCCAGTTTTCGGAAATCACCTCCCCGCCCGGACCCATGGGATTGGGCCAGACGGTGTGCGGGCCGTTCGAGCACCGGTCGGACATGAGGGCGTAACCGCACTCATAAGTCCCTGCCTCCACATTGACGGCCGCCAGATGGATACAGGTTGTTGATGTCGTGCAGGCTTGATTGACCATTAGCGCCGGCAGAGGCTTGGCATTATCCACCAGCATGGCCGCGGCCCAGGTGTGGCTGTAGAACATGTGCAGCTGGGCGATGGAGATGCCGTAATACATGTAATCCAGCACGGTGGGATCCAGCTTTCGCTTGAGCCACCAGTTCCTTGCGGTTTTGGCGCCCAGGGAGATCGCGTTCTCATTCGCCATGCTCCCCTGCCACCTGCAGAAGGGGGATGAATAGTAACCGTTGTAAGGAATAAAAGCTTTTGTCAACATGTCGTCAGTCCTCCAATATGATTTGATTACAGAAGTTATTTCTGCTGGCTCCAGGTTCCAAATTTCTCTCTCAGAATGCGGTGCAGAATTTTGCCGGTCGGGGTCCTAGGCATTTCTTCGTCCTTGATGAAATCCAAGGTCTTGGGACGTTTGAATCCGGCAATCTTGTTCTTTGTGGACTCAATGATCTCTTTGGCCAGGGCTTCGCTGGGCTCGACTCCGGCATGGAGAACGACGATCGCCTTGACCATCTCGCCCCACTTGGCATCCGGGATACCGATGACGGCGACATCTCTGACCGCCTTGTGCTGCCCGACAACCCCCTCCACCTCGGACGGATAGACGTTCTCACCGCCCGTGATGATCATGTTGGCTTTTCTGTCCACGAGGGTGTAATACCCGTCCTCATCCCGCTTGACCATGTCGCCGGCAGAAGACCATTCGCCGAAGAAGGCCTGTTTGCTTTTCTCAGGCTCTTTGAGGTATTCCTTAAAGAGCATGGGCGTGCGGTAGAACAACTCGCCCACCTCGCCGTCCGGAACTTCCTTTCTGTTCTCGTCCAGGATCTTGATCCGGTCCGTCCCGAAGATCTCTTTGCCGATGGATCCGAGTTTCTTGAGCTGATCTTCCGGTCTCAGAAGGGTCACCAGGCCCCCTTCCGTGCTTCCGTAAGCTTCCCAGAGTTCGCCATTCTTGAAGTACTCCATGATGGCGAGCTTGGTCTCTTTTCTGGCGGGAGCCGAGGAAATCAGGAGCTGGCGGATGGAAGAGACATCGATGCTTTTCTTGATGTTGTCCGGGAGGGACAGCATCATGATGTAGTGCGTCGGAACGAGGGAGGTAAAGGTGATCTTGTACTTGTCGATCGTCCTAAGCAAATCCTCCGGATCGAAGCTCACCATGTTGTAAACGAAGACCGGAGCGCTCACGAGGGTATAGGCAAAAGAGTAGAAGATGGAATTGACGTGGCACATGGGCATGACCAGCATGATCTTGTCTGTGGGACGGACGCCCATGTTGATGTCGTTCAGGAAATACTGGGCCACGTAGCTCTCGTGGGTCCGGATCACGCCCTTGGGCCGGCCCGTGGTGCCGGAGGTGTACATGATGGTCCAGCAGTCCGCACCGTCCACCATATAATCCGGTTCCTTGGGAGAAGACTTTTTGAGCCACTCTTCGTAGTGGATATACCCGGCAGGGGCAGGGCCGTCGCCGAGATACACATAAGCGTTCTTCGGAACCGGGAGTTTGTCCTTGATGCCGTTGATCAGTTCCACAAAAGGCTTTTCAACAATAAAGGCCTTGCACTCGGAATGACCGACGATGTACGCGATTTCAGGGGGCGCCAAACGGAACATCACGGGCACAATAGCCTGCCCGCCTTTCGCGCATCCGGCGTAAATGTCCATCCACTCGCCCCGGTTGTAGGCGATCACGGCAAAAGTATCCTTGTGCTTGACCCCCAGATCTCGCAGACCATTGGCGAGGCGGCACGCCCGGTCGTTCCACTGCTTGAAGGTAAACTCGTGCACCTTGTCCTGCCATCCCAGTTTGTCCGGGTAGTTGATGGCATTCATCTTGACTATGGTTCCTGCAGTCATCCATTTGCTCGTCAACATTTTCGAATTCCTCCCTTTCGTATAATTTCGTTATTAGCGAGCACAACCATCAAGGCCTCCGGTGCGCCGAGGCGACCGGAGGCCTAAAGCTCGTGGGATTACTCCATTGAGGACGCAACCAGTTCCGTGATGTCCATGACTTTCAGTTTGGATCTTTGCTCTTTGGGGATGGCCTTGGTCCCCTTCCTGAGATTGTCCTTGCAGGCCGCGCAGCCGGAGACGATCACTTCAGCACCGACAGCCAAGGCATCTCGCACTCTTTCCGCGCCCATTTCAGCAGCCATCTCAGGAATGTTGGCCTGAACGCCGCCGCCGCTTCCGCAGCATCGGGCCTGGAGCCGGTTCCTGACCATTTCCACGTATTCCACTCCGGGGATGGCTTTGATGATATCCCGCGGTGGTTCGAAGATCTGGAAAGCGCGGCCTAAGTCGCAGGGATCGTGGTAGGTCACCTTCTGCTTTCCGTTTCCCTTGAACTTGATCTTGCCCTCTTTGATCAGCTTCTCGAGGTACTGGACAGAGTGGTACACTTCGAGTCCCAGGTCGGCGACCTTGGGATAGATCTTTTTGAAGGTTTTGTAGCAGCCGGCGCAGGGTGTCACAAGTTCCTTAGCCCCGGTCGCCTTGATCTTTTCGGCGGTCTTCTTGGCGTGATCTTCAAACTCGTCGGTTCCCATCAAGAAGAGCGGGAATCCGCAGCAGCCTTCTTCGGAGGCCAGTGTGGTGTAATCCACTCCGGCCGCGTCCAGAGGCTTGAGCAAGCTCGGGACCATCTTCATGTCCAGGTAGCTGGGCACGCACCCCATGAAGAGCAGGGTGTTGGCCTTGGCCTTGAGCTGGCCCTTCTTGGCCTTTTCCTTGAGAGCCGGAGGATAGATCTCCACTCTCTCCGCTTTGGCGCTCGCAAAAATATTCCCTGTCTTGTAGATGCTTTCTCTCAAGGAGAGAATCGGCTCTGGGACCATGCCGGCCTTATACATCTTTTTCCGGACTGCTTCCACGATTTCATCCACCTTGATCCTGGCCGGGCAGAAATACGTGCAGGCCTGGCAGGTCGTGCAGGTGTAGAAGGCCTCGGAGAGCTCGCGGGATGGTTCGATCGTCCCGTTCATGAGATAGAAGGCGAGGGCGTTACGGCCCCTGGCATTTCTTGATTCCTTTTGGGTCACGCTGAAGGTGGGGCAACCGAGGCGGCAAAATCCGCAGTGGATGCACGCCAGCACCTCGTCATCTACGGCTTTCCCGTAGGAATTGAGTCCTTCGGGGTGCTCCACCAGGGGCTTGAAAGCGAAGTAGTCATAGATGTCGGTCTTGACCCCTTTCTCGAGACCCATTTTGCCCGGGTTGAGGATGTTGTCCGGATCCATGGCTTTTTTGATTTTGCGCATCACCTCCATGGCCGGACCCAACTGCATCTCGATGTGAGGCGCCCGGGTCAGGCCCGTTCCATGCTCTGCGCTCAGGGTCCCCTTCATCTCCATACACGTCTTCACGAGTTCTTCTGCAGCGGGTTTCAGACGATTCCAGTCGTCCCTGTTGCGTACATCACAAACAAAAGTGGTGTGCACGTTGCCGTCGCCCACATGGCCGAAGGTGGCAATAAGGATGTTGTACTTCTGGGAAATGGCCTGGGCTCTGCGGATCGTTTCAGGAATCTTGGTCGAGGGCACGCCCAGGTCCTCGGCAATCGCGACGAGGCGATTGCCCGGCTTGATCCTGGAGAGGGTGGGAACCAGACCACCCCTGGCTCTCATCATTTCTTCTCTGCGGGCCGGGTTGTCGGTCCATTCATATTCGATGACCCCATGCTTCTTGCAGATTTCACCAATCCGGTTCATGTCCCGAACAACCACTTCCTTGGCGCCATCTCCTTCCATGATGAGGAGGGCCTCGATCTTGGTCGCGTCTTTGCCGAGTGCCTTCTCGACCACCTTGATGCTGAATTTGTCCATGATCTCGCAACCGGCGAGTTTGATGCCCGAGGTGGTCACCTCCGTAACCGCATCACCGGCGGCGTTGATATCACCGAAAATGGCAAGGGCGAGGGCCCCGTATTCGGGCTTCGGTTCCAGCTTGCAGATGATTTCCGTGATGATGCCGAGCGTTCCTTCTGCGGCGCAGAAAAGGCGGGTGAGATCGTAACCGAGTGAGGTTTTGGGGGTGATGCCCCCTGTCTCAATAACGGTCCCGTCCACCAGGACGACCTTGAGGCCTTTGATATAGTCCTTGGTCGTTCCATATTTGACGGCCCTGTGACCGCTGGCATTGGTGGACACCATGCCGCCGATGGTCGCAATGATCTCGCTGCCGGGGTTGGGGGGGAACATGAGACCCTCTTTGCCCAGGACCGTGTTGAGCTGCATGCAGATGACGCCTGGCTCCACGCGGGCATAGAAATCTTTCTTGTTGATCTCCAGAATCTTGTTCATGTTATGGAGATCCAGCAAGAGACCGCCGCGGACAGGCAGCACAGCCCCCGTGGTGCTGGTGCCGCTTCCGCGAGCCACCACAGGGATTTTGTCCCTTGAGGCAAGCTTCATGATGGCCGACACTTGTTCCGTCGTTCTCGGGAAGATCACGGCATCCGCAATCCCCTGGTGGACCGACATGTCCCGGGAATAACAGAGGCGCTCGGTGTAATCGCTGAAAATGTTCTCTGGGCCTACGATCTGGGTGATTTCCTCAATAATGTTCATGGACTGACCTCCAAGAAAGAGAGTGTTTAACGAAGGATTTCCGGTTTGCTTGGTGTGGCTACTATTTAGCTATAAAGTGACTATAAAAGAGAAAACAGGACCATGTCAAGCAGAAATGTGCTGGTCCCTATTTCTATCTCTAAGGGCAGGTTATCAGGGGAGTTTGTTCTTGACAAGAGGCGTTGATCAAATAATATATCGGGGCTCTGGCTTTTATCCGAAAGCCAAGGAGGAAAAGGCACAAACCCCGGAGGAGGTTTCCTGATGAATATTGACGATAGAATTCAAGCCCTTCAAAAGAGGAACTTCGAGGCGGAAATAGGCGGAGGCCAGGACAAAATCGATGACCAGCACGCCAAGGGAAAAATGACCGCCAGAGAACGGATCGATTACCTTCTGGACAAAGGAAGTTTTCAGGAAATCGACAAGTTTGTCGTCCACCGGTGTCATGATTTCGGAATGGACGGCAAAAAGATCCCGGGCGACGGAGTGGTGACCGGGTACGGGAGAATCAACGGCCGCCTTGCGTTTCTCTTCTCCCAGGATTTCACTGTATTCGGCGGTTCCCTCAGCGAGACCTTCGGGCAGAAAATCTGCAAAATCATGGACCTGGCTGTGCAGAACGGCGCACCCATGATCGGTCTCAACGACTCGGGCGGCGCGCGAATCCAGGAGGGAGTCATGAGCCTTGGCGGCTACGGCGAGATCTTCAAGCGAAACGTGTGGTCCTCGGGCGTGATTCCCCAGATCTCGGTGATCATGGGACCCTGTGCAGGGGGCGCGGTTTACTCGCCGGCTCTCACCGACCTGGTCATCATGGTGAAAAAGACAAGCAATATGTTCATCACAGGCCCCCAGGTCATCAAGGCGGTCACCTCGGAAGAAGTCACCGCTGAGGAACTTGGCGGCGCCATGACCCACAACACCAAGAGCGGTGTGGCTCACTTTGCGGAAGACAACGACAAGGCCGCTCTGGACAGAATCAAGGAGGTGCTGGCCTTCTTCCCGCAGAGCTTCCGGGAAAGGCCGCCGGTGGCGGAGTGCAAAGATGATCCGGACCGGAAAGAGCTGAGCCTGAACAAGGCGGTGCCGGTGAACTCAAGAACCCCCTATGACATCAGAGACATCATCCGGGCTGTTCTGGACGACAACTATTTCCTGGAAGTCCAGAAGCACTTTGCGATGAACATGGTTGTGGGTTTCGGAAGGCTGAACGGCTATTCGGTGGGCATCATCGCCAACCAGCCGAAAGTCCTGGCCGGATGCCTGGACATCAATGCCTCGGTCAAGTGCGCGCGATTCGTTCGCCTGTGCGACGCCTTCAACATCCCCCTCGTGACGTTCGTGGACGTTCCAGGATACTTGCCGGGAGTGAACCAGGAGTACGGCGGCATCATCAAACACGGAGCCAAGATTCTTTTTGCCTATTCCGAAGCCACGGTCCCCAAAATCACGGTAGTCACGCGCAAAGCTTATGGAGGAGCCTACATTGCCATGTCCGGAAAGCATCTTGCTGCGGACATCAACTACGCCTATCCGACCGCGGAAATTGCCGTGATGGGACCGGAGGGGGCGGCCAACATCATCTTCAAGAAAGAGCTGGATGCCGCCCAGAACAAGCAGGAGACGAGGCAGAAACTGATCGACGAGTACCGGGACAATTTCGCAAGCCCTTACAGGGCTGCGGAGGTGGGTTACATCGATCAGGTGATCATGCCTGAGGATACGCGGCCCAATCTCATCAAGGCGCTCATGGCGCTGAAGGACAAGAAGACGTCGATCCCTTCCAGGAGGCACGGAAACATTCCGCTCTAATCCATTCCAGGGGAGGTACTCTCATGAAAGGGCCGATACAAGTGGTGAGATCCGGTAAGGTCAGCGGCCTCGTGAACCTGGGGCCCATTCACGAATGGTCGGAAGGCTCCTCCAGCGTCGTCATAGACCGGGTTTCCTTCAACGGGAACAAAGGAGCGGTCCTCTGCTACTGCAATCCTCCGGTGCACCAGGTCGGCAACCCCGCGCTCGACGCCTACCTGCAAGGGCTCGACAAGGTTTTTCAAGAAAAGGGACAACTGAAGTTTCTTCTTTTGTACGGGGCCAATGATCCGGTCCATGCAGGAGGTGATCTGAAAGAAAGCCTGGAGAAGCTGGACAAGACCTTGGCCTTCAGGAAAGAAAAGGAGAAGGCTGGCGCGCCGGCAAAAGAGATCGACCAGCTCTATGACTGGGCGGACAAGAGGCTCGAAAAGGGGATCGGACTTCATTCGAGGGTCAGGAGACTTTCGCAGCACCTGAGGGTGGTGGCTGTGTGCGGAGGAGGAACGCGGTTCGGAGGTTCGGCGGAGATTCCCCTCATGGCCGACTGCCTGGTGGGCGATTCGCGGAGCGGCATGTGCTTCAGCGAGGCCATGATCGGACTGCTGCCCGGATGGTCCGGAGTCGCAAGAGCCCTGGTCAAGGCGGGGCTTGAGAATGCCCGATACATGGCTTTGACCGGGAAGGAAGTGAAAGCCGACAAACTCAAAGCGATCGGCATTTATGATCTCGTCGTAGAGGTACCGCTCGGTTTCCCGAAAATGCCGAAGACCGGGGACCCGAAAGCAGACAAAGCGGCCTATGCCGAGGCGCTTGAAAAACACGATGTAGAAACCGGGATGTTTCTGCTCCCTAAAGCTCTGGGACTGGCGACATGCCCTGCCGGGGAAATCCCCGCGGCCCCGCAACGCGCTGTTCTGGCCAAAGGATCGGAGCTGACCGAGGAAGTGAAGAGGAGGAGTGATCCTCAAACCTATGCCCATCTTTTTGGAAAACCGGTGAAAGAGGTGAACGAAGAGGTGGGCAGGCTGGGAAGGCCTCTTGCGCCGCAATCCATAGAGGCCCTCTCAGCCCTTCTGAGCCGTTATGACCCCTCCCGCTTCGATGAAGCGGCCTTTGTCAAAGAAGAGGCGGACGCGGATGCCAGGCTCTATCGGGATCCGAGGTTCAGGGCAGGTCTGGTGGCCACGCTGGAGCAGAAGGTCGCCGATTACAGGGAGGCTTCTTGATATGAGACAGTATTTTGAGAAGATGAAATCCATAGGCAAAGCGCTTTCCCAGAGCGAAAGAAAACAGGGGGAGGCGAACGCACTGGAGATCTCGAAGGTCGATCAGGAGATTGCCGGGGCGCTGGAGAACCGCAAGAAGACGGGAATTCCCGCTGAGGTGGTCCACAAGAGAGGCGAGAAAACCGCGTGGGAACGAATCGATAACCTGGTGGACCCTGGCACCTTCCTGCCTCTTGCCAGCCTCTATGATCCCGAATTCAACCAGGAGGCAACGACCGGAGTGGTCACGGGCCTGGCGCAGATATCGGGACGATACGCGGTGGTCATTGCCTCGGACAACAAGGTGCTGGCCGGCGCCTGGATTCCAGGCCAGAGAGAGCACGTGTTCAGAGCTCAGGACATGGCGGAAAGGCTGCGGGTGCCCCTGGTGTGGGTGCTCAACTGCAGCGGCGTCAAGCTCACGGAGCAGGAAAAGGTTTATGCCGGAAGGCGTTCCGGAGGAAGGACCTTTTTCAGGCACGCGGAGCTGGCGGAAAAGGGAATACCGGTGATCGTCGGCATGTACGGGACCAACCCGGCAGGCGGAGGCTACCACGCCATCAGCCCCGCCATCATCTTTGCCCATGAAAAGTCCAACATGGCCGTGGGCGGGGGAGGCATTGTCAGCGGCATGTCGCCCAAGGGGTTCTTCGATCTGGAAGGGGCGGAGACCCTGATCGAAGCCACTCGAAAGTTCAAGGAAATCCCGCCCGGTGGAGTGGGGATTCACCATGACAAGACCGGATTCATGCGCCAGGTCTTTGACACAGAGGAGGGAGTGCTTCAGGCGCTGCGGAAGTGCATGGCCGGCATGCCCCAGTACGATCCTTCCACCTTCCGGGTGGCAAAGCCTGCAGAACCTCTCTACCCCGCAGAGGAGCTTAACTATTTGGTTCCATTCAATCAGAAAAGGACCTACAGCATTGAGCAGGTCCTGGCCAGGCTTTTTGACGCCAGCGAGCACATGGAGTACAGGCCGGACTACGGACCGGAAGTCTACTGCGGGGTCGCACGGATCGACGGTTTTCCCATGGGGGTCATTGCCAATCGCCATGGGTTCCTGGGCAAGGACTATCCCGGGTATGCCAAGGGAAAATACCTGGGCATCGGCGGCAAGCTTTACAGGGAAGGCCTGATCAAGATGAACGAGATGGTCATGTTCTGCGGCCGGGACAAGATTCCCATGATTTGGTTCCAGGACACGAGCGGGATTGACGTGGGAGACATTGCCGAGTCGGCCGAGCTTCTGGGTCTCGGCCAGTCTCTGATCTATTCGATCGAAGATTCGCGTCTTCCCATGCTCTGCGTGGTTCTCAGAAAAGGAACCGCTGCGGCCCACTACATCATGGGCGGACCGCAGGCGACCCGCAACAATGCGTTTACCCTGGGAGTGGGGACCACCGAGATTTATGTGATGCATGGGGAAACCGCGGCCGTCGCTTCTTTCGCGAGGCGCCTCGTCAAGGAGAAGGATTCCGGCAAACCTCTTGAGCCGGTGATCGGGACGATGAATGCCTTGGTCAAACAGTACTATGATCAGTCCAGGCCCATCTACTGCGCTAAGGCAGGGCTTGTGGACGAAATCGTGCCCATGAAGAAGATCAGGGATTACTTTGTCGCCTTTGCGCGCAGTTCTTATCAGAACCCGAACACGATCTGCCCGCAGCACCAGATGCTGCTGCCAAGGTCCATCAAAGGTTAGGGAATTTTCGATTTTTGATTGCCGATTTTAGATTTGCGATTGAAGAACTGCAACGCATGAGGTTAAGAAACGAAGATCAAGAATCTAAAATCAAGAATCACAAATCCAAAATCAAAAATACATTGAGGGAGAATCACGATGAGCGATCATGATTTGTTCAAAGTCCATCCCCGGATGCCGAAAAAGGTGAGACTCGGCGACATCACGGTCCGCGACGGTTTCCAGCACGAAGAGAGCTGGATCCCCACGGAAGCCAAGATCTACTATTTGCAGGAGCTCGCCTTGGCAGGGGTGAAGAGACTTGAAGTCACCAACCTCGGTAATCCGAGGATCATGCCCCAGTTCAAAGACGCGGATGAAGTGCTCAAGGGAGTGAGGGATCCCTTCTTTGTCAGAAGGCTTGCCGGCAAAGGCATGAAACCGGAGGACATTGAGTGGACGGCGGTGACCATCCGGGAGACCGGCGTTGACAGGGCCATCCAACTGAAACAGCAGGGAATCGGCCCTGACCGCGTCCTGATGATGGTCTCCACCGACGAGCAGCACCATTTCGCAAACAGCGGCATGACCCTTCCCGAGTACTGGAAGGAAGCGGAGCGGTGCATCAAGAAGTGCAAGAACGCTGGGATCAAGATGTGCGGGACCGTGAGCACCATTTGGGGAAGCCCCATTTCCGGGCCCACCCGGTTCGAGGACGCTGTGGAGTTCACCAAGCGGTGGCTGAGCATCGGCGCGGATGACATCGAGCACGCGGATCACGACGGATCAGCGCCTCCGCACCAGGTGTACCGCTATTTCTCCATGATTCTGGACGAGATTCCCAATCCGGATCTTCACATCGGCCACTTCCATGTGACCAGAGGCTGGGGGCTTGCCAATGTCCTTGCGGCCCTTCAAGCAGGGATAGACATCTTCGAAGGGACCCTGGGCGGCCTGGGCGGTCAGCCGGCCAATTTTCTGGACCGGGTCCCTGTGCCGGGCACCGGTTCCTATTACTACAAGGATCCCAACGTGGTCGGCCTGGCCACGTTTGAAGACATGTGCGTGATGCTGGACGAGATGGGCATTGATCTTTGCGGCATCAATGTGGATCGCATCCTGGAACTGGGAACCCTCGTGGAAAGGACCATCGGCAGGCGGCTTCGGTCGGAAGCCATTCTGAACGGCAGGATTCCCAAAGAGCCGAGGGAGGAGTTCAAGAGGGCAGGGCTTCCAGGGCTCAAGGCCAAGCTGAAAGAGGGACCGGACCAGCTGATTCCGGACGGGTGGCCGCAAAAAGCCGTTGTTCCGCCCGAAAGGCTAAAAAGAAAATCGTAAGACGGCGAATCCTCGAACCTTCTGCCGGGGAAGATTTCACAGAGGCGTCTTCACCGGAAGGACAATTTTGCGATAGAGTTCCTTTTCAACAGAATCCGCCAGGGCTGAGACCTCCTCCGGTTTCAGCCCTGTTTTTATTCCTCTTTTCTCGAAAACCCTGACCAGTTCTTCTGTCGGCTGATTCCCGGGAGCGCCTGTTACGCAGCCGCCGGTCCCGCCAAGGGAAGCGTCGAAGCGCCTGATGCCGATCTCGTAGGCCACCAGGCTGTTGGAGATGGCTTTGGGGCCGGACACATGGTGAGGGTGATATCCGATCTTCCCTATATCTTTCCCCTTTCTCATGTTCAGGCAGTCCTCAAGCAGCTTGGTCGTGTATTTCTGGTCTGCCACTCCCTGGAGGTCAGAGAGGGTCACGACCGAGGCGCCCAAGTCAAAGAGAAGATCCATGTAGGTGGCGATATCTTCGGCCTCTGCTCTTAGAACATTGCCTGTTTCAGAGTTTCGGAATCCGAAAGCCGCCGAGATGTAAGCAACGAGCCTCACTCCCGCAGAAACCGCTTCTTTGGCGACAGCCTTCACCTCAGTTAAGGTTTCCCGGATGGAACGTCCGAGGTTGAGAACGTTGTGGGCTTCCACTGCGGAGAAGAAGACGCCCGCGGAGTGGTTGTATCCGTCAGGACCCAGCCCATAGGCAAGAAAGTTGTGGTAGCCTGCTTTGTTGGGAACAAGCGTGATGATGTCGCAGGACGTGTTCCGGCCGAGCGCTTGGCCGACGGACTTGATCGCCTCCTCGCTCATGGCAGGGGCGATGCGGGGATTGACGCACGAGAGGACTTCAATGCCTTTGAAGCCGATGCGGACAAGCCTTTGAGCAATCTCGATTCTTATTTGCGGTGAAAAGAGGTGAAGAAAAGGAGACGGAACGTTTTGTCCGTACTCCCTCAGCGTGACGTCCGTGAGGATGACCCTGTCTGCGCTCTCTCCCATTGACTCATCGGCGAATCAGCCGGCTTGGCGGCTGTTGGCCGGATCGCCTTGAACCATAGCACCCGTCGATGCGGGTCCGTTTTCTTTTTCCCATTATTCCAGCATTCCAATCTTCCATTGTTCCTCTGCTTAACCCTCCTGTCGGGCTCCCAGCTCTCTTATCGTGCGCTCAAGGGATTCCACATCCTCCACGTTGAGCGTGGGGATGTGGGGCGCGATGCTTTTGATCATGCCGCTCAGGACTTTCTTGGGGCCGATTTCAATGAAGAGGTCGGCCCCGTTTTCAACCATTCTTTCCGCACCGCGGCGCCAATCCACGCAAGTGTAGATCTGCTCGTAGAGCTCTTTACGGATGTGCCGGGGGTCAACGATGGCTTCAGCGGACACATTGGCGATAACGGGCTTGTCGGCGATGTAAATGGGACTTGCGGCGAGGTCTTTTTTGAACTGATCTGCGGCAGGTCTCATCAAAGGGGTATGAAAGGGCCCTTCCACCTTCAGGAGGGTGGAAAAAAGGTTTTCCTTTTTGAGGGTTTTGGAAAGCTCCTCCAGGTTTTTCTTGAAGCCGCCCACGACCAACTGGTTCTTGGTGTTGTTGAGCGCGATGTAGACTTGGGCCTCCTTCGTGAGAGATTCTATCCTGCCCTGTTCGAGTTCGCCTCCTTTGTTCACGATTGCCATGAGAGCGGCGTGAGGATAGGATTCGCTGAACTCGGTGATGCAGGTTGCTCTTTTGTTCACGAGATCCGCGCAGGTCCTGAAATCCATGGCGCCTGCCACAAGGAGCGCCGTGTATTCCCCGAGACTGTGACCGGCGAGAAATCGGACAGTCGGGCGAACCCCGACCTCCGTGCACATTTCTTCAAAGATTCGGTAACAGGCATAGCCGGTGACCATCACCGCGGGCTGAGTGTAGATGGTCCGGTCGAGGTCCGGTTTGTGTAGGATGCTGGCGCCGGGAATCGGTTTCTTGAAGCATTTCTCGGCAATGTCATATCCCAGCACAGAACCGGCTTCATCATAAATATCCCTGACCAGTTTGAACCGGTCATAGAATTCTTTTCCCATGCCCACATACTGGGACCCTTGCCCAGGGAAAATCAGGGCTACTTTCTTATACTTCATATCTCAACTCCTTCCGTAAACAAGACCCTTTCGGGGAGGCTTGCCCCATGGTCAGGGCAGAGGTTTCGCCTCGTCAATCAGCATAATGGGGATGTCCTCTTTGATCTCGTAGAGCAGTTTACACTTGTCACAGATGAGCCCGTTTCCCGATTCGTTCAGATAAATGTCCCCTTTGCATTTGGGGCATGCCAGGATGTCAAGAAGCTCTTTGCTGATCGCCATGGGAACTCTCCTTCAATCAAGAAATTTTATGCAGAGGTCAATCGACCTCTCCACGTCCGAGGATCCAGCGGACCGCATCCAGAAGATCCTGTGCAAGGTGCGCGGGTTTCGCTGTTTTGCGAGGCAGAATATACTCGATCTCTCCAAGCCCGTAACCCGTTTTGACCATGACCCCCGGAAGTCCGGCCCTCTGAGCCAGTTCCATGTCGGTGCACATGTCGCCTACGACAAAGGATCGCTGGAGATCGATCTCAAAAGATTTGCATGCCTGATCAATAAGCCCTGTCTTGGGTTTTCTGCAATCGCAGTCGCGGGAGAATTCGGGGACAGACCCTGCAGGGTGATGGGGACAGAAAAAAATTCCGTCAATGGTCCCCTTCTTCTCCCTGATCCGGGTGACCAGAAGGTGGTGAAGAGTTTTGACAAGATCCAAAGGATAGTAGCCTCTGGCCACGCCGGACTGGTTGGAAACCACAAGGACAAGAAACCCGTGGCGGTTGAGCATTCTTATGGCCTGGGGCACCCTCGGAAGAATTCTGAAAAGGCTCGGATGGTTGACGTAGCCCACCTGCTCATTGATGGTTCCATCCCGATCGATGAATACCGCCGGTTTCTTCATTTCCCTTCAGTCTCCAAGAGAGTAACAAGTTACAAGTGACGGGTGACAAGTCGAGGGTGACAAGTATAGAACATCCGGAATCAAGAATCCAGTGGCCGGCAAAGAAGAGCAATTTGAATTACGCCGTGCCGTTTGCCCTCAAGCGCAGCGCTCCGCAACTCCCGCATTGCCGAGACGCTCCTTGGTCTAGACTCCCTGCTCCCTGATCTGTGCTCTAAGCTCTTCCATGGTCCTCCACACATCCTCCGGTTGCACAGCGAGAAGACAGCGGTAACCCACAGGACACTCGGATTTCAAGCAGGGAGAGCATTCCATGTCCTGTTTCACAATCCTCGCATTCTTGCCGCGGGGCCCTGTGGCGACGGAGTCGGTAGACCCAAAGATGGCCACTGTCGGCACCTTCAGAGCCGTTGCGACATGCATCAGCCCTGAATCATTGGACACGAACAGGTGGCATCGTTTGATGAGAGCCAAGGCATCCCCAAGCCCGGTCATGCCGCAGAAATTGAAGGCTCCAGGTGCTGCCTTGGAGATCAGGGTTTCTCCAAGTTCTTTTTCCTTCTCAGTCCCTATGACCACCACCTTGGCTCCCCAATCTCTGATCGCGCGGTCGCCAATGGCGGCAAATCGTTCCACCGGCCATCGCTTCGCAGGCCCATAGGCTGCGCCGGGACTGAGTCCTACGAGCAAATCCTGATCTTCAATTCCCTTGGAGGACAGGAGAGACCTCGCCCGGGTGACAGACTCAGGACCGGCTCTTAACATCGGGTCCCTGGTCGGTGCATCCCAACCGAGAGCCCTCAAAAACGTGAGGTAGTATTCCACCTGATGCTGTTTGAGCACCTCGGTCCCTCTCACAACGGAGTGGGACAGGAGAAACCCTCTTCCATCCGTATTGTACCCGACTCGGATCTTGATTCCGGCGAGGCGTGCGAGGAGAGCAGCCTCGAAAGCGTTCTGAAAGAGCACCGCCATGTCAAAGTGAAGAGAGCGGATCATTCGAATGACTCTAAGGAATTCAGACGAGTCTTTCCAGACTCCAGGCCCTTGTTTGTAGGGGATCACTTCGTTTGCAGCCGGATGGCTTTCGTAGAGAGGGGCCACCCATGGCCTTGCAAGGACGGTAATATGGGACTCCGGAAAGCTCTCTCTCACCGCTTCAAACGCCGGCATACTCATGACAGCATCGCCTACCCAGTTCGTGGCCCGGATGAGGATCCTGCGGATGGTTGATTTGTCTATGGGCAGAGCCCCGTGAACTTTATTCATTTTGGTTGGACCGAAGAACCCCGTAAACCTTTATTGGCTTTCCCTCTGATCATGTCGAAAAAAGTCTCGGCCCCTGAGATCATTCGGAATCGTATCGTGAGATAGCCGAGGAGGTCGTCCGTCGGAGCCAGCTGCCCGAGGCGCACATAGTCCTTTTCGGTTGTGATGAGCAGATCTGCGCGAAGTCTGTGTCTTTCGGCGACCAGGTTCTGGAAGTCGGATCCTACGAAGACATGGTGGTCTCGAAAGCTTCGAAAATGGGTGAGCTCAGCACCGAGCTTGATGAGCGTCTCTCTGAAAACCTCTGGTCTTGCGATGCCTGCAAAAGCCACGACCCGTTTGCCTCGTATGAAGTCGGGACCGCGGGTGCTCTTAAGGTTTGGAAGAACGAGACGATCCGGCACGTGCTCACTCTGAAACGCGGGCTTGCCCCCGAACTTCTTCTTGAGGTAGTTCATCATGATGAGGTTGGTCCCAGGACCCGTCCGCGTGAGGATGAAAGCGTCTGCCCTTCGCAGGTGCTCCACCGGTTCTCTCAGGGGGCCACGGGGGAGAAGGTGCATGTTGCCGAAAGGGCTGGTCGCATCCAGCAACACCAAGTCGAGGTCTTTCCTGAGGCCCATGTGCTGAAATCCATCGTCCAGGATGAAAAAGTCCGAGCCGTGTCGCTCCTGGGCAAGGAGGCCCGCTTCATAGCGAGCCTTCGAAAGGATCACCGGAACCCCTGGAAGGTTCTTTGCCAGCAGATAAGCTTCATCCCCTGCTTGCGCCGGAGTGCACGAGAGATGTTGCCCGTCGGAGACCTCGAAAATTTTGCCTCCGTGCTTGCTGCCGTAACCCCTGGACAGTATCGCCGGACGATATCCTTCCTTGAGCGCCCAATCTGCGATCATGGCCGCTGCAGGGGTTTTGCCCGTCCCCCCCACCGTCAAATTTCCGATGCTCAGGACAAATCCGGGCAGTTCCTTCTTCCTTCTATTTTTGTAAACCCGAGTCCTGATCCTGACAGCGAGGCCGTAAAGATAGGATAGACCTGCGAGAGGAATCATTGCTGGAGAAAGAGTTGTTTTTTCGTGAACCTTTGGCCAATCCGTCATAAAGCGTATTCCGTCTCGCGCTGCGCCGGGGATATACAAAAACTTGTATTGAGATTTTGCTGTGATCAATCTATATTTAATAGACGATCAGAGCGACCAACACAAGATTTTTCAATGGATAAGAGCATGAACGGAACAAACCGAAAAACCGTTAAGAAGGGAACGCATGTCAAGGTGGTCAAGAAAGAGGATCAGCATTCCGGAACATTGACCGAAGGGATCGTCCAGGATGTTCTCACCCGTTCGGCGGTCCACCCCCATGGGATCAAGGTGCGCCTGTCCAGCGGAGTCGTAGGCCGCGTCAAGGAAATCATCCCATGAGGGACGCCCTTAAGTAATTCAATTGACAACAGCCCCCCGATTCGCCTAGCTTGATGGACATGCCGAGATCCGCACGTCTTGATGCTCCAGGGGTGTTACACCATGTCATTATTAGGGGCATGGAGCGCAGAAATATTTTCAGATGCGATTCGGATCGAGAAGATTTCCTCAAGCGCCTGGGAGACCTTCTGGAAGCAACTCGGACGACCTGTTATGCCTGGGCTCTTCTCCCTAACCATGCCCACTTTCTCCTCAGGACCGGCGTGGTCCCTCTAGCAACAGTAATGAGAAGGCTTTTGACAGGATATGTGGTGAGCTTTAATCGCCGGTACCATCGACATGGCTACCTTTTTCAAAATCGCTACAAATCCATAGCCTGCCAGGAGGAGGCCTACCTAAAGGAACTGGTTCGCTACATCCACCTCAATCCCCTCCGGGCAGGAACGGTGACTGATTTAGCGAAGCTAGGGGTGTACCCGTACTGCGGTCATAGCGCTCTGATGGGAAAAAGGGAGAGAGCGTGGCAGGACCTTGACTACGTTCTCGGCTATTTCGGCAAAAGAGTCGGCCGGGCGAGGAGAGCCTATGTGTCTTATGTGAGGGCCGGCATCAGCCAGGGGCACCGTGAAGACCTCATCGGTGGAGGACTCATACGGAGCCTTGGAGGTTGGACCGAGGTCAAGAGCCTTCGTTCCGGGGGAAAATACCATCTCAAAAGTGACGAAAGAATTCTGGGAGATGCGGATTTCGTGGATGAAGTGCTGTCAAGGGCTGATGAGCACTACTCGCGACAGGCGGAGCTGAGAAGACGGGGGTATACCTTGCAGAGGGTTGCCAAGAGAGTGGCGAGAATCTGCGAGATAGAGGAGAGGGCCATCTTTGGAAGAGGCAGACAACAAGAGCAGGTCAGGGCAAGGGATTTGTTCTGTTTCTGGGCGGTCAGAGAATTGGGGATCTCCATGACAGAAGTCGCAAAAAGCGTGCGAATGACTCCCCCTGGGGTCGGGTATGCGGTCCGAAGAGGGGAGGCCCTTGCGCGAGAAAGGAGATATCGGCTGATGACCGGTTTTTAGTTACTTAAGGGCGTCCCCACTTTGGGAGCGGGGGAGGACGCCCTAAACCTTCAGAGGAAGTTCGATGATGAAGCGGGTGCCCTGAGGGTCCTCATCCTGAACCCGGATAGAGCCGTTGTGGTCATTGATGATGTTGTTGACAATGGCCAGCCCGAGCCCGGTACCGTGCTTCTTGGTAGAAAAGTAAGGCTCAAACACCCTGGCCTTGTGCTCGGGGGGGATCCCCTTGCCGTTGTCCGCGACCTCAAGGATGACGATCTGCAGGTCTTGGTCATAAGAAAGCCCAATGGTGATCTGGCCCCTCCCGTCAATCGCATCCAGCGCATTGTCGAGGAGATTGATCATGACCCGTTTCATCTGTTCCCGGTCCACTTGGATCTCAGGCACCTCCGCCGCATCGTGAAAGACGATGGTGACCGCTTTTTGGGCTTCTTTGTAAACGTTCACGGACTCCTGGATAATCTGCTTGAGGTCGTTGAGGCTCAGGTTCGGGGCAGGGAGGCGCGCGTAACTTGAGAATTCGTTGACCAGACGCTTCAAACCCTCCACCTGATCGACAATCATGTTCGTGCACTCTTCAAAAACTTTGCTGTCGTCCTTGGCCAGGGTGGCGCCATACTTTCTCTGGAGCCTCTGCGCGGAAAGCTGAATGGGAGTGAGTGGGTTCTTGACTTCATGAGCGATGCGCCGGGCCACCTCTCGCCAGGCCGCCATTCGCTGAGCTTTCTCGATTTCGGACAGATCTTCAAGCACAGCAACCACGCCGTGCGATTTGCCTTTATCGTCCCGCATCACATTGAGAGAAACGAGGAGCGGAAGGGTCCTGTTTCCCACAGTCAGGCTGATCTGCCGCTTGAAGGAGCCTTTCCGGACCAGATACCGATCCTGAAAAAACTCATTGATGATTCTGAGATAATCCCTGTTCAGGACCTCTTTGTAGTCCCTGCCCACGATCTGGTCAGCCTTGAGGTTGAGCATCTTTTCGGCCGATTTGTTGAAGGTCAGGATTTTGCCCTCCGCATCGGTAGAAATCACTCCTGCAGCCACATTGGCGAACACGATTTCCATATTGAGACGCCGCTGCTCGATCTCCACGTTGCTCCGGACCAGCTCCCTGTTGGTTTCCTCCAACTGCAATTTGCTGTTCTTGAGATCCATCGTCATCTGGTTGAAGGAGTCGACCAGAACTCCCATTTCGTCACCAGCAGGGAGGTCAATGAAGACGTCGTAGTCCCCCGAGGCTATCCGATGAGTTCCTTCCGCCAACTCCTGAATGGGCACGGTAATCCCTTTGGAAAGGTAAAGGCCGAACCATACGGAAGCGAAGATGATCAGCAGCGTCACGATGGACAGGGTGATGAGATGGAACGTCTTAAACGGCTTCTTGAGCAGTTTGAACTGCTTGAATTCGTCAAGCCCGCCGGGGATTTCGTTGAGCCGGTTGACGAGATCGCCGGGAATGAATTTCTGCGTCACCACAAGCCCCACAACCGCCTTGGATTCGGTTCTGGAGAAAATGGGGACGATGCCGCTGACCAGTTGGCCGTGCGAGAAAGTCTGGATTTCATGGGCATCCGTCCCTTTTTCAAAGCTCTTCCTCAAAACATCGGCCCCGGGCCCCTTGTACGGGCTCAGGTCGAGCTTCTCGTCCTGGGAAACGGCCCGCTGCTGCAGGTTCTGGGAGAAGATCCGGATGGCGGCGAGCTGGTATTCCACCCGTTTCTCGCCGATGAGCTTGTCCACCTCGTCATTGCGGGACATGAGGGTGTACCCGTGGTAGCTGATGAGGCGGCCCAGGGTGTTCCCGTGGGAAAGCAGTTCATCCACCACGCGGGTGTAAAAGCTTTGGCCCACTTCGAGGGAGCTCTTGAGCGACCGTTCCATGGGGATGTTGAACCAGTACTCGATGGAGGTTGAAATGAACTGGACCGAAACAAAGAACAAAATGACGGTCGGCAGGAGAGAAAGGGTAATGAAGGCCATGACCAACTTTGTCCTCAACTTGGCCCCCATGAGCTTTTTCCTTCTTTCGAAGACCAGTTTGACCAGGTTCCTCATGGTCAGATAGATCAGCAGGAGAAGAAGGATGACATTGATATCGATGAGGACAAAAATGAGGATGCTGTTGGCGATCGGGAGGTCGAGTCCAAGATCGAGGACTTTTATCCCCAGATAGGCGATGATGGGGATCAGGACAACCAGGCAGGCGATGACAATCCTTTCTCTTCGCCGCCTCCTAAAATCCTGTTTTTCAGCTTCCAGATAGGCCTTCATGAACCTTAATACCTGAAGTCTACAGCGTACCAGTCGGTTTCAAAATCCCAGAGGGACAAGAAAAAAAGCACGTAATGAAGGTAGAAGGGGAGTCTTATCTTGTCCAGCTGGGCCATCATCTGCAGTTGATAGCGCTTTCCTTTTTTCAGTTGATGCATGGGAACGACCTTCAGGGCCACGACCTCCGCCATCAGTTTCTTGGCTTCTTCAAAGGTCCTCGCAGTGACCTCCCTGTTATTGTCTTCCGAAAACCTCACGGAATAAACTTTCTTCAGGCTGTCAAATTTGATGCTGTGGTTGACTTCCAGATCGGCAATCTTCTTGTCCCAGATCAGGTCCCTCTTTTCATGGATCTGAACGAAGAAAGTGAACGTGGTCTCAATACCACTCTCAATGGCATTGTTCATTTCCGGGGTAAAACAGTTGTTGACCGTGAAGTAAACCAGGAGGTGGTCCCGTGTGTTGGTGACGACAAAGTCCGACAAATAGGTGTCCTTTGCCGTGGCCGGCCCGGCCCAGGCAATCCAAAGGAACATGATCAACAGAAAGCGTTTCAACCCTCTCATGGGTCTAAACCGGAAACCCTTCTTCCCAGGGGATCGTCCATTCGAGCATAAGGAGAAAACTCAAAGAATTCTGACTAGATGGGATATTATCGGAGAGAGCCGGGAAATGCAATCAATATCCCCTGAAACAGGGACTTGAGGAAGGGACTCCAAGCTTGTTAGGCGCGAAGGGGATCGGAAAAACCAAAAACCGGGACGGTGAACCTCTCGCCGGCCCACTGTTCGGGGCTGGTGATGGCCAGATCCTCCCAGGTTTTTTCCGAATGAATCAGTTTTTTTAGGAGCTGGTGATTCAGGGCATGCCCTGATTTATTCACTACAAAATGGCCGATCACCGGGCAACCCAAAATCGCGAGGTCGCCGAGGAAATCCAGGATCTTGTGCCGCACAAATTCGTCTTTGTACCTCAATCCGTCTTCGTTGAGGATTCGGAAGTCGTCGATCACAATGGCGTTGTCCAGAGAACCGCCCAGAGCCAGCCCGTTTTCTCTCAGAGTCTGGATGTCCCGCAAGAAACCGAAGGTCCTCGCCCTGCTGATCTCCTTGACAAAATCTTTTCCGGAGAAGCGAAGCTCAAAGCTCTGATCCCGCAGAAGAGGATGGTTGAAACCGATGGCATAGGTGATCTTGAGTTCCTTGGAAGGGTTGATGCGCACCGAGCGTGCGCCCTCGCGGATTTCAAAAGGTCGCTTGATGACAACGAAACGTTTCGGGCTTTTCTGTTCTCGAATGCCAGCAGAGCGAAGCAGAAAAATGAAAGGTGCTGCGCTGCCGTCCATGATGGGAACTTCGGGGCCGTCCACCTCGACCCGGGCATTGTCAATACCCAGCCCGAAAAGGGCGGCCATGAGATGCTCCACGGTTGACACCCTGAAGCCGTTGGAACCGAGAGTGGTGGACAAGGTTGTATCAACAACATTTTCGAAAGCGGCCTTTATCTCGGGCCGGGAAGGCAGGTCCTTTCGAATGAAAGTGATACCCGTATCCGCCGGACCGGGTTTGATTGTCAGATTGACCGGATGTCCTGAATGGAGCCCTATGCCGGTACAACTTGTTTCATCCTTTATGGTTCGCTGCCTGTAATCCACCTCAACTCCTTTTACTTAGGGATAAAAAATCACCCTAATCAACAGCAATCATCATGCCAGGTCGTGGAAAAGACAGAAAATTGTTTAGAAATCCAATCTAACCTTATGGGATCACATTGAAAATTTATTTAAGGTATCTCGAGACGAAGTTCTGATAAAAGGCTGGCCATGGCAAAAAAACCACACTCTAAGTCACGTGTGACACAGTCATAGGTCAGTTTTGTGTTGTGCGGCTAAAGCATCAAAGCTAGTGTAGTGTCTCAGTAATCCATCTCCAACGATGTCATTTCGAGCGAATGCGAGAGATCTTGCGACACTCAAAGGTTGTCAAGATCTCTCCCGGAGTTTATCCTTAGGCGCTCGAAGGGGTCGGAGATGACAAGAAGAATTGAGACACTACACTGGGATGGAGACAAGAATTCTTCATTCGTAAAGGGTTAGTTCCCTCGGGAAAGGAGCCATCCATGCACAGGTCGTACAAAAACCAAACTCTGATCGTGGTCGTTGTGCTGGCCCTGTCGCTTCTCACCGCTTGCTATCCTCCTCCCGTCAAAGAGGCTGACAGACCGGAGCAAGCGCTCATCCCCGTGCGCTGGTTTTATCCTCGTTTTGAAGACGACATGGATTTGACTTCCTTGCGGGAATCTCTTGAAAGAAGTCTGCAGTATTTCGCCAGACTGAGTCCGGAGCACGCTTTTGTCTACGGTCCTCACCGGTACACATGCAGACAAGTGATGGAAAGCCAAACCGCTTTCCTTGAAATGATCAGAACCGCTTCAGGGCCGGAGGATTTGAACAAAAGGGTGAAAAAAGAGTTCCTGGTCTACAGGGCCGCCGGCCGGGACGGGCAGGTGCTTTTCACCGGATATTTCGAACCGATCCTCCAAGGCAGGCTAAGGCCTGACAGTACCTTCAAATACGCGATCTACCGGAGACCCGATGACCTCATCAAGATTGACCTTTCTCTTTTTAACGAGGAGTTCAAGGGGAAAAGCATTATCGCTCGGATCGACGGAAAAAGCGTTATCCCCTACTACTCAAGACAGCAGATCGCACAGGGCAGGGCCCTGGAAGGGAAGGGTCTGGAGCTTGCCTGGCTCAAAGACCCGGTGGATGTCGCCTTTCTCCAGATCCAGGGATCCGGACGTCTCGACCTAGGACAGGGAAGAGCAACTCGCGTCGGTTATTCGGAAAAAAACGGCCTCCCCTATCGCGCGATCGGGCGGTACCTCATGGAAAAAGGGTTGATCACCAGGGAGGAGATGTCCATGCAGGCGATACGCCGGGTCCTTGCAGAACGGCCGGAGATGGTTGAAGAGGTTCTGAACTACAATCCGTCCTATGTCTTCTTCCGCGACCTGGGGGAGGGCCCCCTGCTCGGCAGCATCAATACTCCTATCACGCCGGGAAGGACCCTGGCTCTGGATTCACGGCTTTTCCCGGCCGGAGCGATCGCGTGGATCAAGACTCAGAAACCCAAAGTGAACGACAAGGGTGAGATTGTGTCCTGGGAGGATTTTTCCCGGTTTGTCATGAATCAGGACACGGGCGGAGCGATCAAAGGGCCGGGGAGAGCGGATCTTTTCTGGGGGAGTGGTCCTTATGCGGAACTGGCCGCCGGCCACATGCGCCACGAAGGGGAACTCTACATCCTGATGAAGAAGCCAAATGACTAGGCACAAAGAAAGAAAGGGACAAAGGCACAAAGTAGCAGAGGGCCAAAGGGATATAAGAGAAGGGCTTCTCCGCTTTGTGCCTTTGCAAATTTGTCCCTTTGTGCCTTCATATGTCGGCTTCAGCCGACAGCGATCGACTTCAGATCGCGAACTTCGAGAAATCGGCAACTTTGAGGAAAAGCCTCGACAGTTCCTGCAGCATCCCGACCCGGTTGTTCTTGAGCTCCACGCTCTCCTTGGTCAGAATCTCCACGCCGTTGAAAAATTCATCGACCGGCCCTTTGAGCGTGGCCATGAGCTTGAGGGCTTCGTAAGTATTTTTCTTTTGGATCAACTCCTCAATAGGGCGTTTCACCGCTTGATACGTTTCCCACAGCTTGGACTCGCAGGGGGCCTTGAAGAGGGCGGGCCGGACCGCTGCGGGTTCATCCTGGTTCTTCAGAATGTTGCTGATCCGCTTGGAAGTGAGAACAAAGGATTCGAACTCGGCAAACTCCTTCACGAAAGTCTGAAGCTGATCAAGTCTCGATCGAAGTTGATTGATGCGGTCGAACTCCACGGCGATCGCCGCCTCCACGAGGTCGTACCCGTAATCGGAGCGCAGCATCTGGCGGTATCTCTCCCTGAAGAAGTCCAGAATCTTGCCCAGGATCAGAGGCTCATCAAAAGAGATTTCCTTTACCAAAACAGACAAGGCTTTTGAAATTATCTCTGTGAGAGAAACATCCCAATCCCTGCTTTCCAGGATACGGATGACCGCCAGGGCTTGGCGGCGCAAGGCAAAGGGGTCTGCCGCGCCCGTGGGCTCCAGGCCGATAGCAAAAAAACCGGCGACGGTGTCCATCCGGTCCGCGACACTGACGATGGCTCCCGGAACAGAACCGGGCAGTTCATCGCCGGCACGGGCAGGGAGGTAATGCTCATGAACCGCAACACACGCCTCTTCAGGATGGCCGTCCAGACGGGCGTATTCCATGCCCATCACGCCCTGAAGCGTGGGAAACTCGGTCACCATCTGGGTGACCAGATCGCACTTGCACACTCTCGCGGCCAAACGGACGAGCTGCAGCTTGTCCGGTGCAACCTTTCCGGCCAGGAATTCAGCCAGGGCCGTGAAGCGCTGCACTTTTGCGTAAGAGGTGCCCAGTTTTGCCTGGTAGATCACTCCTTTGAGGTCTTCGAGCCGCCCCTCAAGAGGTTTCTTGCGGTCCTCTTTGAAAAAGAAACTCGCGTCCGACAATCGTGCGCGCAAAACTTTTTCATGACCCTTTCGAACAAGGTCTTGGTCTTTCGCTAGCGTGTTGTTGATGGCCACGAAGTTCGGCATCAAACGCCCCTGCCTGTCCTGAAGGGCAAAGTACTTCTGATGCTTTTTCATGGCGGTGATGAGAACCGGAGAAGGAATGGCCAGGAAGGCTTTGTCAAAAGATCCGCAAACCGCAGAGGGGTACTCGACCATGTTGGCCACGGTGGAGACCAGTTCCTCGTCTTTGATCGCGACACCCGAAACCCCTGCCGCCGCCTTGGCCACGACGTCTTCGACCCTTCGAGACCTTTCTTTCTGATCGAGGAGAACAAAACTTTTTCCGAGTTTTGCAAGGTAGTCGTCGAGGTTTGCCACTGGCATCATCCCCGGCGCCATAAAGCGGTGCCCTGCAGTGGTGTTCCCGCTCCTGATGCCGGCCACTTCAAAGGGGACGACCGAACCGTTGTAGAGAGCGAGCATCCAATGGATAGGGCGCACAAAAGGGAATCCCTGGCTGCCCCACCGCATGGATTTGGGCCAGGGAAGGTCGGCAAGGATCCGAGGAAAGACCTCGGAAAGCACCTCTAGGGTCGGCCTCCCCGGGATGCTACGTTTCACAAAAAGGTAATCCCCCTTGGGAGTCTGCAGAACCTCCAGGTCTTCAACGGAAATCCCATGCTTCTTCGCAAAACCCAGAGCCGCCTTGGTAGGCTTGCCCTTGTCGTCATAAGCGGCGGCTTTGGGCGGCCCGGTGATTTCCTGGACTGTGTCAGCCTGCTTGTCCTGAACCGCCTTGCCGATCAGCACGAGTCTTCTGGGCGTGCCGTATGCTGCCAGGGATTCACCGAGCTCGACCCGACTGTTCTTCAACTGGGACTCTGCAAGGTCTCTGAGCGCCTTTAGGCCGTTTTCAAGATAATCCGAAGGAATTTCCTCTGTCCCGATCTCCAACAAAAGTTCATGAAACATAGGGCCTCTTTCTCTTGAGCATTCTTCAATTCGTGCCAAAAAGCGCAAGGTTGCGCACTGTCATTTCGATCCCTTCGACAAGCTCAGGGTAAACTCCGGGAGAAATCTTTGCTGATGCGATCGAAAGATTTCTCAGTCGCTCCGCTCCTTCGAAATGACGCGATTGTTAGTCCAAACAGATACCAATGGATTATTTTTGCCTTCCACATCCCTATGTCCTATTCAGGAGGGGAAATCCCATCTCCTCCCTCTGGCAGAGATAGTTCTTGGCAACGGAGCGGGCGAGATTTCTTATTCGCTCGATGTACTTGGTCCTCTGGGCGACGCTGATGGCTCCCCGCGCATCCAGGATATTGAAAAGGTGGGAGCACTTGAGGCAGTAATCGTAGGCCGGAAGAACAAGGCTTTTTTCGCTGACCCGAATGGATTCCTGTTCGCACAGGTCAAACATCTTGAGGAGCATGTCCACGTCCGCGACTTCAAAACAATAAACGGAATTCTCCCACTCCCCCTTCTTGTGGACGTCTCCGTATTTGACCCGATCGTTCCACTGAAGATCATAGACGCTGTCCTTTTCCTGAAGATACATGGCGATTCGCTCAAGACCATAGGTGATCTCCACGGAGATGGGGTCCAGACGGATGCTCCCGGCTTGCTGGAAGTAAGTGAACTGGGTGATTTCCATTCCATCCAGCCAGACCTCCCAGCCCAACCCGGACGCGCCCAGCGTGGGCGACTCCCAGTCGTCTTCCACAAAGCGGATATCATGGTCCAGGGGATCGACGCCCAAGGCTTTGAGGCTGTCGAGGTACATGTCCTGAATCTCGAGAGGGGACGGTTTGATGATTACCTGATACTGATAGTAGTGTCCCAAACGGTTCGGGTTCTCCCCGTAGCGGCCGTCCGTAGGACGGCGGGAAGGTTCTACATAGGCCACAGACCAGGGTTCAGGGCCCAAGGCCCTCAACAGGGTGGCGGGATTGAAGGTGCCGGCGCCCACCTCCAGATCATACGGCTGCTGGATCACGCATCCCCTGTCGGCCCAGAATCTCTCCAGGGTCATGATCAGTTCCTGAAAGGTCATAAAATTCTTGTGCTCCCTTTGAAGTTAGGTGATTTTTGAAGCTTGGAAAATTATCATCCAAGAGGCATAATGTCAAGAAAGGGCCTCTCTCCCTTGAAGAAGACAGTGCTCAAGGTGCGGCGGTTATGGGGATGTTCGAAGTGGATCTTTTCCCTGAGGAGGTGAACAACACGGATCACCCTCAGGCCAGGGAATTCAAAAAAGTGCTTGAAGGCGTGGCGGCCGACTTCCAGTGCGAGCTCCTCTCTTTTGAAGTGGACCACGGAACCGTGTCGTTTGTTTTTGACAATGACGAGCTGAACGCCGAGATTCTGAGGGTGCTCGAAGAGAAATAAGTGCTCTATGCTTCTTCTATGTACTTCGTGGTTCGGAGCTTTTGCTCCAGTCGATGTTCTCGGTGCAGTTTGAGGATGCTTGAAATCTCGTCGAGGACCGTTTCCGTGAGGTCCTGAGGGGTGGATTCGCAGAGAGAACCGGTTTGAAGCCGTGCGAGGGCTTTAACCGTATCCGGTCCCATGGGCGGGT